>Ga0209636_10004302_pt1 | contig 14514 bp, 12 predicted proteins | sample DeeMarSWOR152_54_FD_187464 | JGI IMG/M metagenome (GOLD analysis project Ga0209636, IMG submission 187464) | Marine sediment microbial communities from White Oak River estuary, North Carolina - WOR-1-52-54 (SPAdes) (version 2) | ecosystem: Environmental > Aquatic > Marine > Intertidal zone >...
GCTAGACAAACATAGACAAGAACCTAGACAGCCTGTTTAGTGCCAAAGCTAAAGGCACTAGACAAAAACTAGACAGCTTGTCTCGCCAACCTTTCCAGCCAGATACTAGACACTAGACGCTAGACACCCGATTTAGCTTCGTTTTCCTCTGTCTAGCGATTTTTTAGTGATTAATTCCGCGGTCACTTTTCATCGCTTTGTTCAGCAGACACTGGTAAAGCCCTCTTTCACGATTTTAAAGGCTATCGCTTATGGCAGCCAGCCTGTCTAGTCCAGCCCAGTCCACCTCAGTCCAACTAATGAAGAATTAGTTGAGCCACCCGGAACTGCTAGTGTCTGTGACAGCTTGCGTGTCCCCAGCCATGCTCCTTCATATAGCCTATCATTGACTTATGGGCATCACTGTTGGGGGACATGTCTATCCGCTTTCCGCACACAGCACAATAAAACCAGATTAGGTAGTCCTCCATAGCCTGGACGTAGCCCTCATCCCACGCTGTCTGTTTTATCTGCTCAACATCAGGCATCTTCAGCTGTAGGAGCCCTAGTGTGTCTTTAACAAAGTCGGCAAAGGACACCCCTCCCAGGTCATCGAGTCGTTGCTTCAAGAGGTCGTAGGTGTCTTTGTCAAGCCTACAGGACACCGTGGGGTGGCTCTGCTCATATCTTATCCGGGCTGGTGGTTTGCGGGTAGCCTTTACCATTTCCAGCTAGTCCAGCGCTGTCCAACCTAGTCCAACAGGTAGTCCAGCATATCAACTTACCCTATGGATTACCATATCGCTTACCACTGAGTTTACCATAGTGGTTTACCATAGGGCAAAATCCAGTTTTTTGCCTCAAAAGACCGTTTCATAATAGGGTTTTAAGAAGCCTAAAGCCATGGCATCTTAGCTTTATGCGTGCCGTATGTTATACTAAAACAGGGTGGCTTAGAGTGGCTTAATCCCTAGCACAACCCGGAAGATATAGAGGGTGCGGGCTGGATTGAACTGAGACCAGGAGGAGCTATGGTAGAGAATAAGATAATGTCGCTCACAGATGAGATTTACGCCGAACTAGTGGCTGGACTGAAAAGAGGCGAGTTGGACTGGACGGCCTTTATAGCCAAACACAGTGCCAGCAAGGGGCCGCTCTATAACGCTATAGGGCGATTCCTTCATGATATGGAACCTAAAGTAAAAACCCTGAATGAAGTCCAAGCTAAGTCGGACCAAGCTGGACTCAGGCTGGAGTCTTTGGACCAGAGGATAAAAGAGGCAGAGAGTAGTCTCGCGCCCCTGGAGGGCAAGGGAAATGCCCTCAATAAGCAGATTGAGACCCTTGAGGCGAATCTTGCCGAGAAAAGCGAGGTCATGAAGCATGTTGGGGACCTGGAGAAGCTCGGCTTCAATATCGAGATGCTGAGGCAGTTGAAGGATGCCCTTACAGAGATTGGGGCGAAACACGGACTTAAGGGTAAAGAGACTATGACAAAGTTCTTTAGCGATTTGCAGGACTATGATGCCAGGATTGGCTTTGAGCGAGAAATCCAGAGATTAGAGGCGATCACCGACACCAAAAAGCTGGAAGCAGGAAAGTGGCAGGCTGAGGCCGACAGCCTGGCAAGGCGTCACAAAGACTTGAGCGAAGCTATCACTGCAGTCCAAAACCTTACAAAGCATGGAGTTAAGACAGAGCAGATTGTATCGTGGAATGGTATTGTGAGCAAGCTGGGCGGCCCTGGGGAGCTTCAAGACAAGCTGGGGCAGTACAAATCAATGTCTGAACTCCTCGAGGCCAAAGGGGCGGCAATAGAAAACGGTAGCAAAAAGGTGACCGAGTTGGGTGCTCAGATAAAGGCACTTGATGCACAAAAAGTGGAAATAGAGGGGGCGATAAAATCGCTGTCCGGTAGTGGAGTGAAGAAGATTACCGAGGTTAGCGGTAAAGCTCTGACTGGGTTAGAGTCCCTCTCTACTAGTGGGGTGCAGGAGATTACTAAGGTCGGTGATAAGGCTCTGACCGAGCTAAAGTCCCTATTGGCTGAGATAAGGGTCGAAACCAAGAGGCTGGGCGACCTCAAGGCTGAGGCAGGCAAACTGGAAAAGGAGCTCATGTATGCCAGATATTTTACCACGGGTGACGAGGCGGTGCTCAAGGCGTTCCCGAAAGAGGTTGGCATCGCCTTCCTTGATAGAGCCTCAACCTACTGCAAGCTGAACGAGTTAAACCCTATGGTGAGAGCGCCCGATAGCATCAAGCGCGAATATTTCTCTATCCTATCATATGTCGACGTTAGTCTCCTCGACCTTATTATGTGGGCTGAAATCGGTCTAGCGGGGGCAAGCCAATGAGTATAGAAACGGTCGAGAGATACATTCAGGAGCTGGAAGCTATAAAGAACTATTCTGAGGTTAAACGGGAGAAGGAGGAACTCTCGCATAAAATCGAGGAGCTTAAGGCTAGCCTTGACAACGCGCTGAAGGAGGTTTCCTCACTGAAAGGATTAAAGGCACATTTAGATGGTGCCGAGATGACCTTGGAGGAGGCAAGGCTTGATTTCATCCGGGCACAAGATGCTGAGATTGAAAAGAGGGCAGCCGAAAGATTTGAGGCACTAAAGCTAGAATACGAGGCAAAAATGCCTCAACTCGTGTATCAGAGGTTGATTGAGATCTTTAAGGGGAGACTCTGGCCGAAGGAGATAGCAACTGTCGTAAAGGCTGAAACGGAGGAGAGAGCAAATGGCATCCTTTACCACAGCGAAAACTGGCCTGATAAGTTCAAAGAGTACCATCAAAAACAGGTGGAGGCTGGCGTTAAATCAGGGCTTGATGCAGAGTTCAACAAAAGGGTTGAGGAGAGAGCAAATATGAGAGCGCAACAAAGGCTGAGAGAACTCAAAAATGAGGAATGGCCTAAGTGGTTCAATGCAAATATCGAGCCACGGATCGCTGAGCTCCAAGCAAAGGTAAATGCTAACGCCCTCCAGCTTTTGAAAGGACCGTGGACATTCACCTGTGACCGATGTGGCACGAGGTTTGATGCCGAAGTTACGGCCGAAGGGATTGAGCAGCTACTAAGGAGTGGTCAGGTCAAGAGTGAGTGTGCTAACCCGCAATGTGAAGACCATTCCTTGTTTTCTACTCGGAGGCACACTTTGCAGGTGTCCCTGCATGACCTCATAAAAGTCCGTATTCCGGGATAAGGTAAATCCCTTCCTAAAAGTTCCTCAGAGAATCAACCCAGAACCCCTTGACATTTGGTGTTGCTGGTGCTACCATAGAGGTATGAAAGAGAAACACCGCTGGCCTACAACAAGTATTAGGGTTAACCCTGATGTACTCCACCAGGCTCGTGTTGCCGCCGTTACCCAAAAGAAGACCCTGGGTCAGTGGCTAGAAGAGGCCATACTGGAGAAGATTGACAGGGAGCAGAAGCTTAACAAGGAGGTTCAAAGATGACAGCAAAAAACAATACCGGTTTGAGAAGAGGGGGGTGCCTGCTTCACGATGTTAATTTCGTATCTGAATCGGAGCGGGGCAGCTTTGAGGAGGGGGAGCTTGCTTGGAAGGCAGGGACTCTACCAACTGAGTTACTCCCGCACAATTAGCTTTGAAAAAGCCTCAAAAACCACCCTCTTTTTTCATTAGGCAGGGACGCAACTTTCTCCCCACTTCCCTTGCCCAATTATACAATGCTTGTCTCTTGGACGTCTATACTTGGTCACATCCCGCAACGTGTTTGTTTGGCCAGCCAACTTCAGAGGTTACCCATGACAAAACGTAACCGAGCCAGATACGAGGGCAAGATAAAGAAAGAATTGGCAGTGACGTCTTCTCCATGTAGCAGATTCTAGGTCATACCAGTCTGGAAATGGTAAGACGTTATGTAAACTTAGCTTCGGCCCAGGTCAGGGTCCAGCATAGGAAGTTCTCACCTGTGGATAGGATGAATTTGGAGAGCGTCAGGTTTGGCAGAGCAAGCCAAGGCCAGCGGCGGAGAGTGTCTGGCACACAGCGAAAAGAGACTATTGCAGATGTACGAGGGCGTCATCAAGTCCTGTGGTGTACTCAACAACGGACTTCTGACTTTTAACCAGGGTGTTGGGAGCAAGGGATCCAACTACTACATCGGCACGACGGTGTGGTCCAGCGTGATACCCTCGGATGTGAGAAAGACAAGTGGGATCGCCAAGATACTGGATAGGTTTGATGAATCTGAGGTGGACAGAGTCATCGCCTTCGAGGATAAACACCACTAGTCTTGGTCGGCTATTCACAACTGTTGTCTCAACGGAGGCCCAGCGGATGGAATCTCTTCCTTCGCCTTGCCTCACCCGCGCATCCTTTGGAGCAAAACCTACTTGTTGCCTGGTAGCCGTTCCTCGGGTGGTACGACCGTCCGCAGTTCTCGCAGGCTTTGACCGTCTTCAGGTCTCTGTTCTTCGGGTCATTCGTGCCTATGATCTCAGTTGTCACTACTGCATCGCCCTTCTTGGCTCTCGTGGTGTCTTATCTGTCAAGCGCTCCCGAACACAGCATAACCAGAAGGAGCCCTCCGCAAGTGGACCCGGAGGGCTCCGAAATGGAGGAGAAATGAGTCGGCATTTCCCGGTTACCTTTCTTCAAAACTACCTCCTCACTTCCTCTTGTACCAGATGAACTTGCGCTCATCCATCTCCACATAGTTCTGTGGTGGAATAACCAGAGTCGTCATGGGATGCTCGACAATAGCTGGCCCCTCAATCCTATTCCCTGCCTCAAGAAGATCCATCTCCCAGAGGTCGAATTTCATCCACTTTCCGTCCATGTAGGCTTCTCTCTGTCCCTTATAGGCTTCTCGTGGAGCCTTCCTCCCCTTCAGCTGGTACTTGCGTGTGACAGGCCTAATCTTCTCACCTATCGCCTCTACATAAACCTCGGTGATTTGGTAGCCTGCCTCCGGGAAGCGGGCTGCTGCAGGGTAGATCGTGGTGTACACTTTCTCGAAACTCTCAATAACTCTGCTCAGGTCCTCGGCCGTCTCTATCCTTCCTTGCTGGACAGGAGCCTCCCAGGTAGCCATCTGCCCTATGTATCTGGCAGATATTCCATACCTGAAGTGCACTTGTTCTCTAGGGATACCTTCTCTTTCCAGCTCCTCATATCCCCTCTGCTCCAACTCTTGACAAGCAGCGCTGAGCCCCATAGCTTGGTACATTTTGATATCGTCGGTCATATCAGGGGTTAGGAAGAAGGTAACCGCCTTATCGTAGCGGTGGAAATATTCGGCTGCGGCGCACCCGAAAGCAGAGAAGGCTGCTGCCCAGGGAACCATAAGCGTCCCACCGAGAGTAAGTCCCCGCTCCAGCGCCCAAACATGGAGGGGGCCACTACCTCCATAAGCCAATAAGATAAACTCAGCCAGATTCAGTCCTCTTGATAGGAGCATAGAGCTGAGGTGATCACACATCTGAGAATGCATCAGGTCCAGAACCTTGCTGGATACATCATATACATCTTGACCCAAGGGCTCGGCCAATCGCTCCTTTAGCATCTGCAGTGCCCTCTCCTTATTGAGCTTTATCTTGCCGCCAAGGAAGTAATCTGGATTTAGATAACCAAGAATAAGGTCTATATCTCCGATGGTGATGTCTGGGTAAGCATAGCATGTGCCTACAGCACTGCCGGCGCTCTCTGGTCCCAAGATGATCCTCTTGGTCGTCTCGTGGACGTGAATCACCATGCCAGTCCCAGCACCGATAGAGTCTATGCTAACCATGGGTAACCTTAGCCTGTGCCCAGCGAAATCGGGCGACTTGTTCACCGGTAGCAATCCTGCGGCAATTAGCCCTGTGTCAAAAGTCGTACCACCCAGATCACAGCAAACAATGTTGGGCAGACCCAAATAATCAGACATAAACTTGCCACCTAGCAATCCTCCCACGGGTCCCGAGATGACCGCCTCGCACAATTTGGGGTAGCGAATGTTTGCTGCTGCTCCGTAGGAGAGCAGTGTTAGCAATTCGTAAGTGTACCCATCCTTCCTAGCCGCCTCCTCTATAGTGAACATCTTCTTTCTACTAACCTCCGCCATGTAACACTGAAGAAGAAGGGTCTTCAACCGTTCGTTTTCGTTAGGCAGTGTACATATTTCATGAGAGGCGACTACCGGGATATCAGCATCACGTTCCTTCACCATCTCTCGGGCTATCTCTGCCATTCTCGCCTCGTGCATTGGATTGACGTACGAGCCAAGGGCGAGAATGCCTATGACCTCTATCCCCTCGTCGAGCAGCTCGCTGATGCCCTGTATTACCTCTTCTTCGACCAGTGGGATAACCACTTGGCCAGGCATATAGTGGTGTGCCATGTAGTAGCTGCCCACGGAGACTCGCTCAGTCACTTCCCTAATATGCTCTGGCTGCACCAACCACGGAGTATGCTCATGTAGCTGCTGATGCAGCACATCCTCATAGCTCTGCCCTATCCACGTGAGACCTCTCTCCATGATTGGAAGGTGCGCGAACCCCGCTGTTATTAGCAGTCCCAATTTGCTCCCTGTTCTAGTCAGGAGGATATTGAGCATTGCAGTACCGGTATAAGTGGAGGATAGGGTATTCTTGTGCAGATCAAAGGAAGTCATTCCCCAGTGGCCTGCCGCGTCGGCCACAGAAGCAAGATAACTCACCGCTTCATTTTCGGTATTGGTCAAAGACTTACCCAGAACGAAATTGCCCTCTCCATCAACCGCGAAGGTATCGGTCATCGTTCCTCCAGCGTCTAAAGCCAAAAGATATCTCTCCGCGGCCATTTCACCTCTCCTTGGCCCACTGAACGGCTATGGTCGCAGCCTCCAGCGATTCCATTTTGCATGAGCATTCTTATCGTGTCAAGAGCGCTAGCCGAGGGGAGAAATGGGCACGCTTGTGCAGGTGAGTGTGTGTAGGACGCACTCCACAACTCGAGGCTGGAACAATGACTCAAGAGCATGTTAAGAACCACACTGATAAGAGGTCACCGAAGAAGAATTCCAATCGTTGAGATATCTGTCAACTCCGGATCGCACAGGCTCTCAGAAACTTCGACCACTGGATGGTACTGAATCAGACTCCATTCGTCAAGGTCACTTACGTGCGAGCACTAGCGAACGCATAGTACGGTAGTCACCTACTCATCAGGGGCTTAGTCCTAAGGCCTTTCCAGAGAGGTAAAAATGGGGTTCTTGTTCCCCAGAACTGTTCTAGCAAAGGCAGAGCCGCAATCCTAGGCACTCAGCGAACCCATCATGATGTCTACTCAGCTACGCTTTGTAGACCTTGCATAACAATGCTCTGACACACCAGCCACCGGAAAGCTCGTCGCAGGCCTCAGGATCGTCAAGAGTGAGCACATTGGCATTGGACTCCCAAAGGCCCGACAGACACGGCTCATTAGCTGGCATTTCAGGGAACCACCAACTAGACTGGCAATTGACCACACTGCGCAGCATTCCAGGATTATACCGTGCCCTCTGCTTGATCCTACCTCTCCTGGTCTCGATGTAGACCCAATCTCCATTACTTATGCCAAGCTCTTGGGCGGTATCAGGGTGTATGTCCATCAGTGGATCAGGGTGTTTGACTCGACCCAGCTCCTTCTGCATAAACTCCGAGTGGTGCATAGGCATAAAACGGCCACCAGTGTTCAAGATCAGCGGATATTCGCGGGCAATCTCAGGGGTGCTGACTGGGCTCTCAGGAGGTTCCTCATAAAAGGGCATGGGGTCATACCCGAGTTTTTCCAATATACTGGAGTACAGCTCAATCTTGCCTGAGGGTGTTGGAAATCCTGTACTCTGCCACGGCTGCATGTCGAAAGAATCTGGAAACAAGACCATCCTATCAACGAGATCTCTGAAAGTCACCCCTAGAGGCTTCAAGCGGTAATTGGAAATATCTTCCGTTGTTTCCCAGGGCCAGTGCTCATTCTGACCCACAGCAAGGCCAAGCCCACGGAAGAATTGGTAAACGTCGCGGCGCTCCCCCAGAGGTGGTATGGCCATTTCACCTCCGAAGACCAGGCTAACGAAGTCCCCCATGTTGGTACATATGTCCCTTTCCATCCAACTGGCTGCTGGCATCACATAGTCTGCCAATTGAGCAGTAGGCGTCATGACGAGTTCGTGAACGACATGAAGTTCAAGATTGCTGCTCCTTAGGGCCTCGTAGACCAGCTTGGTGTTGCCCACTGAGAACAATGGGTTTGAGCACCATGTTATTAGGGCTTTGGTAGGATAGGGCTTACTGCTCAAGATGGATCGCCAGAGAAGCGGCACATGTGCCTGGGTCTGATAGCTGATGGGAGCCAGCACACCATAGACCCTCTCAGCATGTTCGGCCGTCATACCCCACCCGATGAGAGAGACGAGTCTACTGAGGTCAGCACCAAGCTGTCTCCCTCGATCCTCGATCGGTATCGTGCTAATAAGAGTCAGATCCGCTTCGGTAATGAACTTGCCCCCGTTTATGGGTTGTCCAGGTCGCATGATCAGCTCACCACCGGAAACACCAAGGTTACCGGTCATGGCGCGCAGGATTACCCGGGCGTGTTCGGCCCGGGTGCCGTTGAGCCCAAAGTGGTCTGCGGCTACCCCATAGGCGATGCTGGCTGGCTTGGTGGTAGCATACATTCTGGCTGACTCCACGATCCTTTCAACGGGAATGCCCGTTATCTCGGCACACCTCTGCGGTGGATACTCTTGAACGCGTGTCCTCAGTTGGTCGAAGCCAACCGTCCATTTGTCGATGAAGTCCTTGTCATATAGTTCTTCGTTAATAATCACATTGAGCCACGCCAAGGCCAAGGCAGTATCAGTGCCTGGCCTCGGCTGCAACCATATATCGGCTATATCTGTGGTTCCAGTCTGCCTGGGATCAATGACGATTATTTTCACGACTCCCTTTCGCCTTCTCTTGAGAATCGTGGCCCAGCTCCTGTGATTGGATTGTGAGGGGTCGGCTCCCCAGTACACCACGCAATTGGACCTGGCGACATCAGCAGCATGGCTGCTGTCGTCGCCCATGACTGCCCTGTTTATGGCCATGTCATTGACGCCGCACATGACACCATGGCCGAAGGCATTGTATGGACTGCCAAACAAACTCAGAAATCGACCTCGGGGCCAGTAGTTGTTGGCCTTGTCCTCACCCCCCATGACCCCGAGGGCCTCGGGGCCGTATTCCTGCCGCAGTTTGAGCAGCTTTTGCCCGATCTCACCTAGCGCATCATCCCAGCTCGTCCTCTGCCATCTGCCCTCACCGCGCTCCCCCGTTCGCTTGAGGGGATACATAAGCTGCTGGGAGTGGTATAGCCATTTTGCTGCCAGGCGGATTCTCTCACAGACGAACCCTTGGCTTAGGGGATGCCCCTGATTTCCCTCGATGCCGACTATCTTGCCGTCTTCGACGTGAACCAGGACACCACAGAGGTTGGTGCAGAAGGCACATACTGTCTTCTTCACTTGACGCTGGTTGGCCATATCGAAGTCTCCTCCTTAGATAAGGTATTATGTGGATCCCCCCTGAATAATCTGGCCTGGTGCTCGGTCTTGCTGCACGCATGCAATGCTCCGTCTGTGGGAACAAGATTCATCACTGGCATATCTAATACATAACAAAAAGTGTGGTGCATCAAGATTAGTGGCAGTCTACAGGATTGTCAAGCCTGTCTCAAATGCGTGGCTGAATCCTACAGACAATCCTCCAACAACCGAGAGTCCGGTTGCACTCATGCCTCAAATATGAGATTAGAAGCCCAGAATTGCCTGAGACTGATGCAAGGGAAATCAGCGGGCTCAGAAAGAAGGGGGAATAAGCCAGAGTCCCTCATTCAAAGTGGGTGGGATGCCGTGACCTAGTGTAGTCTTTTACTGCAGACATCCATTGCGCCAATGATTCCAGAACGATGTGGCAGGGAGAATCTTTTTGGTGCAGAGGCAGCCATTCTACTTCTGAGAGAACTCGTAATTCTTCCCGGTCTCTATCATGGCCTCGAAGTTCTCTGGTTTGACGTTGGGTGGTGTGGCGCAACCTACGCCAAGGATGAACCCACCATCATCCCCTACCTTGTCAATCAGCTTCTTGCAGTAGGACTCTACTTCCTCAGGCTTGCCGATGGAGAGCAGTGCCGCAGGGACGTCACCGTGGAAACACAAATGGCCGCGTAAGATCTCCTTGGCACGAAAGATGTCTGTCAGGCCGTCCAACTCCAGAACCGCTGAACCCTTGGGCAGGTTCTTGAAGTACGGGAGATTCTTGTCCCAGCACTGATCAAGGTGGAAGATAGTGACAATTCCTTCGGACCAGAATGCATCCACGATCTCCTGCGTGTAGGGCCACCAGAAGCGCTCAAAGACGGATGTCGGGTAGAAGAATGCAGACGCTCGCTCCTCAGTCAACAAACATCTACTGATACCGGATGCCTTAACAATGGCAAGCTGCTTTTGGATCAGTTCAGCTGTCATGCATTTCAAAGCTCTCTCTACTGGCTCCGGGTTGAAGTACAAGTCCCGTGTAAAGGGTACCATGGAGCGCATCAGGGATAGGGTGAAGAAGGGATGGATGGCATAACCTAAGAAGAATGGCTGAATGTCCCTCTTGGTACACTCGACCAGATACTTCTCAAAACTCGTCTGCAGGCCTGCTATCTCCTTGTTTAGGTCATCCGGTGTGAGATCGGTGATGCGCCACAGGTAATCTTGATAGTAGAAATTGTCGAAGCCCATGTCGCATATTCTGTCGTAGTCCTCTGGCCTGAGAACTTCCTCCTCGACGAGTTGGAACATATGGTCATCTGGCAGGTCCTTGCCCGGTATCCGCATCTTCATCGGATACAGATTGGCTGCCTGCATTTGAATGGGTATATACGCACCCGGGTAGCCGCAGTCCCATCCTCCGTACCGATCGAAGACGGTCCACATGGCATCCAGAGCTACTTGGTTGTCGTTAGCGACTTGGGCCATGCTCAATCCAGTGAGATGTGCCGCAGGCTCTGGAAACAATGCAGGTACTACTGGTACGCGGTCTGGCTTTTCCAGACGGATGGCCGCCTGTAATCTCTCGTTGCCGCTCATTCTTTCCCTAGCCATTTGACTGCCCTCCTATCACTTTAGTGCAGTATGCCACACCGTCCATTGCATCACAGGTCTGGAAGTCTGCCCCAATGTAATCTTTCACGGCAGGAGTCGTTACACCTCCTCCGACCATTAGCTTGAACCGATTCCTGAGACCATCCGTGACAAGCATATCCGCAACCTCCTTCATGCTGTCGAAGGCGCTGGTAATGAGTGCGGAGAATCCGACGAACTGAGGCTTCGTTTCCTTGACTTTGTCGACTATCAAAGCAGGATGCACGTCTACACCAAGGTCGTACACCTCAAATCCGTGAGCGCGCAGCAGTGTGGCTACTATGTTCTTGCCCAGATCGTGGATGTCGCCTTTAGGCGTAGCTAACACTATCTTGCCAAGAGGCTCCAATGGACGAGCCTTGGCCAAGTTTGGTTCCAGAATGGCTATTGCCCTCTTGAAGATATCGGCGGATAGCATCAGTTCGGCGAGGGAGTACTCGCCTGTCTGAAATCTCTCGCCAACAATGTTCATGCCACGACGGCACGCCTCAAGGATTTGTATAGGATCTTCTTTTCTCTCCAATTTCCTTCTCACTGCATTCATTACCTTTTGTTCCTCAAGCTCCACGACGGCCATGGCGATTTCCTCTGACATCTAGACTCCTTTCTGATGTGATGTAGGCGCTTTCATCCTACGCAATCCCAGCCATCCACTTCGACGGATGAGCAATACCCAATCTGGCTGTGCAGGGGTTGCATGCGCTGACGAGAGCTGTACCCAACAACTCAAAAGCAATGTCTAATCGGAAACGAGGGGTATACCGACGGACCCAGCTCCTAGATCCAGAACATGCCTCTTCACATTCTCTTCCAGTGAGTGATCCTGCCAACGGAAACATCCAAGGTAGACGATATCATGCAACAGGCTGTGGGTCAATAGGATTTATGCTACACACCATGCTGATGCGCACACAGCCGAAGAGCGCTTCTCAAAGCCAGGATGACTTCTCGCAAGCCATCTGGGAGGTAACTGCCAATATGTGGAAGACGAGTGAATTGGAGTCTCGCCTTGCCGCCGATAGGCTAGGCAGAAGCTCACAGGTGGCACCTAATCTGTGCCCTTTTGGTGGAGAAGGTGCTGTAAGTGAGGAAACCCTTCTCTCATGTGAGGAAACCACATAGCCTCAGCGAAGGTCTTGTCAAAATCTGGTTCCATGGTCAATTCGACGTATTCTACCATTTTTGCCACTCTCTCGGCTTCTGCCCTCTTATCTACATTGAGAAGGGCTATACGGGCACCGTCGCCGGCAGCATTACCTATCGCGCGAACGTTTTCCAAAGCACAGTCAGGGAAAAGCCCAATAAGGGCTGCCGATTCCTTGTCGATTTGACTCCCGAAGGCTCCTGCCAGCAGAATCCTGTCCAGTCTCTCCACACCCAAGCGGCGCATAATAATCTTTGCTCCAGCATACATCGCCCCTTTGGCCAATTGTATATTTCTCACATCCTTCTGACAGACCACAATGTCATGACCGACGGAGGTTTCGTTTGCCCAGGCGATGACAAACTCTGGCCCTTCGTCGGCAGCACGCAATCGAGGGGTCTCCATATCGGTGATGAAACGTCCGCTTCGGTCTACGATACCCGCCCTGACTAGATGAGCAATGGCATCAATTATCCCCGAGCCGCAGATACCTTTGGCTCCTGTGTCACCTGACTCTGTATTCCAGCGTTTCTTGCCGATAACCTTGAACCGCACCTCTTTAGTATCTGGGGCGATCTCTATCTTTTCGACAGCCCCTGGGGCAGCGCGCATTCCATGTCTTATCTCACCTCCCTCGAAGGCCGGGCCGGTGGCGCAGGAGGCGGAGATAAGTCTATCTCGGTTGCCTAGTACTAGCTCGCCATTGGTACCAATGTCAACAATTAGCGTCATGTCGTCCTGATTGTAGGGCTCTTCAGCGATCAGTGCACCTACGTTGTCAGCTCCCACAAAACCAGCCTCGATGGGGAGAACATGAACATAAGCTCCAGGGGAAATTCTAAGCCCTAGGTCCCGGGCCTTAATATTTAGAGAGTGATGGATGCTTGGAGTAAAGGGAGCTTTGCCCAAATACTGAGGGTCGAGATTTAGAAAGATGTGGTGCATGCAGGTATTACCGACCACTGTCGCATCAACAATTGCCTGTCGCTTGATGCCTGTTCCCGCAGCTGTTCGTCCCGCAATTTGATTCAGAGCCTTGACGATCACCTGGTTCAGGCGTTGGCAGCCACCTTCGTGCGTGATAGCATAGCCGATGCGAGACATCACGTCTTCACCATAATGCACTTGCGGGTTTGTCATCGAATCGGCAGCCATGACTTCGCCATTGGACAGGTCGCAGAGGTAGCCAGCCAGTGTAGTTGTCCCTATGTCCACCGCAAGTCCATAGCCTTTTTCTACTACCCCAGGCTCTACCTTGATGACCTCGCTATCCATCCAGACTGACACAGTGACTACCCAATTGCTCTGGCGTATCACCCGTTGCAAGCTTACCAGCACTTGATAATCGATAGCCAGATTGCTCAGGTGGAACCGTTTTTCAAGTTCGATACGCAGCCGCTCCCAGTCACCCAAATTGTCCTGCAAAGTAGCGGGAACCACTTTGATGCAGTACTTCTTAACTGCTGGCTTGAGGTTGATGCTTCTCTCCGTGGGTACCTTGCGCATAACGTGCTTTCCCAGTCGACTCTCTTCGGGGACGAAAACTACAACATCGCCAAAGATAAGAGCCTGGCAAGCTAGACGGTAACCATCGTGCTGCTGCTGTGCACTTAGCAATCTCCCTTCGGCTTCGCATAACTGGGAGACGTTGGACATCCGTGATTCAATGCCATATTCATCGAAGTATCCTGCCTCAATCCTGATCTTGCACTTGCCGCAGGTAGCTTTCTCACCACAGACACCCTCTATATCCACACCTATCTCTCTGGCAGCCGCCTTGATGCTTTTCCCTTGGCTGACATAGCCTCTGCGTCCTGAAGGCTGAAAGACAACTAGACAGTCTTGATTCCGCTTTCTTGGTACCATTCCTATAACCTGTCGCAGTCTCTTGGACTGCATAGTCGGCTGAGTCTGATTTTGGCAGACATCGGTTCCAGTTGCTGCCCGTTGCTTATGGTGCCAGTGGCATTCTGCAAATGTATCGCGGTTTTCCCGAAGTTGACGAACATCAGGCCATCCAGCATGTGTTCAAGTGAAAGCTACTCGTACCAACCGAAGTGGCTCACTGCCTTCATCATTGTCCATACGTTGTATGGTGGTGCCTTTGGCGGCATCTCACAACCGGGAGCCAGCATGAAACCACCAGGGTGCTTCCTACCCTTTTCGATACATATTCTGGTAAGTTCATAGACTTGTGCTGGTGTTCCGGTCTGAATAACTGCCGGCTCGACGTTGCCCAT
>Ga0209636_10004305_pt1 | contig 14507 bp, 15 predicted proteins | sample DeeMarSWOR152_54_FD_187464 | JGI IMG/M metagenome (GOLD analysis project Ga0209636, IMG submission 187464) | Marine sediment microbial communities from White Oak River estuary, North Carolina - WOR-1-52-54 (SPAdes) (version 2) | ecosystem: Environmental > Aquatic > Marine > Intertidal zone >...
ACGCAAATACAAGGATTTATTCTTCGAGCAGTATATACCGGGGAAAATGGTAACTTGTGGTATCATCAACGGTGTACCATTACCCGTGCTAGAGATCGCACCCAAGAAGAGAAAGTTCTACGATTATAAGTCTAAATACACTGAGGGCATGACCGAATACATAGTGCCCGCCCGCGTTCCCGAGAAGCAGTACAAGAAAATTCAAAAGTACGCACTGGCTGCCCATGATGCGATTGACGCCCACGGTTTTTCACGCGTAGATTTCGCCCTTGATAATGACCATAGCCCTTATGTACTGGAGGTAAACACAATACCTGGATTATTATCCGAATCAAACATGCCGCTCGAAGCGCGCGCGATCGGTCTCAGCTACGATGATTTAATATTTGAGATCCTAAAGACATCATTGGTTAGATTTTGACACCGTAGTTGTTATATCCACACTATTGCACCTTGAAGAAAACGATTAAGTACAGGAAACAAAACAAAATCGTCGGATTGAAGAAACACACCCATGCCCAACGCTCCCGGCTCCTAAAAAACACTATTGTTCCGATGTTACGTGAAGAACTCGGTAAGAACCTCGTTGCCATTGCCGCGGACGGCTCATATGCGCGTCACACAGATAGTGGATATTCAGATCTCGAATTAATGATCTTTGTTAGAGATAATTCGCGCCTGCCGCACGGCTTCTCGAAAATCCACGCTGGTATGCTCGTCGAGGGTTTGTTCGTTACTGCCGAAGATTATCACAAGATGGTCTACGAACCGAACAAAGAATGGTACATTGCTGGTTCTGATAGGTTGCTACCGATCACAAATCATGCATTCATACGGAAACTAAAAAAATATCGCGTTAAACATCTGGCTCGGAAATGCGATAGGAACGCACTCGACATGCTCAACGAAATACAGGAGTCCTTTGGCAAACTGCTAAACACCATTGATCGAAAAAATCGCGAAAACCTATTCCTTGTACTCTCCGATGCAGTCATGGGTGTTCTCAAGCTATTAGCGTACGTAAATCGTAGGCCTTATGAATCTCTGAATTCTATTGTAACCGAAGCTAGAACACTTAAGCACAAACCCAAGGGGTTCGACGAATTCTTAAATCTTATCATGCAGGGCAAGTATCATAATCTAGCAGCACTGAAAAAGAGCACCCGACAACTTTATTTAGGCATTGAGGGTTATTTCAGCAAAAAATACAAGACTAATATCTATGACAGTGATTTGTCATCTATAAAGAAGAAAACAAAAAAGAGGAGGTAGTAATGTTTATTCTAGGCATTCTCATTATCATTGCTCTGTTTGTTTTCAGGGCAACGTATAAGGTTAGGCCTGATGACCTACGCATACAGGACAAACTGCGGACCAGAGGTTTTGCTACTCTCGGCGCGGCGGTAGTCGCGGCAATTCTGATCATTGCCTCGATTATTCGCATCGTCCCGCCTGGTTCAGTCGGCGTGCAGGTTCTTTTTGGTCGGGTCTTGACCAAGGCAACGCTGTCCGAAGGACTCAACGTTGTTAATCCGTTTGTTAACCTTGAAATCATGACCATAAGAACCCAAGCCTACACCATGTCCATTGCGACTGAAGAAGGACAGCGGTACGGAGATGACGCAATTGTATCCCTCACAAAAGATGGGTTGGAAGTAAAGATGGACCTCACCGTATGGTACCATTTGCTCAAGTCAGAGGCGGCAAACGTCTTCCAGAAAATCGGCAGCGACTATGTCGACAAGATCGTGCGGCCGGCAGCAAGAACTGCAATAAGAAACACCACGGTCAAGTATATGGCAGTAGAAATATACTCGGATAAACGTGAAGTGGTGCAAAACGAAATCAGCAAAGGATTAGAAAAAGACTTTGCCGATAGAGGTATCGCCCTAGAGAAAGTTCTGCTTAGGAATATAAGTTTACCTGCAAAAGTGAAAAACGCCATCGAGGTCAAGCTCGAAGCAGAACAAGAAGCTCAGAAAATGGAATTTGTACTCCAAAAAGAACAGAAAGAGGCGGAGCGCAAGCAGATCGAGGCTGCAGGCATTGCCCAGGCGCAGGAGATTATTGCGAAATCCTTGGTCGGCGAGCGTGGCCGGGCATACCTTTCGTGGAAGTACCTGGAGAATCTCAAGAACCTCTATGAGTCGCCAAACAACACGATCTTGATCTCGCCGTTTGATAAGAGTTTTATCCCGCTTCTTTCGGTTAAGTAGGAGCATGGATTCTTCAGGTAAGCAGCTAAACGCCACACTGCTATTCACTGTTGTCAGGGATTTCCCGAGGATCGTCAACATACTAGATTTGAATGAGACTCATGAATTCCTGAGTGACTGTGCCGGAGTTATAATAAGGGCCGCGGCTCAGTACCATGGCTCTCTGGCTAATATATCGGGCGACGAACTACATCTCGTTTTTGGTGAAGCGACAGCTGAGTTTGATAATCCTCGGCGCGCGATAAAATGCGCGCTGGCGATCCAGAATACGGCTGATGAGATCAGTGTTAAATGGCGCCACGCCCTCGATTTTCTCGTTGAGATCGATGTTGGTATCAGTACCGGGACAATCCTAATCGGTAATCTCGGACCAACACCCAAGAATCAATATGCGCTAATCGGGAAAACTGTAACGCTGGCCGCGCAACTGAGCCGACTGTGCAAAGAACATAATGTCAATGTGCTGCTAGATACAGCCACCTACGAAAAAACAAAGGACTATTTCACATTCCGCAAAGCAGGCGATCGTCTGTTACTCGGCTTTACCGAGCGAATCGATATATACACACCGCTTACGAGTTTAGGCTAGGAGGTTTTCACAGATTCTTTAAAGAAAATCATAGATACGAGTCATGAGTCCGATAGACTATGCGCAATGGTTCCAAAGAATTTACGGTCAGCGTCGAACATCTTCTTCAAGTTCAGCATTTCTTCATAAGTTAACCATCTATATTCTTTAACTTCATCCGGGCTAATGGCGACCGTGTCATCCTCCAGTAGCGCATGCCACCAGTGTAAAACATATTCTTTATCATCGGTCAAGCACTCCCAGACCTTGTGCAAGGGGCGAACCGTAATACCCAATTCCTCTTTTGCTTCGCGCTTTACCGCCTGTTCCTGGGTCTCGCCATGCTCGACCGCACCGGTGATAGGACACCAGTAATCCTCGGCGGTCCCATGCTTTGCCCTTTTTATTAATAGGTACCTCTCCCCCCTTTTGAGCACAACCGCCACCGCATCCTTCATAGAACATTATATGAAAAAGCCACGTGATGGTCAATCACGCATTCAAAATCATGTCTGAACAACACAACGGATTACAAGTCCGTAGGTTACTTTCCTGACACAATCCTGCTGTCTATCTAACCCTCACCACTTTCTGTGTAACCACACCGTCTATTTCAATGAAGTAGATACCACGTGTTATCTTATCGGGTTCTACACTCCTTCCCGTGATGTCAAAGACTCTGCATTTCTTGCCTTCGGGCAGTAGTAAAGGACCAGTGAAAATAGTTGCACCGACGCCATTGCTTTTAATGATAGAAGTCTTATTTTCTTCTATTCCAGTCACATCCCGAATCACCGAGACACTCGAACTATTGTAATTTGCCACGTAGGTTCGGTTTTGAGCAGGATTCCAGGTAAAAGCACAAGGTTCATTTCCTACTGCAATCGTGGTGATAACCGCATTGGTTGCGCCATCAATCACGGTGACATTATCGCTAGCATTATTAGCGCAGTAGATCTTGTTGTTGGTCGGATTATAGACCAAAGCATAAGGCTCACTTCCTACTGCAATTGTGGTGATGACCGCATTGGTTGCGCCGTCAATCACCGTGACATTATCGCTGGCATTATTAGCGCAGTAGACCTTGTTGTTGGTCGAGTTATGGGCTAAAGCACGGGGCTCACTTCCTACTGCAATTGTGGTGATGACTGTATCGGCCGCGCCGCCAATCACCGTGACACTAGAACCTCCAAGATTAGCGCAGTAGATCTTGTTGTCGGTTAAGTTATAGAGCAAAGCACGCGGCTGAGGTCCTACTGTAATCGTAGTAATCACCGCATTGGTCGTGCCATCAATTACTGTGACATTGCCTGGATAGTAACCTCTGGCGCAGTAGACTTTGTTGTTGGTCGGGTTATAGACTAAAGCCATAGGTAGACTTCCTACGGTAATCGTCGTGATGATGGTATCGGCCGCACCGTCAATCACTGTGACAGTAGAGAGTTCATTGGCACAATATACCTTGTTGTTAATTGCGTTATAGGCCAAATCCCAAGGGTATTCATCTACTGTAATTGTGGTGATGACCGCATTGGTTGCGCCGTTAATTACCGTAACGCTTCCGGGATCATAGCCATTGGCGCAGTAGACTTTGTTGTTGGTCAGGTTATGGACCAAAACCCATGGCTCACTTCCCACTGTAACCGTGGTGATGACCGCATTGGTTGCGCCGTTAATCACCGTGACATTATTGCTCCAAAGATTAGCGCAGTAAACCTTGTTACTGGTAGGATTATAGACCAAAGCAAGAGGTCCACTTCCCACTGCAATTGTGGTCTCAAGCCATTGGGCCGATAAGAACAGCGGTAGAAATAATAGGATTGTAGCTGATATTGATATATACTTCTGTTTATATATCATGGTCTCCTCCCCGTATACCCTTATAAGACACTAAATTTACAGAGTATCTTTTGTTTATTCTAGTTCAAATGTGCCGTATGTCAAGCATAAGAATTATTACTATGAACTGCGGATGGTAAGTCCGTCAGTCGAGGAAATCGCAGGAATCTGAAACCACAAAAATACTTCTGCAGTAGCAAAACTGCATTGACAGAAGAACGGAACTGCTTATACTCGTCTATGCTAAAACGAGTTTACCTTGCGCCGGATGAATTCACGGCGATCACCCTCAAAGAGATGCTTGCCAGCCGAGACATCACGGCGATCACCCGCCGCTTTGAGACGAGCTGGCTCGATGGGCTGCCCAAAGTAATGAAAGGTGGTTGGGGCGAAGTACTCGTCGACGAAAAAGACGAAAAACAAGCCGAAGACTGCATCAAGGAATTCCTGGAGCAGTCCGAAGAGATCGAGCCTGACAGCGAACCGGATATTAACAACCAGGAATAAGAAGAGCACGCAAGGCTAAAGCCTTACCCTACTACATATGAACGACATAGCGTCGAGAAGTAACACATTACGGTTCTCGATGCCCCAGCGCTTTATTGAAAGCGCTGGGTTACTCGAACAATAATTGTCATACGTGGACCACGCCCGCCTGCGGCGGCCTCGCAAGGCAAGATCGAAAAGCACGATCAATCTGCGGAAAGAACAGAAAGTTAACAGAACCAACCTGCTATATTCTGTTAACTTTTACCAAATCACCTAAAGCAGACCCGTAATGCCCGTGATATGTAGGTTCTCGATTCGCTCCGCTCACTCGAACAATACTGCCCCCGGCCGCAAGGCAAAGACATCGGCCGCCTGCGGCGGCCCGCAGAGCAGGATCAATCCGCGGAAAGAACAGAAAGTTAACAGAACCAACCTGGTTGGTTCTGTTAACTTCTCACTGTAATCGAGGACGGCGCAGCCGTCGTGAGATTGCCGCGTCGCCGCCTGACGGCGAACTCCTCGCAGTGACATGCGCAGGTTAGGGTGCTTACGTCGCATTGATTGTCTCGGTCCCACGATAAAGCTGTAGCCGAACAGCGTAATCGTTATTATCGTTATTCTCAACTTCGTTCGAACGATACAGATAATTCGCGTACGGAATGGAATAAAGAACATAGAGAAAGGCAAAACAAAGAATGTACCTTGTATCCGTGTTGCGTATTCGTGAAAGACGTTACCGTAACCCTTGTAGATGAAACGGGCCCTGTTGAATGCTCCATTGAGCTATCTGTAATACGACAGGTTCTCCATATTGACATTGTTGCGTAACTGCTATTGATCATTCTTCTCTATTCAACAGGGCGGGCATCGTAACCGTTAAACACTTGACAATGCCCTCACTTGACATCTGTATCTTCCTTACTATAATAAGCTGTGAAATTTAAGCTGTTGCTGCTTGCCTTTGCAGTGCTGATATTAAGTTGCACAAAAGGTGTAGTACCCAGAACGAGCAAAATAGAAGTTGTGTACATTGGTTCGATATATGAAGATATCTACAAGGAAAACCCGGTGAGCGCTGGCCTCGCAAAGCTTCCAGGCATCAAGATCACACACACCAAGACCGAACCAGGCTTCATGGAGTATTACCTGTATCGAATGGGGCTGCATGAACTGCTCAAAGAATTGGAGATCGATTACGTTATTGGCGACACCATGGTTCAGGATAGAGACCTTTTTGGCATAGATAGGTCAATGGGTTATGCTATCATGAATTACGGAGGTATTCGATTCGCCGTAGTCAGCAGTGAAGATTCCCTCACCATAGAAGATCAGATCCAATGGACACTCTTGAAGGAACGCAGTGACATAATCTGGGTCATTGATGCGAAAGCGTTGAATCTCCAACCATCCATGATCGATTTCTACATCCAGGATCGTGCCCTTTCCGATACTACTATGTCGCCCATCAAGGTTGAAACCGATACTGCGCGTAGCCGTAAAATAAGGGAATTCCGCAACCACATAGAAAATAGGTTGAGCAGAAAATTCTACGTTGGAGGACGTGTTGATGATCACCTTTTCTCGCTTATTGCCGAGAGGCAAGGAATCAATGCTATCGTCTATCCCGAAAATCTTTTTGTTAAAGTAATCGAGGCAGATTCCATGACGCTGCGCGTACTCATGGACTGCATTGCATTTGAAACGAAATTCAAGAAAACCGAGATGGAACAAGCTGCAATATTAGAAATCTGCCAGACTGAAGGCTTGTTACAGTGGGGGAATATTAAGGAAGAGAACGTCATCCTTCTCCCCGATGAGTCAGGTCAGCATATTTTCGATTTTTACAGCAAAAAGGAATGAAATGAAAATTAACTGGAAGAGATTTATTTGGGTTTTATTCGTGTGCCTGTATTCGGCATTGTTTTTCTTCAATTGTCTGAAGCCATTCGGCAATTGGATACTCCCTTACATCTATACAATGGTATTGATAATTTGGCTCGCATATGAATACTACAAAGGAAATCTATTCTTTCAGTCCGGAATGATACCTGATACCCTTTACTTCTGGCTGCCGCGCGCCCTCTTTGCCTTGTTCTTCTACTCGGCTTTCGTGATGGGCATTTCCACGATTATATGGTGGCAAGGAAATCAAATCGGATTTTACCCGGTGATCAATACCATAGGTCTTCTTGTACTAGCAGCATCTATATACCTACGCTACAGAATATTTGCTTCCGAGTCCGTTGATCAAAACAAAATCCGAAGCTTCTACCTAAGCATCATATTGCTGATCTTCTCTTTGGCTCTTGGTTACGGATCGCTTTTTCTAATCGCCTACGCGATCGTGATTGGTCTGCCGCTTACCTACTGGAACTATCAGTACGAAGTAATGAGAATGGCCGGATTCTCAGATTATCTGCAAAAACAAGGAGCAACCCCCAACCAAACCGATCTTGCAAAGTACTGGGATAAATATACTGCCAGTAAAACAAAGAGACCAAAACAAAAGCAGTAATCTTAAATGTTCTCACCCAAGAAAATTCTGTATATACCAGAGACACTAATTCTTCTCTGCCTCATTTTTTGCGCTCAAAAACAAAAAAGTAGCGGTTACCGGATCGTATCACTCTCGCCAGCAATGACTGAAATACTCTTCAGCCTCGGAGCAGGCGACCAACTCGTCGGCGTTACTACATTCTGTGATTTCCCGCCACAAGCCAATGCGATATACAGAGTCGGTGATTTCTCGCATCCTTCAATTGAGCGCATCATGGGGTTGAAACCTGATCTGGTTATCGTCAACCTGCCTGAACAGATGCGCGTCAAGAAGGAACTCGATAGGCTCAAGATCAAGACGTTTGTATCCGCTCCGAGTTCTCTGACTGAATTATATGCTGAGATATCAACCATTGGTGCCGAGTTGGGTCATAGCAAACGGGCCGATTCACTAGTCGAATACATGAGACATAACCTGCAAGCAGTGACGGCAAAGTATCGCAAGAGGGTGTATGTGGAGATCTCGCCCAGACCCATTATTACGATTGGTGCCAAGACATTCTTGAACGATCTCATTTACCGCGCCGGCGGGGTTAACATATTCAGCGATCTGGATAGTGATTATCCTGTTGTTGGCCAAGAAGCGGTCATCGAGAGAAATCCAGACATAATCATCGTGCTACACCCCGAAAATATCAAGGGGCGCATTGGTTGGCAAAAGGTGAGCGCAATAAAAAATGATTTTGTTTACATGAATCTCGACCAGGATCATCTCATGCGGCCCGGGCCGAGACTTGTCAATGGTTTCATGCAACTCTTGGAAATTATCAATGATTAAGACAATCCTCGTAATTACTGTCTTCCTATTGGCAATAGGCATCGGGATAATCGTCGGGCCAACGCAACTAGATGCGGACATCCTACAGCTGCGATTATGGAGAGTTGTTCTTGGTATCTTTGCCGGCGGTGTGCTTGCCTTTTGTGGCTGCATGCTCCAGGGACTTTTTGGCAATCCTTTGGTCGAACCATACACCTTGGGTTCGGCATCAGGTGCGGCCCTTGGCGCATCGATCGGCGTCCTCGTCTTCGGCGCGATAAGTCCTATCCTCGCATTCCTCGGTTCGCTTGGGGTTGGTTTCTTCGTTTACACGATCGCGCGCATCGAGGGTGGACTCTTGAGAGATCGCTTGATACTTGCCGGCGTGGTCATGAGTTTTCTGTGTTCCTCCTTGGTTATGATTATCATGGTTATGGGCGGACGCGAATTGTACGAAATCCTCTATCTCCTCATGGGATATCTCGGCATCATCATCAATGCTACAAATCGAATCATGATAATCACATTGATTGTAATATCAATTGGACTGGTTGTATTCCTCTACCGATATCACCGCGAGCTCGATATTATCTCCCAGGGCACCGAGACTGCAGCTGGGTTGGGCATCAATATTCAGAAATTTTCACTTGTTGTCTTTTTCACCAGCGCCTTGCTCATTGGCCTCACTGTTTCAATGGTTGGCGCCATTGGTTTTGTCGGATTGATAATACCACATGTTTCCCGACTCCTGTTCGGACCCAGGCATAGACTCAACCTTGGTACATCTTTTGTGCTCGGTGCTACTTTTCTCATTCTAGCTGATACACTTTCCCGCATAATCACGGTTTACGAACTACCGGTTGGCGTTGTTACATCACTGGTTGGCGTACCTTTCTTCATATATTTATACAAAAGATGATCGATCTCGAAGCCAAGGGTATTCACTTCTCTTATAATAAAACAAAGATCATAGAAAATGTATCAATGTCTTTAAACCACGGTGAATTTCTGGGTATTATCGGACCAAACGGCGCCGGCAAATCAACAATGCTACGCCTGCTGTGCGGTATCTTAAAACCAGAAAATGGCGATATATTTCTGTCTGGCATTAATTTGTTGAATCAACCTCAGAAGAAAATCGCCCAGAGAATCGCGTTTGTCCCCCAGGAAACTCATTTCGTCCTAGATTTCACGGTTGGGGAAATCGTGGGTATGGGACGGTATCCTTACCAGCGTCCGTTTCAACGCGAAGACCCCAAGGACCACGCCGCAATCGAATACGCCTTAGAGGCAGCCAATGTGGAGTTGTTACGACGACGCCTGGTCAATACGCTCTCCTCGGGTGAAAGACAGAGGGTGGTAATCGCCCGCGCCCTTGCTCAAGACCCTAGGATATTACTGCTCGACGAACCGACAAGCCATCTTGATTTACATCATCAGTATGTGATCATGGGACTGCTCAAGAAACTGAATAGCGAAGGTATTTCCATCGCGGTTGTGCATCATGACCTGAACCTTGCGAGTCTTTACTGTGAGCGCTTGATCCTCATGCACGAGGGCAGAATATTCGCCGAAGGTAAGCCAAATGATTTACTCAACCAGAAAACCTTGGGCGCGGTATATGGAACTGCGGTAAGAATCGTACGCCATCCAGAAAAGGATGTGCCGCAGATATTCCTGCATGCTGAGGCGAGCCATGAAGATAATCACGAATAAGTTAACTCTCCAAACCAAAGGACCTGGTGATCTAGTTGATATTACGGAAAGGATTGTCGAGCTACTCAAGACGGCAAAGCTGAAAAACGGCCACGCCATCATCTTCCATGTCGGATCCACCGCGGCAATCACAACGTTCGAATACGAACCGGGCATGATTAAGGATGTACAAGAACTATATGAAAGAATCGTGCCCTCGGACCAGCATTATCATCACGACGACACCTGGGGCGACGCAAACGGCTTCAGCCACCTGCGCGCCGCCTTGCAGGGTCCGTCACTGACCATACCCTTTGAAAACGGCAAATTGTTGCTGGGCACATGGCAGCAGATCATACTCGCTGAATTCGACAACAAACCGCGAAACCGCCAGGTCGTTGTTCAAATCATCGGCGAATGAATTGAAGATCGTCTATCGGTTACGGTTACGAAGCCCGTATCGGCTCTCGTCCCACGGTAACGTCTGCTTTTAAGACGCAGGACGTGACCCCTAAACGAAACGGGCCCTGTTAAATAAGAACAAAATATCCACTACGGATAGCATACCGCAGCTCGACAATAAGATCTTCATGCACACAAATAGCGAAAGATCATATTTAACAGGGCGGGCATCGTTACCCTTACCGTAACCCAAACCCTCCAATCAAGTGCCCTCTTTCAGCCCTCTCTGAGCCCTCTGCTGCCTTCTACTTGACTATTTCGATCTGAGATGGGCTCTTGAGGATTATTTCGGGTTTACCCCGGTATTCCTTGATCAAACCCTTCACCCTCACTGTTCGATTAAGATAGTATTCTTCTGGGTGGGCGGGGAATTTGTTAAAATCACTGGCAAAAATGACCGCCGTGAAATAACGGCGCCAGTCCTTATGGAAATTTAGGAAACACACCTTACCCGTATTGTTTGAAGCAACAATCCTACCCTCAACTGTCCTGGTCTGACCGTAGTATTTGGCCGCTTCACGCCAAGAAATGACATCAACATTGTTGCCTGTTTTCGCGACTTTGGCGATAACAGTATCCGTCGTGTCCGAAATCTGAAAAACCGGGAAAGCCCACAGTCCTTGCCGATTCCTTATGGCAAGCTTCTCTAATTCGCGCATTGCACCGAGATAATGAGTGTCGGGCGGGTAGAATCTGAGTTCCGCATAGCCCATTCGGATCATTTCGGCGTTTATGAAATTTCCATTGACAAAGACGTACCTGAGCAGGCGGCCGTAGTCATCTTTGTCCGTAACATCTCCCTCCAGGCGTACGTTTCTATCTCTGATCAAGTAAATCAACACGTGTTTTGCGATGTCACCACCTGGGTCATGAATTTCCGGGGCGTTCACCCCCAACAAGCGCACCGTACTGCCGGTTTCGGTCTTGAATGTATCGCCATCGATTACTTCAGTGACTCTTTCGGTTCGAACACACGAAAGGAATAAGATGACTATGATCAAGTATGTCGGACGCATACACTTCGTAGAGCATTATAGCATGAACTCAAACGTTTGTCAAATATCATGGCAATAGAGCAAATTGTGTAGCATACAACCATTGACACTTGATTGACAAATAGATGCATTCGGCTATACTAGAGGCATGGATAAAACATTATTAATCATAAAACCAGATGCCGTGAAGCGAAATTTAACCGGCAATATTTTGAAGCAAATCATGGATGCAGGCTTCCAGATAATCGGCATGAAAATGCTTTGGCTCAACAAAGAGCAGGGTGGTAAGTTCTACGAAATACACAAGGGTAAAGATTTCTACGAGTGGCTAGTTGACTTCATATCGTCGGGACCGATCGTCGTTGCTTGTCTCAAAGCACCCGATGCACCGCCCAAGTTGCGTGAAGTGGTTGGCGCGACCGACCCCAAAAAAGCCGCTGCAAATACGGTTCGCAATCTTTACGGCACATCGGTTGGTGAAAATGTAGTACATGCCTCTGCACCAGATGAGAACCCACAACGTGAAATTGATTTCTTCTTCACGGCTGAGGAAATACACAATTACCAAAGCACCATGCACCAGTGAAGACTGGCCACACTGATCTGAAAGCTCTTCATGGTAAGAATTCATTCTATTGTTTTCGAGATTCGCATTTCGAATTTGTTTTCTCTGCCCTTGACCAAAATTGATTGTCAGCTACAATTAATCATATGAAATACGTGGTGTTTACTGCAATGCTGCTGCTCGTTGTCTCATGCCCTAGACCAACAATCCAAGAAGTGCCCGATATTGCATATCTCGAAGAAGCCGTGCGCCTGTATCCCAGAAACCCGATACATGCTTATCATGTAATAGAAAACCGGGTTACCAGCCCAAAATATCAAACCGAGTGCAATGCGTTACGGCTAAAAATACTCCTAGACCAGCGCGAATACACACGCGCCGCCGCATTGCTCGACAGCATCGACTGGGCAGCGCAGATAACGCCGTTTGAAAGGAACATCGTACTCATACGAACTGGGAAATGGCAGCGGATAATATCCGACGTCGATGATGACCTACTCAAAGGTATTGCATTCTACAACCTTAGACTGTTTGACGATGCAATCAAATACCTTTCCAGGGAAAACCAGCCTGAGGATTACCGGCTGATTTACCTGGCAAAGGCATACATTCAAGTGAGTGACCACGCAAACGCTCTTCGGGCCATCTTCTTAATTCATTCGATAAGTGATTATCTTTTTGATGAATATCAGGATATGCTCTTCAATATCTTTCTCGAGCTTCCAGATCTTAACGTTGTCGAGACTCAACTTACGAATCTTAAAGACCCGGCGCTCAGGGCATATATCATGATGAGGGTTCACGAAAAGCGTAATGACAAGATAAAGTTAACCGCAACCGCATGGAATTTGATAGATAATTACCCAGAAACACCAGGAGCCTACCACGCGCTTGATTACGTCAAACCAAAAACAAAAAGTGAGTACAAAGCTTATGGTCGTGTCCTCTACTACAACAACGAGCATGCAAACGCCCTCAAATACTTGAACCGTGGTGTACTCGATGACGCCACGTACTATTATCTCGGTCGCATTTATTATGCGACACGTGCTGATAATAAGGCTTTGCTGAATTTCGCGCAGTGCTCGTGGTCAGCTGCCTACTATTACCGCGGCCGCATATATGAAAGAAACAGCGATAACCAAAGGGCAATCAGTATTTACGATTCACTCGCGCAACTGCGAAAGGGTTCGGAATATGCGGTGCGGGGGTTGAAAAGGAAGGCTTTCCTGCTTGAGGAACTGGGAGACACATTGAATGCGGTAGAAACATTTCTTAGCATAAACGAAAGAAACACAAAATTCCGCGCGGCCATGCAACTTTTCAGGATCGGTGATTTGAGAAAAGCATCGCAAGTCCTAGACAATCAGGACAGCCCGGAGTTCATCTACTGGCAAATCAGGGCAAAAGAGCGCCTTGCCGAATCCGTAGATAGCCTCAAGCAATACCTTCCGATGAAGTTTCCACTATCTTATTATACGCTGGCGCGCTACCGATACAATCACTTCCTGGATACATTGAAGCTAAACGATTGGATAGGCCAATTTGGCGACACCATGGTATCATTCACGCATCAGGATTCACTCCGTATGACAAACGCAATCAGACTATTCTCATTGAACGAACATGATCATGCGATTGCCGAATTGAAAATGATCCAAGCTGATAATCCCCACGACCTCATTCACCTGAGTAGGTTGTGCGCGCAATACGGAGCCGATGAGCAGTCAATCAGATACTGCCTCACAGTTAAAAGCCGCGCTGCGGAGCGCGACATCTACACGCTGCCCGGGGAGCTGCTGCAATTGCAGTATCCAATACGCTATGCGTTCACGATCATGGATAATTACCCCGAACTTTCCCTTTCCCTTGCCATGATTTGGCAAGAGAGCCTTTTCGATCCCGATGCCGTGTCACCGGCGAATGCCCGAGGATTGATGCAAATAATCCCATCCACGGCAAAGACGATTGCCAAAGAGTTGGGAATACCTGAATACGACTATACGAATCCGGAAATATCTATCAGGTTTGGGATGTATTATTTCAAAAAAATGTTACAGGAATTCGATTCGGTTCCGCTTTCACTCGCCGCCTACAATGCCGGTCCGATAAGAGTACGAAGGTGGATCAGAAACGACCCAAATTCAGAAATGGATATTTTTATTGAGTTGATACCCTATGATGAAACCAGGAATTACGTAAAGTCAATACTGGGACGCCAGCAGATCTATCGGTTCTTAATGGGTAGCTAGCTACTCAGTGCTCTTCTTAAGGAAGAATTCACGCAACAGCAGAAATATCGCACCTACAGTAATAAATGCATCGGCTAAATTATATGTGAACCAACGTAGATTACCTACTCCCA
>Ga0209636_10004306_pt1 | contig 14504 bp, 10 predicted proteins | sample DeeMarSWOR152_54_FD_187464 | JGI IMG/M metagenome (GOLD analysis project Ga0209636, IMG submission 187464) | Marine sediment microbial communities from White Oak River estuary, North Carolina - WOR-1-52-54 (SPAdes) (version 2) | ecosystem: Environmental > Aquatic > Marine > Intertidal zone >...
AATGGCACTAAGATAACGTGGCTCATCATCTCACTCTGGAAAGCTTCGTTCACTATGATGGCTAAGTCCTCTCGGTAAACAGCCAGAATGGTCAGTACTATCATGAAGGCAGAGAGAATAGTAAGATAATTGCTTCTCAGTGTGGGAAGAACGTTTTTCAGCGTTCTGGAAAAATGCATGGCTTCACTATCCTCAATGCAGGTGGTAAGTGAGTATTCTAGAAACGTGGCAGATCATATCGGAATATAATCTTATCAAATTAATGAAAGCAAACATTTTTCTGTGAGGCGCTTAAATGTGATTTCTAGGCACTTATTATGTATGCCTTTAAGATTGTTGTCATAATTTTTAAGCCATCAAAGAGAGGGTTTACCCGGGAAATACCGTTTTTCCTTTTTTCGAAAGCGATTGGGGTCTCATAAACTGTAAACCCGTTTCTTAAGCTCTTCACCGTCAGTTCAGTTTCAACTTCGTAGCCATTAGAGAACAACTTGATTTCGTCTATGACTCTCTTTTTGAAAGCACGAAATCCTGTTTGACTGTCTGTGATGCGTTTCTTGGTTAGGATCATGATAATTAGATTGAAGATGTTGTTTCCCAAGATGTGGAGCCTTTTCGTTGAGCCTTTTTGCATTTTGCCATTGAATCTTGACCCTGTTGCGACATCTGCTCCATTCAATAAAGGCGTCACTAAACGAGGTATTTCTTCAGGTTTGTGAGATCCATCTGCGTCCATGGTGATCAGTATGTCTCCGGTTGCACGCTGGAAAGCTTTTCTTAGAGCGAACCCTTTGCCACGGTTTTTTAGCACTTTAATTAATATTACCCCTTGCTTTCTGGCAAAAGATCTCGTTCTATCTGTGGATCCGTCGTCCACTACTATGATTTCGTATGGGAGTTTTTGAGTTTTCAGCGTAGCTTTCGTTCTAGTGATTGTGTCCTCTATGTTTTTCTCTTCGTTGTAGGCTGGAATCATCACTGAGATTCTAGTGGCATTCATTTGAATCTTCCCAATTCCCATTAATTTAACCAAAAGGTTCCCTTTAAGTTGGTATGGAACATGAAAGCCGATGTTATAGAATCAGCTTCTATAGGAAACTTCGATACGGCACGGGTGCATTAAGAGGGATTAGTCAATTTGTTTTGATGTCATGATGATTATGTCGAAGCTGAAAATTCCGTGTTTTCCAGGATTTTTGCCAGTCATAAAGGTAGTCCAAGCAACTGGGGTCTGAGCGGGAATTGGAGGAATAGAGAATCCGAAGGATCCGTCCGTCGTTAGTCTCCGGAAAGTCGTTAGTTCTCTGATCCATTTTTCTATTAATATCGGACTTGCTCCATCGAAACCTAAAGCTAATACCTTCATGTTTTGTCACATGCCTAAATTTCGAAGAACGGGTGAAGATGATACAGCAAAAATTTTGGTTTATATCCAAAAAACTTTTCGGAGGAGCATACGCTTTCCTCATAAACCTTTGAAATATCCACTCTTTCTAAATCTAAAGGTTTCTTGGATTGCCTCAATGAATTTTTAACTTTGGTCAATCCATTCTTTTATAATGAACAGATGCGCGCACACGCAATGGCTAGTAGTTGTATGTTATTTGGCGCGCGTATAAATCTGTTATTATTTAAGAATTAAAGATTTACCTAACTTTTCTATAAGAGGGAGAGCGGTATTGCTTTTGGATGCCCAGCTGTATATTCTGGCAAACAAGCCTTTGCGAATAAACCACACTTCAAGATTTTTCCTATTTTTTGTATCCCAATCATTTTTATAAGGTTCGCCTCCTCTTAGAAGATCATATTCTTTCAGTCCTTTTCGAATACATTTTTCGACAGCGCACATTCTTAAAAGATTTGCAACACTGTATTGAGAATATTCAGGATCAAAACCAGTAAGATATTCATACTTCTTTTGTCTGTAATCAAAGGAGTATATTGCCGCGATGGGCTTATCATTTGCAGTTAAAAAATCCAAACGTAACCACCCTTTTTCGGCAAAGTGTCTAGCTACATCAAAATGAAAATCGCGGAGCGTTTTCTTAGCAAAGACTCCTTTCATTCCTTTTGTTTGCCATCTTTTTTGATGTAACTCATAAAACGTATTCATTGCTTCTTCGACCGAGCTGAAGTCATCGTGCGTTTTAACTTCTACACGATATTCTTTTTCAAGTTTCCTTCTCCTTCTACGCAAATTTCTCCGCATATTTCCGCTTAGTCTTTTCATGAACATTTCGGTCGAGTTGGGGAGATTAATATAAGGGCATAACTCAATCATTCTTTCTTCTAATTGACATCTTAACAATTTTGTAGTAGGCATTTTTCGTAGTAAATCTACAGATATTGTGTTTTCAGAGATATCTCTCAGTTCTAGATAGTCCCAGTCGGTATGTGTATTTAGACGGCTCAAAAAAAGCCTTAGGCACTCCATTTCTCGTTCTGTCAAAATAAAGTGGTTGCAGTCTGATTGGGGGCTTCCGATAAACTCTATTTTTGCTAAGCTACCAAAGTGCAGAAAAGTATATTTAGAACGCATAAGGGGGGCGATAGCCAGAATTCTATTCTCGTCATCAACGAGCAATATTCTGAGTTTTCTCCCTTCTCCAAAGTGCTTCCACCAAGTTGAAAGCCATTCCCAAGTCAAGAAGATATCATTGTCTCTACTCTTCGTTAGAGTGTCATTCCATTTATCCTTTAGATCTTCGAATCGACTAAAATCATCTAATTCAGTTATCTTGAGGATCTTCAACCGCTCCGACTATTTATTTCTTATTCGTCTTCATTATCAGATATATCCTAATGCTCGAAGTCTATTCGCTATTTCATTCCCTTCTTTTTTTAAGGAGATTTCACTAGGACCAAAAAATGAGGGGTCTATTGTGTTTTCCAGTTGTTTTCTGAAGAGTTCTACCTTTTCCGGATATTTGCCTGCGATATTCATCTTCTCTAGGGGATCTTTCTGAATATCATATAACTCTTCTTTCTGATCTGCTGATATTATATATTTATAAGACTTAGTTCGTAGGCATTTGGATCCTTTGTCGTAGGTTTTAAGTTTGGGACGGAGTCGTTGGATGAATTGTACCCAGTCTGTCGGTATATTTGTAATGGATTCTCCGCACTCTGCGCATATAAAGTCATGAATTTTCTGGTCTTTAAACGGAAATAGACTTTTCCCTTGTATGTTATTTCCACATCCTTCAATGTTTAGAATGTCCAGTATCGTGGGAAAAATGTCTATAGTTGACGCAAGACTCGAAATTCGTATTCCTTTGGAGATTACATTAGGATAAACCATCATCAACGGGACGTGAAGAAGACTGTCATACAGACAAAACTGATGCGTAGCGAGACCATGTTCACCAAAGTTTTCTCCGTGATCAGAGGTTATTATTAGTAAGGTGTTGTCAAAAATTTCCTTATCCTTAAGAAAGCCAATCAGCTGTCCTAACCGATAGTCTAGATATGAGATACCACCGTCGTACCATGACTTGACGACTTCCCATTCTTCTTCAGATACTTCCAATTCTTTTGCCATAAAGGAATATTGGCCATCGTCACTGGCGATGCGGTTAAGTTTTCGAACATCTAAACTGCTGTCGCGCAGTTTTTCTCCGGTGTGTCCTACCAGCTTGTTTGAAAGATATTCCATTAGATAAAACATAGGTTCATCCAAAGAATCACAGAATCTTCTCTTAAAGGACCTAGGTGGATCATAGGGTGCATGGCAATTGTACAAATTACTGAACAAAAAGAAAGGTTTTTTCTCATTACGTTTGCTAAGAAATCTCTTGATCATTTCAACGTTTCGGTACGTGTACGAATCAAGTCCGTAGATTAAGGTCCTGATGAAATCTTTGGGGCTCTGTTTTATAAATTTGAAACTTCTAAAAGGCGTGTCTAACACGATGTATTTTTGAAAACCTTTGTCAAACCCGTTTGCTGGACTTAAAAGTATATTGCCGGATATGCCGATAGTTTGATATCCATTCAAATCTAGAATTTCTGCGATTGTCGTATTTTCTTTGTGCAGAAATACATCTTTTCCGAGAGTTTTATGGAAAGAAGGATATTTTCCCGTGAAGATCGAAGCATGAGAAGGATAACTCCATTCGGCGGCTGAAAAGGCGTTTTCAAATAGGACGCCTTGTTTAGCAAGCATGTCGAGGTTCGAACTGGTTTTACGATGATAACCATAGGAAGAAAGATGGTCTGCCCTAACTGCGTCCATAACTATAAGAACAACATTTGGCATTTTCTCTTTCTCGACCATTTCACATCACTTTATTCTCGCGAAAGCCTTCTTAATCGAACCGTATCTTGATGGAAAATACGAAACGATGTATATTTAAATAGAAGGTAAGTGTTGGACTAACACCCATTTATTCTAAGGTTATCATGTTCCTGCGCGTGCGCAATTTCAGCTTTAACCCCAACGAAGATGCGCGCGCATCTGGGCCTGATTTTATAGGCAACACAAAAAATATTTGACTGAAGAAAAGCAAAGACGTAAACAATACAAATTTTCGGCTCATACCACATCATTTGTTATATCCGCTGCTTCAGTTTTTATTTTTTGCGTACGTGCATGTTCAACTGTTCTCTCATTATACGCGCGCGCAAGATAACTTAACTTCACTTTGTTCTTTTTCCTTGGAAACGCCTGAGAAAGTACGAAAACGCTCTTCAAAAGTTTCAGTCAAGGGCAGGTTTGAGGCTTTAACTAACTTCAAGGAGGCTAATGATAATTAGTTCTGCATCACTAAAATCGTTTGATCCCTATTCCAAGACTGTCTTGTTCTTATAGGCTAATGAAATTGTTTCCAAGTCCTTAAGCGCATCATTTCCTGAAGGGGATGGCTGCAAATCATGCTTTACACAGTGAACGAAGTGTTCAAGCTCCCTAAAATACGGCAAATAAAATTTGCAGAAGTTAGTTAGGAGTAGCTGCGTAGCGGTAATTATTTGGTTCGGAGTAACGTAACAGACAGAAGCATGCTCAACTGTTCCAAGCAACTCTACTTTTAGCTGACGCCCCATGGAAAACCAACCAACATTAACAACTGCAACAGGTCCAGATGCGAATTTTGCTATGCATGTTGCATGGTCTTCGACATCTAGGTTAAACCGATATCCAAAGTGGCTTTTGATGCCCGAAATTTCGCCAAAGTACCATCGAAGAAGATTTATCAAGTGAACACCAAGATCCATTAGAGCGCCACCTCCAGTCAATTTCTTTTCAAACCACCAAGTGGGAACAGGACGAGGTATAGAACCTTCCGATCTGTGGGAGAATGGTCCAGAGCCAATGTTTGTGGCGTATGCAATTTCTACGTCGCCAAGTGTGCCGCTTTGCATTTTTTCTTTGAGATCAAGAAACAAGGGATTAAATCTAAGGTCGTAGCCAACTGCTAACTTTGTCCCGTTTTTCTTAGTCACCGATATGATTTCTTTTCCTTCTTCAATGTCTCGAGCAAGAGGCTTCTCTACGAAAATGTCTTTTCCAGCTTCAGCGGCGTCTTTGCAGCAACGACTATGAAGATGTGTAGGTAACGCGATTATGACAGCGTCTACGCTTGGATCGTTTAGAAGCTGTTGATAGTCCGTAAATGTTTTTTTAACTCCCATCTTTTTGGCGTTATCTAACTTCTTTTTAGAAATGTCGGATACTGCCATAAGTTTTGCGGATTTAAGTCTCAGACAGTTTCGAAGGTGAATTTTTCCTATGTATCCCAAGCCGATTAAGCCTAGTCCAACTTTTTTCGTTTTTGCCGCACTCCATTCATGCATTCGGGGGGCTACTAACCCAAACCTAGCCGTTGATTGAGGCCCATAGTGACTACGAGATTATATGCCAAACCCATAATTTTAGATCTGACCCCTTTCTTCGGATAACGTGCCTTAAAATAGTCTAGGCCAATTCCCTTAGGGATAAAAGAAGTATTTCCCAATTCTTCTCGATGCGCTAACATGATATGTTTGATTGATTTTGGATTTAAGCCGGCTATTTTGGCGGCAGCAACGTCCAGCGCCACTGGGTCTCGACTGGCCATCACAAGTCCCAGTCTGCGTGGTTTAACGCCAGAAACGATGTTTCCATCAATGATGCACAAATCGAATTTCATAACCTTGTTAAGCGCAACAATCACTTCGTCAAGCTTCTGGTGGTACCTGAATTTGTTCGGGTAGGGGTTACAACCATATACGTTCTTAAGCGCGCATGTAATTTTAACGGGGCTCATATACTTGATTTTGGGAACGTTCACCCTCAAGTCGGCGCTCTGAATTGTCTGAGGCACCCTAAAATGGAAAGAGTGACCCCCAACAGTTACTCCTACTCTCTCGCATTTATCTTTTGAGAGATTCACTAAAGCTACACCATGATCTTGTGCCATCTTTTCGTAGCCGAGCATTTTGAAGGCGTACCTGCACTTCATCGCTGAAGCGTCGGACTCCACGACGGATACATTTACGCTAGGTGAAACTTGGTCGCGGATTATATCAATTAACACCGCCACAAATTTTGGGTCAGTTGTTTGACCTGTGGTATAGTCCCAGTAATAGCACATGTTCGGCTTTATCACGACGTTTCGGATGTCTTTTGGGAATTGATATTGAATTAGGTCTAAAGAATCTAGGATAGCTTGCCTTACTTTAGGGTATCCCTTTCCTCGAGCTTTGACAAAACTGACTAAACTCATGTTAACTCACTCCATAATGAACATCTGTAAACTGGTTTCCTCCATGAGGGTTGCAATATAAAATGTCTGGTATCGTAAGACAAAATACTTTAATATCTGTTTCGCTTATAGTATACAAGGAGAACGCATGAACAGTAAAACCAATATATATAAACGTATTATAATACGTTTATATATATTGCTAAAAGGCGATAAGTTGCAAACTATGAAGTTCGAAGTAGCAATTCTAACCGCCATAATTATCATCACGGCGACTATTAATATTCATTCGGGAATCTCGTTGTTGATGACAAACACTACTATTTATTGTTCAGGGTCAATTGGTTTCGAGGCGACCCGACCATTACATGTTGAAGGAAGATATGTTAAGAATGATCTCGGGCAAATCGTTTACCTCAGGGGGGCTTACAAGTGGGAGTTCACCGACACATGCACAGGGTTGTGGACTCCGGTTGGACAACAGCACCCTGCTGGACTTACTACTTTCAGCGAAGACGCTGTTAGAGCACATTTTCAGACCATGAGACAATGGGGATTCAACGCTCTTTACATAGGATTTTGTCCTGAATGGTGGATAAAAAATTCAGCAGTAACTCTCGATGGGTCCCCGACAGATGTCGGTTGTAAGTATGCAATGAAGAGAACCACAGAAATTGCTTTGGAAGAGGAAATATATCTGAGCTGGAGAGGCGGTTCTTCAAGAGCTGGTGAAGGCCACAAATACTTGCCGTTCCCAGCCACTGGATGCGGAAACTGCCATGACGGCTCTATCTTCGCAGACCAGCAAGATTGGATAGACTTTTGGCTCACGTTTATGCAGGAGTATTCAATGTACCCAAACGTCATATTTCATCTCTACGATGAACCTGTCGGGGATTACAATACCCAAACAATATGGTTTGACGCCGTCGAGCAGTTGATAATCTCTGCGCGTGCGCTAGGCATCCGAAATATAATACAACATCATTGGGCTTATTGCGGAGGCTGGGAGTGGCTGGATAGATGGTACAGCGAAGAAAGACCGTTGGACAACGTGATGTTTACTAACCACATATATCGTCACGACGGAACTTTCGAAAACAACCCTCTCTCTCCCACAGACTATAAGTACGTGAAGGCTCAGCTTGGACAGGATTGGAGAACAAATACAAGTGTACCGTTTGGTCGAACATATCTACATGCAATAAACGATTTGAACGCTCCAATTTGTTGTGGCGCAACCGGAGCTTTTGATTATTCAAAGGATGGTGACCCAGCAGAATACGCCAGAGAACTTGAATGCTTCACTAACATCTTGAAAGTTCTAAATGAATGGCAACTTGGATATGTCGCTTATCAATGGCAAAGAACGGATTGGTACTGGCCTCTACAGCGTGCTGATGACTGGAGACTGCCAAACGAAGCTGGACAAATTCTGATCAATGCAATATCCGGAACCTAAAGTGCGCGCGCATTTATTTGAACAGATCGTGTAGTTCAGCAACTGGTTTCAAATCTGTGCGCGAGCATCAATCACCTAAATTTTCAATGTATATATTACTCAAATAGTATTAAACTTGTTCTTTACAGGCATGAATTAAGTGAAGATTTTTTCCGTGACTCATTTTTTTAATGATTTTGTAGGACGACTTACTGAACAGACCAAGTATTGTATAAGGGTTCCCATGTATCTCAACAATTATGTTGGAAATATTCCTTAGCACCCTACTCTTGTAAGCATGCAATAAGATTCTATGTTCACAACCTTCACAGTCTATTTTCAATAAATCAACTCGATCTAACCCAAGGATAACATCAGAAATTGGAATAGCTTTGACTTTATAATAACTCTTACTTCTATTTCTTGTAGAAGAGAATGTTGAAGATAATCCCGGCCATAATTTTTCATATTTCACCATCGTTTCACCATATCTTTCGCCGACAGCTTCATTTCTAACATTGATTATATTACCAAGCTTATTCATTTGAACATTCCTTATAGCTGTTTCATACATTGGAGGAGCTGGTTCAAATGCGATGACTTTTTTGGCTCCTTCGCCTGCGAAATAAATGGCGGTATCACCTATAAATGCTCCAACATCTATCACGGTCCCGTTGGACACATCAAAACCACCGTAACATTCATCATAGAAAGTTTCGGCCAACTCAAAAATTCCATATGGAAATGGTAATAGAAAAACAAAATCTCGCACCCTTACATAAATACCGTCCTCACGCTTAAAGAATTTCATTCTTTTTTTCTCTTTAAAATATGAATTAAATGCAAAAAGATTTGCATCACTCATAGAAAATACTTCATTTAACTCAGGAATTTTAAACTGGTCTTCTCTGAGATGTATAATACTATTCCCATGTTCATGTAAAAACTGTATTATTTCGAAAAAAAGTGCTTGTCTCGAAACTTTTTGTGGAATTTTTTTTGAAAGATTGAGTTTGAATTTATTTAAAAATCTCGCTATGTATACAGCATAAGTACAATATACTTCTTTGATTCCGGGTTTTCGCATAACATCATAGACCTTCAACATTTTTTATCGTGCGCACGAGAAAATTCAGACCCAGGCGACTTCATCATGTCCAAGATCAGCTGATACCAACGATCGGAAAGCTGATTTTGTCTTTAACTTCACTTAAATGAACGAAGTCCCAATGCGCGCGCATCCATTCTTGTCTCACCACAACCAAAAATCATTGTTTGTTATGTTTATTACGATTAAGGTATAAAATACATGTCGCCTAAACGTAACATTAAGGATGCCAAGCGACTTTTCGGGGAATCATTTCCTTGTAAATTCGAAGAAGTCTTTTCATCAAGATTTCGGAAGAAAAATCTTTCACAACTAACCTCCTTCCTTCTTCACCAAACTTCTTTCTAATCTCATCGTTGTCTAACAAATATTGTATACCCTGAGCTAATTTAGCAACGTTGCCAGGCGGAACCAAAATTCCATTTTCATGGTCGCGAACAACTTCTGGAACTCCCCCAACATTCGAGGCTATGACCGGTGTCTCACAAGACAAGGCTTCTAGGTTCACGATTCCAAATGATTCAGATAAGGACGGCAATACAAAGATCGATGCCTTTTGATACCATTCTATTATTTTATTCGGTTTCTGCGCACCCATATACATTACTTTATGAATAGTTTTCTCGTTGATCTCTCTAATTAATGTCAGTATCTTTTTATTATATGCACGATACCTCATGAGGGGCCCTATGATCACCAATTGAACACGTGTCTCTAAATAGCCCAGCGATTTGAGCAAAAAGTGTAACCCTTTATATGGGTCAAGTCTTCCTACGAAAAGTAATAAATTTTCGATTTTGCTTTCCCTATTGGGTCTAAATCGGTTAACATCTACCCCATTAGGCAACAGTCTGACCTTCGTTCTAGGTATGCCAAGATCAACAAACAACTTTACAACATATTTCGAGACAGCGATGTAAATGTCGGCCACATTTCTGAATATACGCCTGCTTATGAAATTTCTTATATAAAAATTATGGGTCGTGCTTAGTAAATGGCAATGGAAGATTTTTGGTTTGTCAACTAGATATGAAAAGAATGGAAAACTTAAATCCACATCATTATGAAAGTGTATGATGTCGTAGTTTTTGAGGTGGTTTGCGAATCTTCCTGGGACGAGATTTATCATGAAATTTATTTTGTCTGAATGCATTGACCATGGCAATAAATTGAATGCAGGTATTTTTATAACCTTCACTCCATCAATTTCTTCGGTTTTTTCTCTCCAAAAAGGAATCAACGCTTTCGCGCGCACGCGAGTAAAGTTAAAAGTCATAACATCGGTGGAAACTCCAATCTCGTTGAGTTTAGCCGACAGATTCTTTATTGAGCTTTCAGTTCCACCCATGACGGGAAAATAATAGGGGGTAACCATCAATATCTTCATTTAATAAGTCCTCTGTTACAACAGTGATTGATGTTTTGAATGGGTACTCCTACTTCTATAATGTTCGGTCAATGCATCCGCGCATCAATGCAAACTTGCGTTTTAGCCTTGCGTAGTGATCGTCTTATTCAAGGGTATTCCTTTATAGATGTCGCAACCTACATCTGAATATATTTTGTTCTGAGCCTCGAGGAGAGAAGAAACTTCACTGGTGCTCCACTGAAAAGATGGCGATCTCATTTTTCCAAAGAGTATATTCATATATCCTAAATAGATGAACGCTTTGTCATCTACAGTTTCCGTGGTGTTATATAATACTTGAACATGTTCTGTAGCTATCATACCATAACTAAGCAAGACGTGATATTTTGACATGTGGTCCGCATAAACCAAAATATTCGTAATATTCGCATGATTTGATAGCCATTTGGCGCCCAACACCTCTTGTTCAGTAACAATGTTATTGTAGAGCCAAGTTTGATCCTTCAATCTATACAAGCTAAGAGGTATAGACCAGCTTTCATCCCCACTAACCTCATAAATAAACCCTATGCTAAATAGAAAATTAGGCACTAACACGCTCAATGTTATGATTGTTGCCAATTTTTTTGAGTGCAGTCTTAAAAAATATTTAAGAATTGTGCTGCCGCCCAGAATGCAAAGAGGCGCTAGAATGATGAGTGCTGTCTGATAGAACCTTTCCACAAGGAACGCTTCAGCCAAATTCGGAACAATAATATTCATCAAAAGAATCATTGCATTCACAAATATGAGTATAATGTACTCAAAGTCAAAGTCCATTTTTCTTTTTGTGATCAGTGTATGCACGCATTTTGCAAAGCCTACAACTACAAAGAACTCCGTTATATAAAACAAAAATCGGCCAATTTGATGCAAGAATGACACAGCAGTAGTTGCGCCAAGTCCGGTCAAAACACCTTCACTTCTTGCTTGTGGATTGAAAAAATCGACAAAGAAAGTTGTACTTACTGTTCCGAGAACATCTATAAGTGCGTCAAATGTCGCTGCCCTGGACACGAATATGTACCACGAAAAACTCAACGTAGAAAAAAGTATAACAAAGTTCTCTGATATCCTTCTACTTGGAATCTTCATTAGAAATGAAGAAGAGAACCAAATCAACAATATAGTGAACATGAATATATAAGACAACGTATAGTGTGATATCACCAGCGCAAAACTGAAGATCATGAAAAAGATACCTCTTTTAAATAAAGGCATTTTCCCTTTGAAGATAATGATGAATAACAAGACGTAAAAAAGTTGAGCAACTATTTGCTTGTCTGAACCCCATCCAATGCTCATAGAAACTAAAACAAAAAAGAACGCTGCAAGGAACGCTGTCCTTTTTCCTGTTTGTGTACGATATAATTGATACGCTCCCAAACATACTAAGACAGCAATAAGGGGATATAGAATTTTAAAGGTCCATGTTCCGTCTAAGCCCAATATTTGTGAATATATTGTTGGCAAGATTGTTACACTAAGTGAAGCGTAAGCTTTGAGAGGATCAAAGCCGATGCTTGATGAGGGTACTGATGTCCAGCGACCGCTATTTTTTGTTAATTCAAAAGCGTAAAATTCGTTGTGTATGTCCCACCCTACGATATACCTTGTAATAAGAGAAAAATTGACAAAAGACAAAAGGGCGAGACCAATTGCGAATAATAGTAAAGGATAAAATTTTGAAGGAATCAATCTCTCAGAGAGCACACTTAAACAAATTATTGCCGAAATTACGACTATCACGGAGAGTAGAAGAAGGTTATCTTGAGAATTGTTGACCATTATTGTTCCTATGATCCCCATCGTAGGAAGAGCAAGAATGAGGGGCAAGATAGGATAGGATAAAACTGAGTTGTCCTTAGAGCTGGTGAAATTGTCTGAATCCACCTTTCTAAAGTAATCAATGAGACAAAACAGCAATAAAACGAAGTTTATGGTCAACAAAAAAGGCATCATTGATAAAGGCTTCGAAACGCCAATCAAAGGATATAACTCGTTTGTCAACAGTCCCGTGAACATCAATAAGGCAATACTTAATCCAGCAGAAAGCAGAATCTCTTCGGTAATATCAAGTTTGTCTAGTTTGAGTATCCTCAAAAAAATGATTCCGGGAATGAATGTGAGATAGAGAAAGCCGACAACTTGTCTAGCGATTGGAATGTCTATAAATACTACGCTGTACACTACGCATTGCAAAATGGCAATAATTATGAGAAATCTTCTTGATTTCAAGCCAGTTGGTAATAGATTCACTTTTTTCACCAGTTAATTAGATGAACCTAAGACATCAAGCTATTCTTTCAAAACATTGAATCAGTAACAAAAAGACCGTTTCAGCGTACTAATTTGTAGGTAATAATAGAAACTTGTTGCTACAAAACTCGCTGAAGGAACCACGTCATAAAGAACTCATTCCTTTCTTCCGAGAACTCCTATACTTGCCCCAAATAATCTTAATGGCCCCCCATTCTTTTCTAGTTTTTCTGAAAGGACATTAAGATAGTGATCTATTCTTAGGACTTTCCTTATAGTAGGTGGTAGATGCAAGAAATCAGTGCTTCGAACATCTATGAGCCTAAGATCTTCTCTGCTTAAGAGTTTCTTCACCTTGAAAAGATGGAAAATGTGTTCTTTCTCCACATTTCCAAGTTTCTTGGCATATTTAGGTTGCCCGACGGATAGAAGAACCATGTATTCAAAAAATAGGCTGCTAAACAAGTTTGGAACGGTTAAGCACAAATATCCTGAATTTTCGGTCACTCTTACAAGTTCATCGAAAGCCTGTTCATAATTTTCTACGTGCTCCAATGTCTCTGAACAAACTACGATCTCATTAGATTTCTCTTTGAAAGGCAGAAACTGGGCATCCCCAATTATGAAGTCTACTCTATTCTGAACCTCGCATTGTTTAGCCAAATCTTTTGCTTTATTGATTGCGCTTGATGATATGTCTAGCCCTACCGGATTCGCCCCCATTTTAGCCATTCGAATGCAGAACCCGCCCAACCCACATCCAACCTCCAGTATTCGTTTTCCATGAAAATTACTCGGAGTAACCGACTTCATCATTGTTAAGATTAGCTGATAATATGGATCGCTGAGAAGGAGTTTCCGCTCAATCAGGTCGGCAACGCGACGTTCTTTTGACGTTGCTTTAATCATCTTCATACCTCCAGAGGAGTGATTAGAGGACAAACCTCAGTTTCCCTTTGTCCGATTATGAATCGGACTACACTCTCTATTTTCATAGCACTTTGTGTGTATGTCTGTAGGAATCAATTTGACTTTTGACAAATCCTAAACACAAAGCAGTCATTACGAAAGCAAAGTGAAGTGGCAAAAAAAAGGCTGCTTTTCGGCCCGTCAATCTGTAGGCGATAATAGAATATAGTGATCCCGTTATGAAACCCGAGACAGGAACCATTTTATGAAGGGAGAATATGCTCCTGTTCTTGCAATATAGCTGGTGATCACTATGACCGTACCAAAAATACTTGTTCCATAGGGCTTTCCACGTCTTACCGCGTCTTTCATAAAACACCGCAGAAGTTCTGCAAAGCAACCAACCGGCTACTTTGACTCTGTATGCGGCATCTTGGTCCTCTCCTACTCCTTTAAGGTCATCATCGAAGCCCCCCACCTGCCGGATGGCTTTAACGCGATAAATAGATCCTCCAGTTCCGGGAAGTTTCGAGGTTATTTTTGATTCGTTTTTGGCGCGAGCATCTTCGACTATAAATTTCAAGTTTTCTAATGTAGCAACAAGATTTTCTCCGTGGAGCATGCCATATTTTGCTTTGGCGATTCCGACGTCCGGGTTTTGTTCCATGAACTCTACCTGCTTTCGCACATGATCTT
>Ga0209636_10004307_pt1 | contig 14504 bp, 13 predicted proteins | sample DeeMarSWOR152_54_FD_187464 | JGI IMG/M metagenome (GOLD analysis project Ga0209636, IMG submission 187464) | Marine sediment microbial communities from White Oak River estuary, North Carolina - WOR-1-52-54 (SPAdes) (version 2) | ecosystem: Environmental > Aquatic > Marine > Intertidal zone >...
GGCTTATCGACCGAATCGATGAAATCCTTCGGCACGAAGGCGTGAAGGCCCCTGGAGTCACGCTTGGACTCGGTGATGATACTGCCTCTTTCCGCCCCCGTCAGGGATATGAGCTGTTGATTACCTGTGACGTCCTGGTAGAGGATAGACACTATTTGCCTCGCCACATCAGCCCTCTGGAATTGGGGCGCCGGGCGATGGCAGTCAACATCAGCGACATCGGTGCCATGGGAGGCCAGCCCCTCTATGCCCTCGTATCACTGGGATTGAGGGGGGATACCCCTGTTGCAGATATAGAGGACATGTATCGTGGGTTCCTTGCGGAACTCAATCCCCTTGAGGCCTCTGTTATCGGCGGAAATATCACAAAGACCGGGGGGAGTCCTTTCATCGACATCACCTTAGTCGGTGAAGTGGAGGCGGAGAACATCATGCGTCGTTCCACTGCCCAATCGGGGAATTCGGTCCTCGTTACGGGTTATCCGGGCCAATCAGCCGCTGGGTTGCAGCTCCTGCTCGATTCGCAGCCGTCTGAGGAGCTGCGAAACCATCCCCTCGTCCGCGCTTACAACACCCCCATACCCAGGGTTCGTGAGGGTCAGGCGGTAGCTCGTTCAGGATATGGGGCCGCGATGATTGATACCAGCGACGGGTTTCTGGGCGACTTAGGTCATATCTGCGAGGAGAGTGGGGTAGGGGCCGTGCTGATCCAGGAAAAGCTTCCCATCAGCGCGGACTTGCGGGAGACGGCCAAGCAACTGGGAAGGGATCCGTACCAGCTTTTCCTCCAGGACAGCGATGATTATGAGCTCATCATCACCTGTTCACCCGAGCATGTGGGTCTGATCCAATCGAGCATTGCCTCGGTCAGCGACGTGCTCGTCACCGAGGTCGGTACAATCACAGATACTCCTGGTGAGGTCCAGCTGCTCCTTCTGGATGGGTCCCGGCGAACGCTTTCCACCAAGGGGTGGGATCACTTTGCCACGTGAGGATATGAGTAAGAACGGCCATGAGCTTGCTCAAAAAGCAGGGGAAAATCTCCGTATGATTCGGACGAAGAAACCCCTGGTTCATAACATTACCAATTTCGTGGTGATGAATTATACGGCCAACGCCCTGCTGGCCTGTGGGGCTTCGCCCGTAATGGCGCACGCGCCGGAAGAAGTGGTGGAAATGGTCTCGCTGGCGGGTGCTCTGGTATTGAATATCGGAACCCTCACTCCCTACTGGGTTGACTCGATGCTGAAAGCCGGCAGACGCGCCAATGAGCTGAATATTCCCATTGTCCTCGACCCCGTTGGGGCGGGCGCGACGAAACTCCGGACCGATTCCGCGAAGGAAATCATTGACACACTCTCTATCCAGGTAGTCAGGGGAAATGCCTCGGAGGTCCTCTCTCTGGCGTGCGAGGGGTCCCGAACCAAGGGGGTAGATGCTATCCACAGCGTGGATGAGGCTGCGGATGCCGCCGTCTCCCTGGCCATGGAGCTCAATACCACCCTCGCGATTACCGGGAAGGTTGATCTGATTACCGATGGAGAGCGCATCTACCGTGTGTCCAATGGGCACGAGCTCATGGGTTACGTGACGGGCTCCGGATGCACCGCAACGGCAATTATCGGCGCCTTTCTTGCGGTGGATAATGACCCCGTCGAGGCAACGGCTACCGGGCTTGCTTATTTCGGGCTAGCGGGTGAGCACGCAGCGGCGAAGGCCAGTGCCCCAGGTACCTTCCAGATGGTCCTCCTTGATGCACTCTATACGATGGGGGAAGAGGAATTGCGGGAGGGAGTTCAGATAAGCGGTCCTTAACGAGCAGAGTGACTGGTTGCCCGAACCTATCTAGGCCAACGGTTAACCCCCGTTGATGCGAAAATGGAGTCGTTTTCTCTCAGCCCCGGGCGAGGATGATGTTGGCATTTCAATCCAGGGAAAATAGACTAAGGGGTTGGGTGGATCACAAAATCGTCAGCAGATCTCCCACTGAATTCAGAATCGCATCTGGGGCCTCCGCCTTAAGGCGGCTCAGATCAGAAGTTCCCGTCAAAACCCCGACAGTCAACGTTCCTGCAGCTTTTCCAGCCTGAATGTCGATGGCTGAATCCCCAACGTATACGGATTCAGCAGGCTCAACATCTAAGATCTCCATACATTTCAGAAGCGGGGCAGGGGAGGGCTTTAGCTGGGGTACTTCGGTACGTCCGAGGACGCAGTGCAGGTAAGGATGGAGATTCTTCGCTTTCAGGAAGGGGACAATTACCTCGGTCAGTGATGATGTTACGATGGCAAGGAAGAATCCTCTTCGTCTCAGTTCCCCGAACACGGGGCTCACTCCATCAATCAGTTCCACGTCCCCCCGGGAGAATATCTCCCTGAACGCATTCATCGCCAGTCCATTGAACTGATCAACGATCCGCATCCGATTCTCTAAATCGGGAGGGAAGAGAATCTCGGAGAGCTTTCTCCCCTGACTGAGGCTCTCAAAGACGAACTCCCTCGACGCGTTCAGCTCCATACCGAGGCGTTTCATGATGTCCTGTATGATGCCATGGTACACGTCGATGGAATCGATGAGCGTTCCATCCATGTCAAAGATAATGGCCCTGACTGAGTTAAGGAGTTTCTTTCGTAAGATTACCATCGGCCGGAATATGATCCCCGTGTGGTTCTCTTATTAAATGAGCTAAAAATATACAGGAGAGAAAGGCCCGTTATCAATATAAACATACCACGATAGTTGAAATCCTCACGGGGACAAACTGAACGCTCATGATTCCGGAGTTTCCGGGCTCTCCTACGAACGCTCGAAAAGGACAACCTTACAAAGGGATTACGAGAAAACATGGTCGAAAACTCCGGAAAATCCGGTCATGATTGAATTGACTTGTGAGTTTTTTTTAAACTTTCTTTGTTTGAGGAGTGCTGAAGGCCTTTGGTGGATGAGGGAAACCAATTTGCTACTCGTTTCAGGAGGCTTCGGACATGAAAGACAGGGATACGGGAAAGGAACAGGTAATTCGTGAGTTGGAAAAGCTCCGACAGCGGGTGGGTCACCTGGAGGCCTTGGAAGATGAGCGCAAGAAGATGGAGGATGAACTCCTCAGATTATCACGTGCCGTGGAGCAGAGTCCGGCTACCGTGGTCATCACCGATTCGGAGGGGCTGATAGAATACGTTAACCCGAAGTTCGTGCGACTCACCGGTTACACCGCCGCAGAAGCCATCGGACAGAATCCAAGAATCCTCAAGTCAGGGAAACATCCCCCTGAATTCTACCGGGAATTGTGGAGGACGATTACTCGGGGAGAGGAGTGGCGAGGGGAGTTCCTCAACAGAAAGAAGAATGGAGATCTCTACTGGGAATTCGCCTCGATCTCCCCGATCAAAAACGATAAAGGCGTTATTACCCATTTCGTTGGGGTGAAGGAAGATATCACCGAACGCAAAAGGACGGAGGAGGAGCTTCGAGATAGCGAGGAGAGGTTCCGAGATCTGTACGAGAATGCACCAAATGCTTATTTTTCCATCAGCGCCCGTAATGGTTCCATCTTAAGGTGCAACGCCGCGGCTCTCCACCTGCTTGGATACAATAGGGATAGTCTAACGAAGATGAAAGCCTTTGATCTCTATGCTGATACGCCCCACGGTAAACCGAAGGCCAAAATAATATTTGAGCGCTTCAGGGGCGGGGAATCGATACGAGACGTTGAAATGGAGATGAAACGCAAGGACGGCCAGCCCATTTGGATAAGCCTCACCGTTGAGCCGGTGAGAGATGGTAACGGGCACGTCATTGAGAGTAGGTCAATGGTCATGGACATTTCTGAGCGGAAGCGCGCAGAGGAGGCTCTCCAAAAAGCCAACGCCGTGCTGGAGCAACGTGTTGAGGAACGTACTGCCGATCTAAAGGAGGAAATAAGAGAGCGCGAACAGGCCGAGAAAGCATTGCGGGAATCGGAGGGCCGTCTCAGATCTCTTTCCTCGCAGCTCCTTGCGGCCCAGGAAAACGAGAGAAAACGCATCGCCCTGGAGCTTCATGATAGCCTCGGACAGACGCTGAGTGCGCTGAAATTCAGCGTGGAAAACAGCTTACGACACATAGAGGATAGCAACCTGAATGCCTGTGCGGTTGCATTGAGTAACGTGGTTCCCATGATCCAGGAATCTATCGGGGAAGTCCGGAAAATCGCTATGGATTTGCGGCCATCTATCCTGGATGACCTCGGCATCCTGTCCACCATTTCCTGGTTTTGTCGGGAATTTCAATCGATATATTCGGGAATCCACATCGACCAAGAGATCGACGTAGAGGAAGAAGCAGTGCCCAAAGCTCTGAAGATAACGGTCTACAGAATTGTGCAGGAAGCCCTTAACAATGTAGCCAAACACAGCAAGGCAGACCGTGTGCAGTTGTTTCTGAAACAGAGGGGCCGTATGATAGAGCTGGCGATCCAGGACAACGGTCGGGGGTTCGATCCGGACGAAATGCTGTCCGTGGAGAGTTCACAGAGGGGGTTAGGGCTTATCAGCATGAGAGAACGGACTGAGCTTTCGGGCGGATCTTTCTCCATTGAATCCGGCGGAGAAACGGGGACTGTTGTGCGGGCGAGGTGGAAAACGTGAGAGTAAGAAAGGTTGAGGTTAAGGTTAAGAGTAAGGGCAAAAATGAGGAGTGAAAAGGAACCGACTCATTCATCATTCTTCATTATTTCGTGACCAGGCCCTTTTCCATCGCAAAAGCTGTCAGGGCAGAGGTGGTGTGAAGGTCCAACTTCCTCATGAGATTGGCCCGGTGTTTCTCCACGGTTTTCACACTGATAAACAGGTAATTCGCGATGTCCCTGTTCTTGTATCCTTCGGCAATCAGCTTCAGGATTTCTCGCTCGCGCGATGTCAAAGTATCCCACGAAGTGGAAGTTTTTAGGGTTTTCCTGGATTCTAAGTACCCTTCTATCACCTTTTCCGAAGCTCCCGGGCTCAGGTAGGACTTACCTCCCAATACACTTCGAATGGCCATCAGCAATTCATCCTGGGTGGCATCCTTCAAGACATACCCATCAGCACCAGCCCGCAGGGTAGCGAGGATGTACTCCTCCGTTTTGTGAACCGTCAGGGCTAACACCTTTGTCTCTGGATGTCGTTTCTTGATTTCCTTAATGGCCTCCAGGCCGTCCACCCTCGGCATAGAGAGGTCCATAAGTACAAGGTCAGGCGTGAGGGTCTCGACACAATGGATGGCATCCCGCCCGTCTCCCGCTTCCCCCACGACATCAAGATTTGGTTCTGAACTGATCAGTGCCCGTAGTCCCTCCCTGAGTATAGTATGATCTTCTGCAATGACGATTCTCTGTTTTTGTTTCATGAAACCTTCCCGTGATGAAGCGGCCCTCAATTTAGGAAGGGTCCGCAGGGCCTGAACGAATGGGTCTGACCTCACACCCTACCGTCAGTTTTTAGGCAAAATACAGTCTAATTCATCCCTTTCTACAGTATACACCCTATTTATCATAACCCATGGCTGTATGTAAAGTTTATATGAATTAACGAAGTTCTTGCTTCCTTCCTGTGGGAATTCAAAGGAGCGAGGAATTTCACCTCACGTAGTTCTTGTTGGCGCTGACCGAGGAGATAAGATCATGCTAAAAACCCTGATCGTTGAGGACAACGAAAGGTTTCGGCAATCCCTGAAGGAGATGCTGATAAATAGATTTCCCTCCGTTTCGATAGAAGAAGCGGAGGACGGGGAGGATGCTTTGCGGAAAGTCGACACCCTTGCTCCCGATCTCATCTTCATGGATATCAAATTACCAGGAGAGAGTGGTCTCACCGTGACCAAAAGGATTAAACAGAGATTTCCCGGCATTATTGTCGTTGTCCTCACCTATTACGATTCACCAGAACATCGAAAGGCTGCGGATCAGTGTGGGGCGGATTACTTCCTTCCAAAGGGTACATCGACTGAGGAGGTCGTCGAAATCGTTCAGTCTATCTTATCCAAGAAAAATGCTGGTTCCCATAAGCCGAAGGCCGGCTAGGGACCGTGGAGTATGGGGAAGTCTCATACCATATTCCCTCAGGTTGTATAGGCATTGAACATGTTTTTCTTCGGTATCCTGCTAGCATTCTTCATTGCTCTGGTGGTGATAGTCGCGTGGGGATACCACGAAATCTTCATGAACTAAAAAGAGCTGCGCACGAGGGGCTGGGAGATAGATATATTACTTTGACAAAGGTTCTATAAAGTGGCCTAGGTTGTTTGGCTTTATAAACATCCGGAGCCTTTGGGAAGAAAAGGGGAAAATAGATGCGTTCACCAGATATCACATCCGGCCTGCTATCCCGGCGGGAGAGAATGGAGATGGGGGAAATCTTGACTGAGATATTGCTCGATATCCTGCCCGAGGAGATCAGGAATAGCGGGAGAGGTAGGGAATATTTCGAGGTGAGAATGTTGAGGGATTGGTTTCCCGATTTGACCGAAGATGAGAAAGCACTCGTACGTTCGTTGACAAGTGCGGTGCTCGATAGAGCATTTCCGGCGTGACGAGCTTCATGGACCTGATCTCGATACCGTCACAATCGTCCTCGATTGCGCATCCTCTCCCCGAAACCGGAAGCCAGCGTGCCTTGGTCGCGCCCTGAATCCGGAGATCGGACCACTCCTCTACTCCATGCAGGACAAAAAAATACAGCATTCTACCGCTAAAAATACGGGGTTTACCGTATTTACCCATGATAGGTAAGGAAGTACAGTGAGATCGTAGAGGTTAATAAGACATGAGGTCGGCGTTGTTCCTATTGAAAGTGGTGTTAACCGAGAGATCCCGTACCCAGTAAGCATGGGCTGGGAGAAGGGAGTTGGAGGTAAATAAAAATGGCTTTTCAATTCAAGGATTGGGGACCATCGGCATATCTCGCCACAGACCTTACCGGCTTTCTGGAAGAAGTGGATACTGATTCTCAACCGACGTACGAGGAATCGCGGACAGCAAATGAGGAAAACTTCGTCGAAGCCGATATGAACATTGCGGCGATGTATCTCAGGGAGATGAACAAGATTCCTCTCCTTACGAGGGAAAGGGAGATTGAGCTCGCCAAGAGGATTCGGCGTAATATGTGGAAGATTCGAAATCTACTCCTGGGAAGTTTTGCCGCCATGGAGGAAAACGGTAGCGTGCATGATGGTCGGACAGATCTCAGGGGTCTTGATCGGTTCAGGGAAGAAGCGGTCAGGCAGACGATTCAGAAACTCGAGGAACTGATCGAAGGCTCGGGGGATGACGGGATTAAGATCCGAGGCCTCCTGGCAGAACTGAGAGAAACAGAGGCAGATTTGAGAGCTGCAGGTGCGGAGATGGTTACGGCTAACCTGAGGTTGGTGGTAAAGATTGCCAAGGAGTACATGAACAGAGGGCTTTCCTTCCTCGATCTTCTCCAGGAGGGCAATCTGGGGTTAATGAGGGCCGTCACAAAATACGATCACCGCAGGGGTTTCAAATTCAGCACGTACGCCGTATGGTGGATCAGGCAGGCAATTACGAGGGCCCTGTCTGACAAATCGAGGACTATACGGATTCCTAACCACCTGCTGGAGATGAAGAGCAAGATCTCCAAGGCTTCCCGCGCGGTGCGAAAAGAACGGGAAAGAGAGCCCCATCCTGAGGAGATCGCCTCAGCATCAGGACTTGATCTGGAAAAAGTTCAGAAGGTCATGGATCTCGCTCAGGAGCCGATTTCCCTGGAGACCCCGATAGGCGAGGACAGCAAACTGGAAGATCTCATTGGGAGCGAGGAAAGCTTTCATTTTAGTGACGACCTCTTCGAGAGTATAGATAAAGCAAGGAACACTCAGCATCTCCTCTCCCTTCTGAATCCGAGGGAGGGAGAGATCTTGCGCCTCCGGTTTGGAATCGGTGAGCCTACGAGCTATACCTTAGGCGAGGTTGGCAAACGATTCGGGATATCACGGGAGAGGGTACGACAAATCGAGCAGAAGGCGCTCAGGAAGCTCAAGGTTCAACCGGAAGCCAGGGCAATATACAGGGCATTGAGCGGAGTTGCTCGATAACTCTCATGACCGATGTGAAACCCGGGAACGGAGCCCGCTAGCATTTCCTCTTCTTTGGGGAATTAGTATTTCATTCACATGCCGTCTATTCCCTAACCCTTCGTTTCCCGTGCCACTCATTCTCATCGGCATCCCTTTTTCACCACATAACTTGAAAAGAGGGGGGTAAACGCTTACCATGGGTGTATCTTCTTTCGGGGAAAAGGAGGCGAGGGACATCCCATGGTGCAGAAGTCCGTGGTAAATCGTATTCTTGAAATTCATCCCGCAATTCGGAGCAGGTTCCCGCAGATAGAGAAAGACGTATACGGCAATAGGAGGGTTTACCTCAACAGTGGGGCCGGAACGCTCATGGTTGATTCGGCTGTCCGCGCATTGAAAAGCGCAGCGCAGTCTTCGAATCCACAGCCAGGAGATGTCGATCCCTCGGAGAGAGCCACGGATCAACTTCACTGGAGCGTCCGGGAATGTGTATCGGATTTCGTTCACGGTTGGAAACCGGAAGAGATCAGTTTTCACGCCTCAACTACCCAGGCCTTGTTTAACCTTGCCTATTCCCTCAGATCTATTCTCACCGGGGAAAACAACCTAATCGTTACGGACCTTGACCATATGGCCAACATATCGCCATGGGAAGATATCTGGGGATTAGAACACGGGTGTCAAATTCGAAGAGCCAGGGTAGACGGCGAGGGTTGCATAGATGTGGACCATTTTCTCTCTCTGGTCGACGAAAAGACAGGGCTTGTGGCCGCAACCATGGCCTCAAACGGGTTTGGTTCCCTGGTTCCCCTGAAAGAGCTCATCCCGCTCATTCGAGAAAAGTCACCCGCGTGCCTCATCTGTGTTGATGCGGTGCACCATGCGTTACACGGGCCAATCGACGTTCGAGAGATCGGCTGTGACTTTTTGGCGTTTTCGGGTTACAAAGTCTTCGGGCCGATGGTTGGCGTACTCTGGGGGAGAGAACACCTCCTGGATCAACTCACGCCGTATAGGGTTGAAACCAACAAGAACCGCCTTCCGTATAAATTCGAGCAGGGGACGCTCAATAACGCGATTCTCGCATCCTTGAACGGCGCACTGGAGTATCTGCTCTGGTTAGCCGATGAAGTGGGTACAGGGAGTGGACCACAAGTGGGATCGAGGAGGGAGAGCTTCAGTTTCGTTATGAACACAATCGGCCAGTACGAAGGTCAGCTTTCCCAGGTAATCCTGGAGGGATTTCAGGGATTTCCCCCGGATTCATTCCGGTGCTATGGTATCACCGATCCAAGGAGGGTTTTCGAAAGAGATCCCACGTTTTCATTTGAAATGAGTGGGAAGAGCCCCAGGGAGATCAAGAAATGCCTCTGGGAGGAGTATGGGTTTCAAATAGCTGATGGGAATCACTACTCCGCGGCCGTCCACCGGCACCTCGGCCGGGATAGCATTTGTCGCGTGAGTTTTGCCCACTACGACATGCTTCAAGATGCTCAAATCTTCGTGGAAGCCCTCGAATCTCTTCTCCATTAGCATTCTCACCTTTATTCCATCACCGGATTCCACTTGGCTGACCGGGACAAGAAGACCGCAAGAGAAGATGAGGCGCAAGGACTCATCGGGACGTGCCTCGAAAATCTGTTCGAGACCCTGGGTACCACACCCTCGGTAATATGCGTGTTCAAGATCCCGGTCGAAAGGGGTTCTTGGAGGGGAGAGGAGAAGTCTGTCAGGCACTCCACCGGTCGAAGAACATCCCGACAAAGAGGAGGAGAATGGAAAGTGCAAGGGGTACTTGGAATATCTCCCTTCCCCCCGAGAGAGCCTTCTTACCGACAACCGAGGGATCCTCGAAAATCCCCTCGAGTTCTTTTCCGGAGGTCAGTCGGATATACTTCCCCCCTGTGCCCTGTGAGATTTCCCTCAAGATCTCGTCGTTCAGCTGGGTAACGCTCTCCTTCCCATCGATTTTGAACCACTCCTTAAACTCACCGTTCTCATACACGGGGATCTTGGAGCCAATCGAGCTCCCGAGACCAACCGAGATTATGGGGATCCCCTCCACTCCGATGTCGGTCAGAACGCCTTCAAGGTTCTCTGGACGGACATGGCCGCCATCGGAAAAGAGGAGGATAATCCTTTTCCTGTCAGCTTTATCGAAGATCTGAACCGCTTCGGATAGGGCCTTTCCGATGTTGGATCCCGGAAAGGGCGCTGAATCCACCGTCACCCAGTTCTGTATGACGAATCTCAATGCCTGGAAATCACCCGTGAGTTCGGCCTGGGGAAAGCTGTTCCCGGCAAACTTCACAATGCCAAGCCTGTTCCCGGCCAGCTCGGGAAAAAACCCGAGGAGAACGTCCTTTGCCCGATCTAGTCGCGATACTTCCGGGCCACAATCCTCGGCTGCCATGCTCTTGGAGACATCGAGGACGGCAACCACGTCGAGGGTCCCCTCTCTGAGCCGCTGCGAACTCCCGAAGAGCACGGGCCGGGCAAGGGTTGCGATGAGCAGGACAAAGCAAAGGATCGTCGAAAGTCGCTGGTAGAGAATCCTCCGATATAACGGGAGGCGGGAAAATCGTGCGACCAGGTCAATGCTTCCGAGTTCCCTCAGGATGGCCTTCCTCTGCCGCAAACCCCAAAGAACGGCTCCGAGAACCAACGGCAGCAGAAATAAACTCCAGAATGCTTCGCGATGGACAAACTCAAGAAACATGGGTCTCTTTAAATGTCAGGTCGAGTAGCGCCGTACTGGCCCATTTGACTCTTGTTTCCCTTCTCGTCCCCCGGCTCCTCCTCAAGGGAGGCCTGGTTCCCTTCATCGGGAAATGCCTTCGGGTAGAAGACGTAGAGGCGCTCGAGGTTATACTTGCTTTCCCAATCGGTGGGGTTGAGACGAAGGGACTCCCGGTACATCTCGGCGGCCTTTCTCGGCAGGTTTAGCTGCACCATGATATTACCGAGATTGTAGTACGCACGGTTCTTGGTGTGATTGGGACTGCTTTCCCGAATGACCTCGTAGAAATGCTCGCTTGCCTGCTTCAGGTTGTTTGCACGATAGGCCCTCACTCCCATGTCGTATGCAATAACCTCCTCCGAAGCGAAGAGGGTTTTCTCGGCCTCTTCAAGATATCTCCCGTCGAACCGATTCTCCTGGATCGCCTTTACCGCCTCTTTGAGTACATTCGCATACCAGACCTCCTGGTAGATTCCATAGGACAGGCAGAGGCCCCCAAAGATAATTAGGTACATTCTCAGGAGACGAATATATGCTATTATTTTCACGGTGGACTTCCTAGCAGAGCTCGACCAAAAGCGTATTGCGCAGCAGCGTCACGACGAACAAACATCCCAGTGCCGCGATAACCGGTATCGGGTAGAGATCCTGACGCTTACCCTGAACCTCCCTTTCGACCGTACTGGGTTCCATACGGTTGATCTCCTCAAAGGCCGCACCGATTGCTCCTTCAGAGTCAGCGGCGATGAACCTGCCATCAATCCGGGCGACGATGTCAAGAATATCGCTGTCTTCCTCCTTGAGGTTGATTCCAACGAGGTAGAGGCGGACACCCTTTTCTTTCATCTCCTTGATGATCCTCTCTTTTTTCATTTCGGGGATCATGGCCTGGCCGTCGGAAAGGAACACCAGGATCCGGCTCGCCGATTGACCCATCTCGCTGAAATGTTCAATGGCTTTCAGAAACGGTTTGCCGAGATTCGTTCCGCCGTAAAACGTTGAGCCAAGTCTCTCAACCTTTTTCGATATCAGATCGAGGTCCCTCGTCATGGGCCAGCTCCCGAAGGTTTCATCCCCGAAGACGAGGAGGCCGATTCTATCGTTGTTCCGCTTTTGGATGAACTGAAGGGCGGCTTTTTTGGCAACATCTATTTTGCGCGGTTTCATCTCCGGGCTCACGCCATCCTTTATGGCATCTTCCATGCTGTGGGAAAGGTCGACTACGAGAAGGATGTCACGGGCAACAAACCTCTCATACTCTACCGTCGTTTGCCATTGAGGCCGGGAAAGCCCCAGAATCAGGAGGGCTGTAGCAAGAACGAGCACAAACATAGGCAGGTGTGGCCAGACTCTCGGCCCCTCGCCGGCCTCCAGGAGGGAGATATCCGAGTATCCGAGGAAGGCTGTTTTGCCCTTGAAGAAGAAGGGCAGAAACATGACCGCGATGAGCAGGAAAGCGGGGTCAGCCAACCGTATCATGGTTACCCTCTGGTTGATGTATCCCATCCATCCTTTCCAGGAGGTCGGTGAACTGTCTCATGACGGACTCAACGTCTGCCGGGGCGTCTCCCCCGTAGATGACCTGGTTAATCCGGGTAACCAGACCCTTGAGATCTTGGTAGAACGGATGGTCCCTCAACTGGTTCACTATCTCTATTGAAGGCCTGTTGGCCGAGCTCAGGCCACAGATATCCCTCAAGAACTCCCTCAGAATGGTGTTAATCTCAAAGAAGAGGTGCTTTCGATGGTCGTCGTAATTAAAACACCGCTCCCGAGCTTCCCCAAGGTCCTTCAAGGCACGATCCCTCGGTGTGGGATTCGTAATGTGCTCCCCAATCCTCCTCCTTTTCCGGAAGAAGTCTAGAGGCCAGGTGAGGAAGCCGGCAAGAACCATGAGACCCCCCACGATGACCGCCCCCCATCCTAAGACCGTCGCCCTCTTATCGACAATGGGCCCCTTTATATCCTTCATCGGGCCGAAGTAGGTCGCAGTCCTTGATACGAAGATATCAAAGGGTTGCGAGTAAAGGGTTCGGTAATGATATCGGGATTCAACGGGGTTCCAGTCATCTTCGGTTGCATAAGAGATATGCAGGGGAGGAAATTTCACCCTGTCTACAGCGATGGCAGGCTCGAAGCACTGAAGCCGATAGAGAACGGTGTAGATAGTTCGACCGTTTTCCCCCCGCCTGTGAACCTTGAGGTCTTTCACTTCGAAGGGACCGTGGGTTTCCCCTTTCTGCGGGAGATTTATCAGATCAACGACCGGCCCGTCATCCATTTCCAGGGTAACCCTCAGGGGAATCTCATCTCCGATGTGGAAGCCGAAGTCCCTCGGACAAGAGAAGTCCACGGTGATGGGAAATGTTCCTTCACCCCGGCCGTTTCTCTCTTCGGGTTGAACACCGAGATCATCAGGGGATGGGGTTCCCAGGGTCAGTGTGGCTGCAAGGGATATCAACAACAAGAAGGTCTTCATCTAACTGACTCTCCTCCGTGCCATGAAAAGCCGGGCAATTTCCTTGATGTAGTCGGTTTCCTGATGGATCCAGAGAGCATCCATGGAAAGGTTTCGGAATAGGGTTTTGAGGCGTTCTTCCCGGGCCTCTGCCCGTTTCTCGAATGCTGCCCTCTTTCTGGCCCCGCCTAACCATATGGTCCCCCCCTTGCCGGTTTCCAGATCCTTCATGCAAACTGCAAAGCCCCGTTCAGGAAGGGTTTTTTCCCTCGGATCCCAAATGACAATGGAGACGACGTCATGGAGCAGGGCGACAGGTCTGAGGGCCCGTTTGGTCCCTTCATCGCCCTTCTGGAAGTCGGAGATGAGGAATACCAGGGATCGTTTACCAGGGAGCCTTGAGAGGGCCCAACCCAACCCGTGTCCCTGGTCCCCATTGGATCCGGTTTCGAGGATCTTCTGAGGAATCAGGAGCCGGTAATCCTTGGGATTTCGCAGCGGCCACTGGATCTCGACGTCCGAACCGTAGGCGATAAACCCAATGCGGTCCCCGCATCGCCAGGCCGCATGAGCGAGAATTGCCGAGATTTCCGCCGCTAACCTCCGCTTCGTTACACGGATGGTTCCAAAATCCATGGAACGGCTGATATCGACAACGAGAAAAACGGCCAGGTTGGATTCGGTCAAGCGGGTATTTTTTAGAATCTGGCGACCTCCCGTTCTCGCGGTGGCCGACCAGTTTATCGTTCGCGGGTTATCGCCGAACTGGTATTCAGAGATGGTCTCGAACTCGGCGGATCCCCCTGTATGACGGCTGGGCCATATTCCAAGATCATGTTGGCCCGAATACCATCGGACGTAGTAGTCCACCTCTGCGATCTTTTCGAGAATTTCCTTCACGGGACATGGACTCCTTCCAAGATCTCTTGGAGGACAGCTTCGACGGTCAACCCATCAGCCTCGGCGGAAAACTCGAGGAAGATCCGATGTCTGAGCGCATCTTTCGCTACAGCCTGAACGTCCTCGGGATAGACGTGGTGGCGTTTGTGCAGGAACGCCTCAACGCGCGCAGCATCCCTTAAGGCCAGAGTTCCTCGGGGCGAAGCCCCCAGCTTGATGTGTCCTTCCAGGGATTTCAGCCCGAATTCACCCGGGAAACGGGTCGCCCTGACCAGGTCGACGATGTATTGATGGGCGTAATATTCAACGGATACCTCCCGCTTTATGGTTTCCCTCAGGGTGCAGATATCCAG
>Ga0209636_10004308_pt1 | contig 14504 bp, 12 predicted proteins | sample DeeMarSWOR152_54_FD_187464 | JGI IMG/M metagenome (GOLD analysis project Ga0209636, IMG submission 187464) | Marine sediment microbial communities from White Oak River estuary, North Carolina - WOR-1-52-54 (SPAdes) (version 2) | ecosystem: Environmental > Aquatic > Marine > Intertidal zone >...
ATAACCCCAAAAAAATTAGGAATATTTATAATATTTCCAAATTTATCTTGACTTTTCCCCCTAATACATTAATATTTGTAAATATGACAAGAAAACTACTTTCAACATCCTGTCCTTCTTGCGGATTGGCTATGCAGACAGCAGCGATGACTTGCACAGCCTGCGGAGTCAAAATTGAAGGCAATTTCAGCGAGACGTTTTTCGATAGATTGACTCCGGACGACCAGAAATTCTTAGAGCAATATCTCTTAGCAGGATTCAGCATCAAGACATTAGAGCAGACAAGCTCACTCGGCTATGCAGCGATACGCTCCAGATTAGACCGGCTGATTGCAAACTACAAGGCGCTTATAAAGATGGATGCTCAGAAAAAGGCAGTTCTGGAGCAACTGCGGACAGGTGGGATCAGTGTCACCGAGGCAAAGGAAAAACTTGAAAAAATTTCAGGAGATTAAAGATGGAAAACATATCAAATGTGTCGTCGGAAGAAGAGTTGTTGCAGCTTCGCGATGAAGGCAAAATAAGCGAAGATGAATATGAGGAACTGCTTAACACGCTGCGAAAAAGCACACAGTTTAATGTTGAACAAGATCTGCAGGATAAACTTGAGCCGGCTCGAACATCCGGCCTGGCAATTGCATCTCTGGTCTTTTCACTGGTTATACCAGTTGGCTGCATACCTGCTATAATCTGCGGGCACATAGCTCTGCGAAAAACTGAAAAGGATGCAACGGTCCAAGGCCGCGGACTGGCCTTGGCGGGGTTGATTATCGGATATATCGTTCTTGGCCTTTTCATAGTTCCGTTTATGCTGTTCTTCTCCTTTCGTGTTGCTGCCATGGCGCCGCCGGAAGCAATTGAAGTGACCGAACTGAAACGATTTGCTCTTGACAATACAGAAGGTCTAATTACTCAAACGGATGTTCAAATTGATAAGCAAATCTCAAGCGATGGCAATGGGTCTCTGCGAATTGAAGCAACCCAGCCCACGACAATCCGTTTATTTGAAACCGGCGATATAGACATCGAGAATGCACGTTTGATTTATGAGGCGAAGGTGCGAACAGAGAATGTAGAAGGTCAGGTTTACCTGGAGATGTGGTGTCATTTCCCAGGCAGGGGGGAGTCTTTCTCAAGAGGACTCGAAACTCCTCTAACCGGTACTACAGAATGGACAACAGAAGAAACACCGTTTTTCTTAAAAGTAGGAGAAAATCCTGACAATGTGAAACTCAACTTGGTTATAAATGGCAAGGGCACCGCTTGGATTGACGATATTCGGCTATTGAGGGGACCACTTAAGTATTGAGGTGACGAAAAACACAAGTCGATTCAATAAGATGACATTTATAATACGTAGAGGTCTATATGAAAAACAATATCCTTATCATCATAGCTTTCTTGCTGGCTTTGTTTGCTAACCGCGGCCAATCAGCGGAGGAAAGATTCACGTTGAAAAATGGGCTTAAAGTTGTTCTCAGGCCGGTCTCTGGCACTGATAACGTTGCAGCTATTGTTCTCTACAATATCGGTTGCGACCATGACCCAAAAGGCAAATCAGGGCTTACGCATCTTATCGAGCACCTATATGTCACAGCAGCGGCTGGAAAGACCCCCGCCCGTGACATTCAGACATTTATGTCAAATTACCCGGCAGGATGGAACGCGCAAACCGGTTCAACCTACACAGTGATTGCAACCGTTTTCCCGCGAGGAAAAATAGACCAGGAGCTCGCCGACGCTGCCGCACGAATGGAAAACCTCAACGTAACTCAAGCTGACATCGACCGCGAAAAGCCGCGTCTTGTTGATGAGCTCGCCAATATGTTCGAAAGAATGCCACAACCGGCTGCTGCCAACCGTGCGAGAGAGAAAGTCCGGCCAAGCCCGAATGGCGGCAGGAAAGGTGGTATCCCCGAACAAGTCAATTTTATAACGCTCAAAGAACTTAAAGGAACGCTGAACAGATTTTACAAACCAATAAATGCAATCCTCATACTCGCGGGAGGATTCAAGACCCCAGAGGCAAGGCGGATGGTTGAAAAGCACTTTTTAAAAATTCCACCTGGAGAAAAATGCCCACCTGCCAGGCCAGTCCAGGTTGGTGTCAAGGGTGGGTTTGAAAAAATCAATGTAAGACCTATACAACCCGGTATGCCCGGTTTTGTCGCGGTTTCGGTAAAAGTCCCTCTGCCGAACGACCCTGATTATCCAGCGTTCCTTGTTCTGGCACAAAGGCTCTTGGCATCGAGCAGCAAGCTCACCACCATCCAGGGCTTTTTCCCCGTCAACTATGCAATCCTCGACGACCCTGAAATACTCACCCTATTGCTGCCACTCCAGGCAGGTGAAACTCCTGAAAAAGTCGTCGAACGTCTGAATGCCTTTATTGATGAGACACTGGGCGGGCCGTTTCAGCATGTAGAAACTCAGACAACAAAGATGATGTATGGCTTCTTCCTTGGAATGATAGATTGGCCTGACCAGGCGGCTTTGCAAAATCTTTATGGCCTGGCATTTTCAATCGGAAGGTGCTTGCAACTCGGTCTTGATAGCGGACAGCTCTCCAGTGCTATGGACAAAATCATGGCAAAAGATGTAGAAAAAGTCAAAAACAAATATTTCGGCCCAAATAGTAGAGCAGCTGTAGCGGTGCTCCCAAAGTAAATAGCCAATGCCTTGCAGGCTTATATGTAGCTTGGCTTGATGGAGATTCGATTATTGAAAGGACCGCTTTAATAAAGCCCTGATGTTACACTCTTCTTTCATTATTCCAAAGCAAAACCTGCAGGCGTGGCGAAAATGCAAAGCCGGTGCGTTTGCATAAATCAGCTACCATTGGCGATTTAGCTAAATACTCATCTCTCGTAACTGCCTGCGGCATCAGCATCACCTTTTCCAAATCGACGTTTCCCAGCTTTTCAATCGTCTCGTTTATCTCAACTAAATCGTCCTCTGAATCGGCAACAAATTTTAGCTGATGGTTATAATTATCAATTAGCTCGCCCAGGACTGCTATATCCAATCTCGAACTTTCGTGGATTGCAGCAAGTCTTGGCTCTGCTGGCGTAGAATTGCTCAATTTCGGACTGATGCTCATTAAATCGCAGGCCATCTCCGGTATAAAGGCGATGCCTGCAGTTTCGATTGTTATATGTTTTCCGCGTGCTTTCAGCTGCTTTGTCAATTGCGGCAAATCCGGATTTATCATCGGCTCACCGCCGGTTATTACCACGAATTTGCAGGGCCATTGCTGAACGGCTTGGACGACTTTTTCAATACTGTAATGTGCTCCTGCTGCTTCGTCCCAGGCATATTTAGTATCGCACCACCGGCAGCGCAAAGGACAGCCCGCCAAACGCACAAAAACACTGGGAACACCTGCCAGGAAGCCCTCGCCTTGCAAAGAGTAAAATATCTCGTTTACTCTCATTATTCGATACTTGTCTTCTGATATGAGATTGGGTCTTCCAATCTTGCTTCGGCAAATCCTTTCAGCCGCAATCTGCAGGAATCGCATCTACCGCAACTCTTACCTTGCTCATCCGGGTCGTAACAGCTATGCGTCAGGGAAAAATCTACGCCGAGTTTTGTGCCTGTAAGAATAATCTGGCCCTTCGTCATATTCATAATTGGCGTATGGATGCGGTATCGACCCTCGCTTCGAATGGTGGCTGCGGTAGCGAGGTTAGCTACTTTTTCAAAAGCCGATATAAATTCAGCACGGCAGTCGGGATAACCGCTGTAGTCAGTAGAATTGACGCCGATGAAAATATCAAAAGCGCCGAGAACTTCCGCCCAAGCAAGCGCATAACCTAAAAATATCGTATTGCGGGCAGGAACATAAGTCAGCGGGATTTCGCCGGAATCGCCTAAATCGGCTCTATCTTTCGGCACCTCAATATTTCGGTCCGTCAGGGCCGAGCCGCCGAACCCAGCTAAATCGACATCAATTACTCGGTGTTCAGTTACCCCGAGAGAGTCTGCAATCCTTTTCGCTGCCTCAATTTCCCGTTGATGCCGCTGACCATACTTGAAAGTCAAAGCAAACAAACGAAAACCTTCGCTGCGGGCAATAGCTAACGTTGTAGCTGAATCAACGCCCCCGCTCAGCAAAACAACCGCCTTGTTATTTTTCTCCAGCATTTTTCCCACCCTTGTCAAGTTCATCGATATTTATTATATTGGTTTGTCAAAGTTTTTGCGAGGCCTAAAAGATGGATAAAAAGCCTGGATTGGAGTTATTCGATAATCCTCGCCCCGAGAGGGATTATTGCATAACAATCAGATGCCCGGAATTTACCAGTGTTTGTCCTCGAACAGGTCAGCCGGACTTCGGCGAGATTATCATCGAATATTGTCCGGACAAATTATGTATCGAGCTAAAAAGTTTGAAGTTCTATATGCAAAGTTATCGCAACAAAGGCATTTTTTACGAGGCACTGACAAACGATATGCTTGACGATTTGTCCGGTGCCTGCAAGCCGCGATGGATGAAGGTTACTTCCCAATTCAGACCCCGCGGCGGAATAACCACGGATGTAACTGCGGAATATAAAGCGGATAAATAACCAAAGCTTTCTGTAGAGGTGACAAAATGGCCATAACATTTCATTGCAACCATTGCGGCAAAAAAATAGAAGCCCCAGATAATGCCGGCGGCAAGTGGGGCAAATGCCCGGCGTGTCATAATAAGCTGTATGTCCCTGCATCGGACACCGGTGAAGAGTTAAAACTTGCGCCGATAGATGAAAATGACGAAGCACGGCAAAAGCGACTAATGGCCGAAACCCACAAGCTCAGCCAGGATATACTGCTGGAAAAAGATGTCCCGAATGAGTTGGGCTCCACTATGCCTACATTCAAGGTGGGCGAGAAAGAGATGACGAAGAATATAATTCTCTGTTTGCGCCAAATGGCCAACGGCGAGTTGGATGAGGCCGAAAACGCTATGAGTCTGATAACCCCGCACGGCCAGCGAGCTGTCGATATTCTCGACAGAATAGCGCTTAGCGAGATACCCGAGCCGGAATTGGCTGATGTCCCTCCCCAGGTGCTTTCGGGTCTGATAAGAACTTTGCGCACCAGAATAAGCTGATTTGGTTGTCACCGTTGCAAAAGTGGGGGGCAGGAACGGATGATAATGTGGATTGTCGCTCGTGCAGCAACGACACGGGCTTATATAGCAGCGGCACAAAAATTCCTCAAAACAGCTAATCCGGTTCCAAAAACACACTTAACCTGCGAATCTGCCCCCATTTTTTCGGACTATATAAATTTTAACAAGCTACTAAACCTTACCTGATTTTGTCCCAACGAAACTATTTTTTACATTTTACTTAGGGACAGTAAGAGCGACATTGATTAGGTCGATATTAAAACTCAGAAGGAACTTTATTATGGCTGACCAGACAACGATAGTGCACGTTACCCACGAAACGGTGGGAAAAGTCGGCGGTATAGGCGCTGTTTTAGCAGGTTTTTTCACCTGCGATTCATATCTTGACGCTGTTAACCGTTCAGTCATCGTTGGCCCGCTGTTCACCTTTGAAGGACCTATAGAGAGTCGCCTTGGGGACGATGTTGAGGTTCTGTATTCGTCAGTGGATGGCATTTTCGAAACAAACTACGCACCGGCCTTTCGAAAAATCGAAAATTTCTACAATGCAGCCATTATTTACGGCAGACGTACATTTATTGATGAACAGACGGGCATAAAAAGTTCGCCCGAGGTCTTGCTGGTCGATGTAAGATATATATATAAGCAGGTAATTAACGAATTCAAGGGGCAGCTCTTTGAGGAATTTGGCATACGCAGTGATTTGTATGAGAATCTCTGGGAATATGAGCAATATATAAGATTGGCACCTGTAGCAATCGCTGCGCTGAAAGCAATCGGCGCAGCGAAAGATTCGACAATTGTTATTGCTCACGAGTTTATGGGTATGCCCACAGCATTGGCTGCCATTCTTGAGCCGACGTGTGATTTCAAAACTGTCTTTTATGCCCACGAAGTGGCCGCTATGCGCCTCATCGTTGAGCGACAACCCGGCTGCGACACAATGTTCTATAACGTCATCAAGCAGGCACGCAGTGGTAAACTTCACCTCAGTGATGTGTTCGGTGACCAAAGCTGGTATTTCAAGCACCCACTCGTCGAGGCCTCAAAGCATTGTGACGCTATATGTGCGGTGGGCGATTATGTAGCCGACGAATTGCGGTTTCTCGCACCAGAATTCGAAACTGTCGACATCGATATAGTTTATGCCGGCATACCCGCATACAGGATAAGCGTTGCCGACAAATTGAAATCGAAAGAAAAATTGCAACAGTACTGCGAAAATCTACTGAGGTTCAAGCCGGATTTCGTCTTTACGCATGTCACGAGGTTGGTAACGAGCAAGGGACTGTGGCGGGACTTGCAGGTGCTCGAACATATTGAGAAAACATTTAGAGCACAGGGCAAAACCGCTGTGTATTTTCTACTGTCCACGCAGGTTGCACAAAGACCAACTTCTGACATTTACGATATGGAATCGGCATACAATTGGCCTGTGGCTCACCGTGAAGGCTGGCCCGACCTTTCCGGCGGTGAAGCAGATTTCTATACCGCTGTGCAGCAATTCAACGCAAAAAGCCGCAATATAAAAATCGTCTTTGTAAACCAGTTCGGGTTTGAACCAAGATATTGCGGCAGAAAAATGCCGGAGAATATGGAATTTATGGACATCCGCAGAGGCAATGATGTTGAGTTCGGCTTAAGCGTTTATGAGCCCTTTGGCATCTCCCAGTTTGAGCCATTGACTTTCGGCGGGATATGTGCGGTCAGCAGTGTTTGCGGCTGCGCAGGTTTTGTCCGGGACATAACCGGCAGCGAAACTGTTAAAAATATTATTATCGCTGACTATACTAAACTGGCAAACCAAAGCTTTACCGATATCAAAGAATTGTTACAGTTCGACCAATCCGTCCGTGAGCAGATAGAGGGAACGGTAAGTGAAAAGCTCGCACGAGAAATCATCTCACGCCTACCCAAAAATGAATCCGCAATTCAAGATATGATTCAGGCTGGCTACGACCTGGCAAAAAATATGAGCTGGGATGTGGTTGTTAAAAACTACCTGCTGCCGAGTTTGCAAAGAACTCTGCACAAGCAACACCGCATAAGCTGTTCTATTCATTAGTGCCTGTGTCTATTTTTTTATAAAGAAAAAGTCGATATGATTTGAACTTCTTAAAGTTCTCGCTGGTCTTCGCTCCACTAAGATACTTTTCATAAATTTTGTTTATTCGCTTTCTATATTTCCATTGTAAAAATTTTGAAGTGAGCGGGTATCTGCTATTCAGAAGGCGAAGGCCTGAATGTAAAACAGGCTGGACCACATTTTTCATTGCATCATCCAATATATCAAGGTTTGGTGCCGTCTTGTCAGTGATATCAAGGTCCTTAACAAGCTCAAAAGGGTAATGTGAAATCGTTTCATAAAATTTCGTCAGTTTGTGTCCACCTTTCAGAATTTTATCTCCTTTAACATGCTTTTTGAAGAAGTCACATATCAACAAGTAGCCGTCATTATTTAAGAATTTGAGGGTCTTTTCCAATGCTTTTTCCAGAGGGATATATTGAAAACTCTCACCAAACAAAATTAAATCATAGCGATTTTCTCCCTCTAACTGTTCATAGCGGCATTCGAAGACGCGGCTTGTATCGCCCAATAGCGAGCGAGCTTGCTCACTGAGGAAAGGACTCGGGGAAACACAATCTACCTGATACCCCATATCAATCAGCTTTTTAGCTATTCGGCCAAGGCCACATCCAACATCTAAAATTGTTTTCACGCCGTCAGGGATATGCGAAACCAGAAAATCGGTGTAATTTTCCTGGGCTATATGCAAATTGGATATATTTATCTCAAGGTCGTTGGTCCAGTACCCATAATGCAGATGTTCTAACTTAAGAAAATATTTGCCACAGGTTGCAGCAATTTCCAAGCCTACGTCACGGGAAATTGTCTTCTTCTGTTTATCAATTACATTTGATTTTGCCATTTTTTGACTAATTTGACCTAATCTTTAACTGCGGGCTTTTCCCACAAAAACTCAGTAGTCTTTTCAAGGTTTAAAGGCTCACATCACCAGGACGTGTGTATGTAACATACAAACTGATGTCTCCCATACAACATTCACCCTGCTACGCTGCTGTGTTTACCTGCGGTCATAATAACCTATCTATTTTGCGAACGCAACCATCTCGGACAGTTTTTTGCAAAATTTTACTTCACGTCTTACCTTTTCTCTCCTTGACTACTTCTTACGAAGCGATTAAACTGATTAGTTGTGGGCAATCCTAAGAAAAAACCAATTATTGGCATTTTAGGCGGCGTCTGTTCCGGCAAAAGTACCGTTGCTGCCGAGTTTGCCAAACTGGGCTGTGCGATAATCGACGCTGACAGAATCGCTCACGAGCTACTTGAGAAAAAACCAGTAAAGGAAAAAATTATCGCCTCTTTTGGAAATGCTATCTTAGATTCGGCGGGGAAAATTGACCACGGAAAGTTGGCTGATATCGTTTTCGCCGATGCTGGCAAGCTCTCGTCGCTTAACAAAATAATTCACCCTCTTGTTTTGGAGCGGGCCGAGCAGCTCATAGACCAATACAACCGCCAGCCCGAGGTCAAGGCAGTCGTGCTGGATATGCCCCTGTTGGCCGAAACCGGCTGGGCCAAAAGATGCAACCGCCTCATTTTTGTCGATTGCAACCGCCAACTAAGGGCCGAAAGAGCGAAAAAAATGGAACTTTTGGACGAAAATCAGATAAAAATCCGTGAAAATTTTCAGATTTTTCTTGACAACAAAGCCGAACTCGCCGATGATATAGTAGATAACAATTCTGACTTCTCGGCGTTAGCCAAGCAAGTCACCAGTATTTTCTCATGTGTTATGGCAATGGGTAAATAGGGTTTATTGTAAATAGCTTGCATTACTAACGCCCGTTTGATATATTGAGTACGCTTGGTAAAATGACCGGGCGGGCACCCTGAGCACAGGGGAGGACCTACTTTATATAGAAATTAGGAGGTTCTTCGCTGAGTCTACCCTGAGCAGAGCGAAGGGCTCAGAAAAAGGGCTGGACTGTATAATTCATTTTGTTAGAGATTCTAAGTCTTATTTCTACTATTCAAAGTTCAAATCCTGTTAAGTTCCTACGGGAAGGTTGTTTAACTAAATCAACAGATTCCTTGCAAATGGAAAAGGAGTGATTATGGCTAAAGCTGCTGCAAAAACTGGAAAATCAACAACAAAAAAGCGTAAAAGAGCGAGGGGAAAAATGGCTGCTGAAGAGCAAGTCATCGCCGAACAGGCAAATTCCGAAGTCTCGCAACACCAACAGCCCAACCCAACCGGTGCAGAAAGTACCTCGGCTGTCAAAACAAAGGAAGAAATCCAGAAAAGCCAAAAAGCTGAAGAAGAATCCACGCACGCCAAATACGAGCGGATTAAAAAAGGCAACCTATATCTAACGGATTTGCAGAAGCTGACCGTCTCGGAGCTGCATGATATTGCCAAGAAAGAGGGCATCAAAGAATACAGCGCACTTAAGAAGCAGAACCTGGTTTTCAGAATTCTAAAGGAGCGCATTCGCCAGAACGGGCTGATGTACGGCGAAGGCGTGTTGGAGGTCCTGCCGGACGATTACGGCTTCTTGCGATATCCACGGTATAACTATCTGTCCAGTCCGGACGATATTTATGTCTCCCCATCTCAAATCAGACGTTTTGGCCTGAGAACAGGAAATACTGTATCGGGCCAAATCCGCCCACCCAAGGATTCGGAAAAATATTTTGCTCTTCTGCGTGTTGAAGCCATTAACTATGAAGAGCCGGATAAGCTCGCCGAAAAAACGGTATTCAGCGACTTGACTCCGCTGCATCCGGAGCAGCGCCTCATACTGGAGACCACGCCGGAAGAGCTAAATATGCGAACAATTGATTTGATAACCCCTGTCGGCAGAGGCCAGCGAGGATTAATCGTTGCTCCACCCAGAACTGGAAAGACTATTCTTTTGCAAAAAATAGCAAACGCCATTAGCACAAATTGTCCCGAGGTAAAATTAATAGTGCTGTTGATTGACGAAAGGCCCGAAGAAGTTACGGAAATGGAGCGCAAAACCGCTGAAGATGTCGAAGTCATAAGCTCCACCTTTGATGAACCTGCCTCACGACACTGTCAGGTTGCCGAGGTTGTGATCGAAAAGGCCAGGCGAATGGTCGAATACGGCCAGGACGTGGTAATTCTGCTGGATTCCATAACCCGCCTTGCCCGAGCTTATAATTCCGAGATGCCGCACTCAGGTAAGATTCTAACCGGCGGCATTGATGCAGGGGCAATGCAGATGCCAAAGAAATTCTTCGGAGCAGCGAGAAATGTTGAGAACGGCGGTTCGCTGACAATCTTTGCAACAGCTCTGATTGATACCGGTTCCAAGATGGACGATTATATCTTTGAGGAATTCAAAGCAACCGGAAATATGGAACTGCACCTCGACAGGCGACTTGTCGACAAGAGAATCTGGCCGGCAATTGATATTAGCAGAAGCGGAACCAGAAGGGAAGAACTGCTGCTTGACCCCAAAGAGCTTGAGCTTGTATATCGGCTACGAAGAGTCCTTAGCGAATTGAACCCGGTTGAGGCGGTGGAGCTACTCAAAAACCGGCTCGCTAAGACTCGAACCAACGCAGAATTCTTAATGACAATGAACCTCGATTAATCTCCCGTTCTGGCAGTCACTGCAGAGCTAATTATCGTAGCAACAGGCAGGGGTGCTCGGCTTGAATCTAACCGTTGTGCTTTACATTGTTGTTTGCTTTTGTTAAGATAAGATTCCGGCGATATTAGTATGTGGCCGGAATTTTTTATAGACAATCGGCAAAATTGAGTAAATTATGGTGAAACAACTTTCGAAAGTTTACGAGCCGAAAAAAATAGAAAAGCAGGCGAACAAAATTTGGTTTGCCGGCAAATATTTTCACGCTCTAGCCCCTCTTAACGGCCAGGACCAGAAAAATTACACTATTGTAATACCTCCTCCGAACGTCACGGCACCGCTGCATCTCGGCCACGCCCTGAACAATACGCTGCAGGATATCCTGATTCGCCTGCGCCGAATGCAGGGCTATAACACCCTTTGGCTGCCGGGAACCGACCACGCCGGTATTGCTACCCAGACGGTTGTTGAGAAGCAAATCCTTGCCGAGGAGGGCAAACGTCGCACAGACTTCGACCGTGACGAATTTGTAGCACGCATCCAGAGCTGGAAAGATGAATATGAAACCAGAATCATCGACCAATTAAAGGCGATGGGTTGTTCGTGCGACTGGAAGCGAACCCGCTTCACAATGGACGAGGTCTGCGCAAAAGCCGTGCGGGCTGCATTTTTCAAACTCTTCAAAGACGGGCTTATCTATCGAGGTAAACGCCTTGTCAACTGGGACCCTGCCACTCAAACAGTATTAGCCGATGATGAAGTCGAGCACGAGTTAGTGCAAGGACACTTTTGGTATTTGAAGTATCCTCTGGTTGAGCTGGTCGAAATCGGTGGCGAACGCATCGAGCATGTTACCGTGGCTACGACTCGGCCGGAGACGATGCTTGGCGATACAGCCGTTGCAATGAATCCCGTCGACAACCGTGCTAGGTATCTTGTCGGAAAAAATGTGCGCCTGCCCATTGTAGGTCGCATTATCCCTATAATAGAAGATGAGCACGTTGTTCTGCCAGACCCCAATAGTGAGGATGAAAAAGCACGATTCTCGACCGGCTTTTTGAAAGTTACCCCCGCACACGACCCCGATGATTGGGAGATTGGCCAACGACACGAGCTGGAGGTTATCAATGTTTTAGCCCCGGATGGCACTATTAGCGACAAATTCGGCTGGGAGGACGCTCACGAGCAGGAAGCACAGGCCTTGCTTGGTATGGACCGATTTGAGGCCCGCGAAGCTATTGTTGAATGGTTTCGCCAGGAAAATCTGCTTGAAGATGTGCGAGAATATTCCCATGAAGTTGGCCACAGCTACCGAAGCCACGTCCCCATCGAGCCGTATCTCTCTGACCAGTGGTATATCGCTGTCAAAAAGCCCATCGAGCATCTGGCTGAAAAATTTGGCTCTGGGTTCATCGAGGGAACTGATGTGCCGGTAAATTCACTGGCCGGCCTGGCTCTAAAGCCATTACTTGATGACCGCCTGCGTTTTATCCCCGACCGCTATGCCAAAACATATCAAACCTGGCTGGAGAATCTGCGAGACTGGCCAATCAGCAGACAGCTCTGGTGGGGACACAGAATACCAATTTGGTATTGCCAGAAGTGCGAACAAGCCAGCTCCGGCATCGAGGACCCGGCAAAATGCGAAAAGTGCGGCTCAAATGATTTAGTCCAGGACCCTGATGTTTTAGACACCTGGTTTAGCTCCGCCCTTTGGCCTTTCAGTACAATGGGTTGGCCAGATGAGACGCCGGAACTCAAAACATTCTATCCGGGCGATGTGCTTTGTACTGCACGCGATATTATCACACTGTGGGTCTCGCGAATGGTAATGATGGGACAATACTGCGTAGATAATATTCCTTTTAGTGATGTTTATATTCATGCGATGATTCAAGATGGCGAAGGACGCAGAATGTCCAAGAGTCTTGGTAATGGAATTGACCCTCTGGTGGTTATCGACAGTCACGGGGCTGATGCAATGCGGTTTACGCTCGCCAGTATGACGACACTGACACAGGACGTCCGCATGCCGGTGGTGCAGATGATGCTGCCGGACGGGCAGACGGCAAATACGTCGCCAAAATTTGATATCGGCCGAAACTTCTGTAATAAGCTCTGGAACGCCTCGCGTTTTGCCCTGATGAATCTTAAGGGTATTGAGCCGGATAAATTCGATAAGGAAAAAATGACAATCACCGACAGATGGATTCTTTCACGGCTGGCGCAAACTATTACTGATGTTACGGAGCAGTTAGACGAGTTTAAATACAGTGAGCCGTTAACGCAACTTTATAGATTTTTCTGGAACGACTTTTGTGACTGGTATCTTGAGTGGATTAAACCGAGGATGCAAGACCAGCAGCAAAAGCCAATCGCTCAGAATGTTCTTGCTTTTGTGCTCGACCAGATTTTGCGCCTGCTACATCCCTTTGTGCCGTTTATCACCGAAGGAATATTCCAAAAGTTAGACAAGATTGTGCCGCTAAGAAAACTGCAGAGTCTGGTGGAAACGAAAAAATCTAAGGCCTTAGTAACCGCCGAATGGCCAAAGCAAATTGATTCACTGCGAGCTCTGGAAGTTGAGAAACAGATTGAAATTATACAAGCTGCGATTCGGACTGTGCGGGATATTAGAAGCAATAGGAATATACCACCAAACAAAATGTTAGTTGTATCCGCAAAATCACAGCAGGAAGCTGTTGACATTCTAAACTGGCACGCAGAACTTATCCAACAATTGGCAGGAGTGAAAGAATTTAAGGCGGCGATAGACGTTGTAAAACCCGCAAATGCTGCTGTAGCGATAGTAGATGCAACAGAACTTTATGTCCACGATGTGATTGATATTGAAGCTGAACGAAAACGCCTGGAAAAGCAAAAAAAGCAAACAGAAAAAGCCAAAAAAGCCATTGAAGCCAAGCTAAACAACGAGAATTTTGTAACAAAAGCCAAGCCGCAAGTGGTAGCACGAGCTAGAGAAAAACTGGCTCAGCTTACAGAACAGCTAAAAACTGTTGAAAAGCATCTCTCTGAATTGTAAAATACATAAAATATACAGGATTAGCCCTTTGTGGGCTTTTTAATTGGTAAACGCGGTGCTAAGATGGATGTAGAAGCAGAATTATCGCGAATAATTATTAACGAAGCCTCCGACCAGCAGATAATTGTCTTAAAAGAGCGTCACGGTACGCGCAGTTTCCCCATAGTTATTGGCATAGTTGAAATTTTTGCAATCGACCGCCGGTTAAAAGGCATAAAGCCGCCCCGTCCAATGACACACGACCTCTTGGATAGCGTAATTAAAAATCTCGACGCCAAAATAGAAAAGATAGTGATAAACGACCTCAGCAATCATACCTTTTATGCCAGGATAACACTGAAATTGAGTGGGCGGACTGTCGAAATTGACTCTCGCCCCTCCGATGCGATTGCCCTGGGTGTGGCTTCAAATACCCCTATTTATGTTGCCGACCACGTCTTCGAGAAAGCCTCTCAGTAAAAACGGTTGAAACAATCAGCAATCCGACAGCGACACAAAGCATAATATCTGCGATATTGAATGCCGGCCAGTGGTACTGCCGGTAATACACATCAATAAAATCACGCACCGACCCATCATTAAAAATTCTATCCCACAGATTGCCGCAGACACCCGCAGCGAATAGTCCAAGAGCGATCGGAACTAATTTTCGCTCAGTTGTGCTGAGAAGAAAAATCGCCAGAACCACTATCAAGG
>Ga0209636_10004309_pt1 | contig 14502 bp, 10 predicted proteins | sample DeeMarSWOR152_54_FD_187464 | JGI IMG/M metagenome (GOLD analysis project Ga0209636, IMG submission 187464) | Marine sediment microbial communities from White Oak River estuary, North Carolina - WOR-1-52-54 (SPAdes) (version 2) | ecosystem: Environmental > Aquatic > Marine > Intertidal zone >...
GTAAAAAGCTGGGTCGTGACTCAAGCCATCGAAAAGCCGTTTTGAGAAACCTGGTCACTTCTCTGTTTCGATACGAGGAGATCTCAACAACACATGCAAAGGCTAAGGCGTTGCGACCTGTTGCTGAGAAGATGATCACCCTTGCCAAAAGGGGTGATCTTCATGCCCGTCGTCAGGTCATTTCTTATTTTATGGATAAATCTGTTGCCTATAAATTGTTTGATCAGATGCGGGACCGTTTTTCGGATCGCCAGGGCGGTTATGTTAGGATTTTAAGGGCCGGTCATAGGATCGGCGATAATGCGCCGCTCGCAATTATCCAGCTTCTAACGGTAGATAAGGGGAAGGGAGCGGATAAGACCGTTAAAAGAGACCGAAAGGGTGGTAAGAAGGCTCCCAAGAAGGCTTCAGAAAAACAGGAGAGCTCCCAGAACAGAGTCAAGGTACCTGAACCTGAAGTGGAAAGGGATAGGTCGAAAGGAAAGAAGAGGGATTCCGAGGTCGAAAAGGACAGGTCCAAAGGGAAAACGGGAGTTTCCGATTCCGAGGACAAAAATAAGACCTCTAAAAGGCGGAAAAAGGATTCCCAGGATAAGCAGGACATCTCGAAAGGCAAAGTGAAGGTTGCCTAGAGAAAGCTGGAGAAAGCAGAGAAACCGTAAAGCGAGAGACGGTGCGCACAAGAGATAAGCGAGTAAAGCTGAAACGGAGCATGAAGCCTTTTTCGAGAAAGGAAGCCCCCTTCATGATGCATGAGAAAGGGGGTTTTTTTATGGACAACCTACAAATTTCAACGGGCCTTAGCACATGTATACATTTAATCATAAAGATCTGTTAGGGATAGATCAGCTCTCGGTCAGCGACATAAACATGATACTCGATACTGCCGATGCATTTCTGGAGATCTCATCCAGAGATATCAAGAAAGTCCCAACCTTGAGAGGCAAAAGTATTATCAATTTTTTTTATGAACCCAGTACAAGAACGAAGGCCTCCTTTGAGATGGCCGCTAAACGACTTAGCGCAGATACGCTCAGCCTTTCTGCAAATGAGAGCAGCATGGTTAAAGGAGAGACACTTATTGATACGGCGCATAACTTGCAGGCCATGAATCCGGATATTATTGTCCTGAGGCATCCGTCGAGTGGTGCAGCACATTTCTTGGCCAAACATCTGCATGCGGGGGTAATTAATGCAGGAGATGGCATGCATGAGCATCCCAGTCAGGCATTGCTGGATCTGTTCACCATTCGAAAAAAGAAGGGTCGGATAAAGGGATTAAAGGTTGCCATAATTGGAGACATAGCACACAGCAGGGTCGCGGGATCCGATATCCGGGCCTTAAAGAAAATGGGAGCAGAGGTAACCGTGTCAGGCCCGCCGACCATGATTCCTGCCGATGTTGAATCATTAGGGACTCAGGTGGTGTTAGATCCGGCACGGGCCTTGAAGAACAAGGATGTTATTATGATGTTACGGATTCAGCTCGAACGGCAGAGTGGAATCCTGTTTCCGAGTCTGCGCGAGTATTCCAATTTTTTCGGCTTGAATAAGGAGCTTTTAAAGGGGGCAAAAAAGGATGTCATTATAATGCATCCAGGCCCTATAAATAGGGGTGTGGAGATAGCGTGGGATGTGGCAGATGGACCCTTTTCCGTGATCCTTGATCAGGTCAGCAACGGTGTAGCCATACGAATGGCCCTCCTTTATCTGCTCATTGGAGGGGGATGAGGTGATAACCTGGATCAAAGGCGGAGACATAATAGATCCTCGCCTTGGAAAACAAAAGAAACTGGACATTCTCATACGTAAGGGAAAGATTGAAAAACTCCTTACTGCTGGGAGCTTTAGGCCGCCTGGTAGTGGCGACGTAAAGACACTGGATGCGTCAGGGATGGTCGTCACCCCTGGCCTCATTGATATGCATGTGCATCTGAGAGAGCCCGGAGAGGAGTATAAGGAGACAATTGCCTCGGGGAGTATGGCTGCTGCTGCAGGAGGGTTTACCGCCGTGGCATGTATGCCTAACACAAACCCTGTAAATGATTCACGACCTGTTACCGAATTCATGTTAGAGCGTGCGCGGAAGGCCAACCTGGTAAGAGTGTATCCGGTTGCGGCGATAAGCAAGGGCCAGAGAGGTGAGACGCTGACCGAGTTTGGCGATCTAAAAGAAGCAGGTGCTGTGGCAGTGTCCGATGACGGGAGGCCAGTTACCAACAGCGAACTCATGCGCAGGGCAATAGAATATGCGCGATTTTTTCAACTACCGGTCATTTCTCATTGTGAGGATCTGAGTCTGTCACCCGAGGGCGTTATGCATGAGGGCTCTATTTCTACTCGGTTGGGCTTGAGGGGAATTCCCGCGGCGAGCGAGGAGATCATGGTAGTGAGGGACATACTGTTAGCCAAGTTAACGGGATACCCCGTTCATATTGCCCATGTGAGCACTGAGGGATCGGTTGCCTTTATTCGGCAGGCCAAAGAGGAAGGTATTCGGGTAACAGCCGAAACAGCTCCTCATTACTTCAGTCTTGATCACACCGCTGTCATCGGCTATGATACCAACGCCAAGATGAACCCTCCGTTGCGGGAGCCCAAGGATGTAGAGGCCATAAAGAGGGGGCTTTCTGAGGGTGTTATCGATGTCATTGCAACCGATCATGCCCCCCACAGCCCTCTGGAGAAAGACGTGGAGTTTGATAAGGCCTCATTCGGCGTCATCGGTCTTCAGACCGCTTTGCCCCTCACCTTGGCCTTGGTAAGGGAAGGCGTGATAGACCTGCCGGGGGCAATAGCAAAGCTGTCATATAACCCTGCTGCTATTCTCAACATAAAGGGTGGGGTTATTGAAGAGGATCGAGAGGCAGATCTAGCTATTATAGATCTTAAAAAGGAATACGTTTTTACCAAGGAGCGTATTAAGTCCAAGAGCCATAATTCACCCTTTATCGGGGTGAACATGAAAGGTGTGGCAGTGTTAACGATGGTGAGAGGGAGGATTGTCTGGGAGTCCGATGAACTCAGTCCTAGTAGTCGATGATGAATTGAGCATGCGTGAATTCCTTGAGATCGTCTTGACCAAGGAAGGCTACGACGTACATTTTGCGGCCAGCGGCGAGGAGGCGTGTAGTATTATCGACAAAGAGGCCTTCGATCTGGTTATTACCGATATCCGGATGGAGGATATAGATGGGTTAGGTGTCCTCAAAAAGGTAAAAGATGTCAACTCAGAAACCCCGGTCATCATCATTTCGGCATTTGCCACCGCAGAAACAGCAGTTGAGGCCATGAAGGATGGGGCTTACGATTACATTCCTAAACCGTTTAATGTATCTGACTTTAAGAAGATTGTCCGTGATGCCCTTGAAAGAAAGACACTTCCAAAGGGCCATGATGAGGAGGAATTCCATTTCGGCTGTTTAATCGGTAAAAGCTCTCAGATGAAAAGGATTTATGACTTGATCAGAAAGGTTGCGAACACAAAGACCAATATACTCATTTCCGGTGAGAGTGGTACAGGAAAGGAGCTCGTGGCCAGGGCCATTCACGGAGAGAGCCCAAGAAAAGACCAGCCTTTTGTTGTGATCAACTGCGCCGGTATCCCTGAGACATTAATCGAGAGCGAGCTTTTTGGTTACAAGAAGGGTGCATTCACCGGGGCAAATACGGATAAAGAAGGCCTCTTTGAGGCCGCGGATGGCGGCACGGTGTTCTTTGACGAGATCGGTGAGCTAACCCCTGCCATCCAGGTGAAGCTCTTGAGGGTTATTCAAGAAAAGACCTTTACGAGGATTGGTGAGACCGAGGAGAGGCAGGTAGATGTACGATTCATATCGGCGACAAACGTAAATCTTGAGGAAGAGGTAATGTCCGGAGGTTTTAGGGAGGACCTCTTCTTTAGACTCAATGTTATCGAAATATCTATACCCCCTTTGCGGGAAAGAAAAGGAGATTTGCCCCTTTTGGCGCAGCATTTTTTAGGGAAATACTCCCAGGAACAGGGCAAAGACATAAGGAAGTTATCTGCCTATGCAATGGATATCCTCAGTCAATACCCGTTTCCCGGCAACGTCAGGGAACTAGAAAATATCATTGAGCGGAGTGTGGCACTGGAGACCTCCAATATTGTTCTGCCTCAGAGCCTGTCACTGTCTAATTTTAAGAAGGGCCGAACACGGGAAAATAGGCGGCGCACTGACCTGGGTGATGACGGCATTAAACTTGATAAGGTCATGGCTGAGCTGGAAAAGGACTATATTCTCAAGGCCTTGGACATGGCTCACGGATCGAAGCAAAGGGCTACCAGGCTCTTGGGTATCACCATGCGCTCCTTGCGATACCGAATGAATAAGCTGGGCCTGGATACGTTTTCTGGCGAATTACCGTAATTCTGAAATACCGCACGAGACTTCTTGCACATAACACCGCCACGTTAACACTCCTTGTAGGATTTTAACAAAAATTGTCATAAGTCTGACAAAAAATGTCCGAAGCAGGCAAAAAAATGCCGGATGTGACTGGTGGTGGAAACGTATTCATGAGAGTAATAGTGCTAACTGGCTGGAAATATTAATAATTATCTCTTAGACGCGGAAATTCGATTGAATGGCACGGTACTTGCTTTCCAACATAATCAAGATCTAACTGTTCATTCAGAAGGGAGGTGAGTGACCAAACATACATTGCTTAAGTTTTACAATCATGTACCATGCAAATAAATCATAGGAGGATAGAAAGATGTTGTTAAAAATGAACAAAATGAAAAATCAGAAAGGTTTCACGCTTATTGAGTTGATGATCGTTATCGCGATTATCGGGATCCTGGCCGCCATAGCCATCCCGCAGTTCAGTGCATACAGGAAAAGATCATATGATTCTTCGTCACAGTCGGATCTGAGAAATGCTGCCACAGCTCAGGAAGCATTTTTTGTTGACAATTCGAGATATTGCCTAACTAATACTCTTCTGGTTGGTGCTACTTACGGACTGTTTACCTCGGATAAGGTAGTCTTCACTATAACCGGCGCCGATAATGTATCCTATGTAATGACGGCGTACCATCCTTCAGGAAACCATACTTATATCATTAGAGGCCCTGGAGGTAGCATAAGCGAACAGTAAGAGTGATCGACTGGGAGAATTACAGTGTAGCCCTTCTCGCGGTGCTATTTTACTCCCCGGATCCATATTTCCATTTCAACTCCAATGGTGAAAAAAATGCTTAGAAAGAATGAAAAGGGTTTCACGCTTATTGAGTTGATGATCGTTATCGCGATTATCGGGATCCTGGCCGCCATAGCCATCCCGCAGTTTAGCAGGTACAGGCAGAGGTCTTATAATTCTTCGGCAGAGTCTGATCTGAGAAATGCCGCTACAGCACAGGAGGGCTTTTATGTTGACAATGCGAGATATTGCAGCACGGAGGCTCTTCTGGTTGGTGCTACTTACGGACTGTATACGTCCGAAGGGGTAGTCTTCACTATAACTGGTGCCGATAATGTATCCTATGTAATGACGGCGGTGCATCCTTCAGGAAACCATAGTTATATCATCAGAGGCCCTGGTGGTAGCGTAAGCGAACAGTAAGAGTGATCGACCGGGAAGAGCTAGCATGTAACTGCTTTTTCCGGTCGAATCGGCCTCTGTTATTTATTGCCTCCTTACTTCCTTTTCAACTCAAAAAACTTTTCCCTTAGCAAATCACTCCATTCTTGTAAGATTTCTGATTTACTAAGACAAGCTTCCCTCATCAAGGGAATAACAATATCTGCTCGAGGTTGTAAATTCCTTGATCGGTCTTTTGTTAGGAGGGCCTTTAAGATTCTCTGAAATGTGTCTTTATCGGGAATTAGGTTAATGGCTTTTGCCACTTCTCGTTTGGCCTGTTTATGGTCACCTATCCTGTAGAATACCTCTGCCAGGTGAAGATAAGGTTTTATATTTCGAGGATTTTCTTTAATAGCCATGTTGAAATGGGTTAATGCTCTGCCGAGTTGATCCTTTTGTTTGAATGCTATACCGAGAAACAAAGAGACCCTTTCGTCCAATTGTTTCTGCCCCGATACCTTCTGTAGATGGTAGATAGCTTTGTCGGGTTGGCGTTTTCGCAAATAATAGAGTCCGAGGTTGCAGTTTGCCTCGATACTGTCTGGATGAAGTCTAATCGCTTTAACCAGGTACTTATTGGCGATATCATAATCACCCTTACCGTCAAAAACCGCAGCAATATCGTTGTAAATAGGAGGGAAGTCAGGATTTATAGAGAGCGCCCTATTATAGTAATACAGGGCTTTTTCATAATCTTTTAACTCGTTGTATATCTTCCCAAGGTTGTAGTAGGTTATAAACACTTCATTTTTTCGGTTTAAAACTGGGCTAATTAATGCCTTGTTATACTCCGAAATCGCTTCCTCTTTGAATCCATGCTCTTGGTAATACCTGCCCAAGTTATGATGAATACGTAATTGATCAGGTGCTTTTTCAGCAGCATATATCCAGAGACTCTTTGGGTTTTTCCATATGAAATTTTGCATAAAGGTGGCGTGCCCAAGGCCTATCAGCAAGAGGATTAAAAACAGTGATATGATATATTTCATGGTCCTTTTCATTGCATAGACTTCCAGGAGTTTACAGAAACCAATGGCAACTGGTACGAAAAAGAGCATAGAGGGGATGTAGTTCCGATGTTCAAATATCAGCTCTAGGGGAAAAATAGTAGACTCAATCACATGGTTTAAAAAAAAGAAAAGGATACAGAACGAAAGAAGAGGTCGTCTTTTTGCCAAATAGAGAGCATAGCCGATACCCCCTGCGATAAATAGAATGGAGAAAAAAGTCCAAATGGGATCAAAGAGGGATGTAGAAATGTGAATGGAGTGGGCTATACTGAGCCTATTGGGAACGGGGTAGAGTAAAAGGGTCATATAGAAAACAAGGATGCGAGATTCCGTCAATAACCGTTGATAGAGGGTAAATGGCCGATTTCCATAGCCATCCAAAAATGAAAAAATATTGCCACTTTGGATGTAAATATAGGTAAAACCAAGTGTCAGGATCGCTCCAGCAACAATTAGAAAAAGCCTGCCATGTTTTCTGAGGTTTTGCCCTGTTATTTCTTGAAAGAGGAGAATTTCATATAGGATTATAATCAAAGGAAGCATGGCGGCATTTTCTTTAGACCCAAGGGCCATAACAAAGGAAACAAAACATAAGGTAAAGAATTTTATCTTTTTGCTCCCTGTTTCGCTTACCCTTGCTTTTAGGTAAAAGAACATGCTCATGATATAAAACATTCCAGCCAGAGAGGCCATTCTTTGGACAATATAAGTGACTGCTTGGGTCTGTATTGGATTGATGGCCCACAGAGTGGTAGCGAGAAGTGCGATGAAGTAAGACTGGGGAGCGTATTTTGCCCTCAAAGATGGAAGATTCAGGGTGTGGTAAATGAACAGAAACAGGAAGATAGACGCTAGCACATGGACGCATGTGTTGACCAGATGGTAACCAAATACTTCGAGTCCATGAAAATAGTGGTTTAAGGCAAGACTGAGACAGGCCACCGGTCTATAGAGGAAAGTAGGGCGGTTGCGATCAGAATAGAGGGCTCGTTTAAGATTTTCCCAGGTTATTTCCTTAAGGTGCAGATTGGGGTTATCGGTAATGTTCGGTTCATCATCAAAATGCCACGAGCAATCAAAAGAGTTTCCGTATATTGAGAAAATGAGCACAGAGAGCGCTATGATGGAAAAGACTACTATACGGCAGTGTGAGAGAGATCGTTCACTATGCGATTCAACTGAATGGTATACCTTTTGCAAGTCTGCACCTAATAGGCTTTAGCAAGGATATCGTATCAGAAAGATAAAGATCACATATTACATCTATGCTGTTTTGACAAGCTGTTTTTAAATGCGCTACTAATCCCCGTATAATAAGGTTCAGGGTATCGTGGATTGCTGAGCAATGCGAAAAAACGTGAACACATCCAAATCAAAAACACTGGAAAAGCTTGCTGCTAAATGGAGCGTCCAGACCTTGCTTCGGGCCCTGTTGGCAATCTTGATTATTTCCATCATAATTCTCTTGTGTGTCCCGCCCGTTAGTAAAGATGCGCTTGTTCACCATTTAGCTGTTCCGAAGCTGTACCTCAGGCATGGAGGTATGCATGAAATCCCTTCAATAGTATTTTCTTACTACCCTATGAACTTGGATCTCTTGTATCTGATTCCGCTCTATTTCGGTAATGACATCGCTCCCAAATTCATCCATTTCAGTTTTGGCATACTGACAGCCTGGCTTATTTTCAATTATCTAAAGAAGCGGATTAACACCGCCTATGCACTCCTGGGGGTGATCTTTTTCCTCTCTATTCCGATTATCGTGAAGCTCTCTATTACTGTCTACGTAGACTTGGCGCTTATTTTCTTTTCAACGGCATCCCTTCTGTTAGTGCTCAGATGGATTGAAGAGAGTTTCAGGCCGAGGTTTTTGCTTTTATCTGCTCTTTTTTGTGGCTTTGCAGCTGGAACAAAATACAACGGCCTGATAACACTTTTCCTTTTGACCCTTTTTGTTCCTTTTCTGTATTCAAGATACGTACCAAACAGTAAACCTGGCTTTTTTAAGGCTGCAGGATATGGAATACTTTTTTTCTCAGTAGCGCTTCTTGTGTTTTCTCCCTGGATGATAAGGAGCTACTTTTGGACAAACAACCCCCTATTTCCCCTTTATGACCACTGGTTTAATCCTGAAAGTGCCATGAATAGACAAACCGTCGATCTTTTTACCTACAGAACCTCAATCTATCATGAGACCTGGTGGCAAATGGTGCACTTGCCTGTGAGAGTTTTTTTTCAAGGGCAAGATGGAAATCCGCAGTATTTTGACGGCAAACTCAATCCCTTTCTTCTTTTATTCGCACTGTTTGCCTTTTATCGCATAAAAAAGGATCCGCCCATACTCAGAAGCGAGAAAAAAACGCTTCTCGCTTTTGGAGCGCTTTTTTTCGCAACCGCTTATTTCAGCAGCGGTATGAGGATCAGGTATATCTCTCCTATAATTCCCCCATTGGTCATCTTGTCTATCTTTGGTGTCAGAAAGATAGTTGATTTGGTTTCAGCCCTAAAGCCCCGACACTCACGAAACATAGGTTTTGCGGTTGTCTTTTTGATCGTTTCTTTTTCCCTTTGGCTGAATGCACACTACATCTTCACTCAATACAGGTACGTAGATCCCATCACCTATTTGAGCGGTACCGTGAGTCGTGATCAGTATATAGAAAGGTACCGCAGAGAATACCCAGTTTTGAGATACATTAATGAAAACCTTCACCCGAATGCCAAAATACTATTTATCCATATGGGAAATAGAGGTTACTACTGTGACAGAGAATATGTCTTTGATATGACCCATAATAGAAGCATGCTATACTAGCTTTTAAAAAGGTCGAATAACTCTAAGGAGGTACTCCAAGAGCTCAAGAGTGTGGGGATAACCCATTTACTCATACGGTATGATATTTTTGATCGATGGGTGAAAAATGGTTTTACGATTAGGGAGCAAGACCTGTTAAAGAGATTTTTTGCAAAGAATGTTAAGCTTCTCTGTTTCAAATGGGGATATGGGGTGTCTAGATTGGAACCCTCGTGCTCTTAATTTGTGCTATTCATGTCTATCTGCATCTGCACTTGATATACACACTTTGGCATTTTAACCTAAGTGGGTTTCAAATTCAAAAGAGTTTGATTATGGCAGAGGCTAATGTCCTAAAAATCAGAAACAATTGAGGCGAAATAACGGAGACTGAACGATAACGGTGAGCCTATTTTATAAGGAAAGGCAGGAAAACAAGGGTGGTCCTAGCTACTCCTGAACAATTTGAAAAGAAAAAATATCTTTTTCCTAGATGGCAGAATGCCACTAACTGGCGCGGTTAGTTCAAGCTTTCTAATTAGATGGCGTTTTTTGTTGATATTGAAGGGCATGAAACAAAAGATCATGGAAACCTTGGGGAAATAATTTTTGTCGTAATGAAGCGATTTGATGCTAGTATAAATTTTCAAACAAAAGCAAGTCTGAAGAGTTGAATTATGTACTTAGAAAAAACAATAAGTGTGGTTGTTCCAGCCTATAATGAAGAGAAATTAATAGCTAAAACATTGAATTCAATTCCCGCTCTGGTGGACAACATTATCGTTGTTAATGATGCGAGCAAGGACAGTACAGCCCAGATTGTAAGGAGAACTGCGGAAGAGGATGGAAGGATAGTTTTAATTGAACACGAGGTAAATCAAGGCGTTGGAGGGGCTATTATTACAGGATACAAAAAGGCCATAGAACTGGAAATAGATGTCACCGCTGTTATGGCAGGTGACGGACAGATGGATCCAAACAATCTCACGGATATTTTAGAGCCCGTTGCTAGGGGAGCTGTAGACTACACAAAGGGAAATAGACTTTTTCAGGGTGACGCCTGGAATATGATTCCCCGTTACCGCTATTTGGGCAATTCGTTGCTTTCCCTTTTAACCAAAATTGCTTCTGGTTACTGGCACATCGCAGATTCTCAGACGGGATACACAGCCGTTTCGTTAAATGTGCTCAAGAAACTAAATTTGGATAGCATTTATAAACGCTACGGGATGCCGAATGACATGCTTATTAAACTAAACCAATATGATTTCAGAGTGAGAGATGTGCACGTGAGGCCTGTCTATAACATTGGGGAAAAGTCGGGAATAAAATTAATTAAGGTCATTCCCAAGATATCATGGCTTTTATTCAAAGGATTCTGGAAAAGGTTATTCTTTAAATATGTCATTAAGGATTTTCATCCTTTGGTATTTTTTTATATCCTCTCCTTTATCTTACTTAGCTCCAGCGTTCCACTGACCATTCGTATGTTTTACATATGGGCTTTGACAGGTAATATCCCTGATATCAATGCTATGGCCCTGATCTTTACAGTCATAAGTGGACTGCAGACCCTTTTTTTTGGGATGTGGTTCGATATGGATTATAATAAGAAACTTAGATAAATGAATATACTTATCACTACGTTCAGCTTTCCGTCACCAAAACACAATATTCATGACGGGAGATTCGTTTTTTCGGAGGCTGTGGCCTATGCAGAAAGTGGAGCTCGCGTAACAGTGATTACCCCTCACTTCCCGGGAGTAGATAAGAGAGAACAGATCACCGAGAATATTACGGTTTTCAGGTTTCAGTATTTTATTCCTAAGTCACTCCAGGTACTGAAGAAACCGGGAGTTCCTATTTATAATCAAAAGTCATTACTGGCTGTTGTTCAGATCCCCATCCTCTGCTTCTGTTTTGCTCTTGATATTCTGAAGCATGCTCGGCGGGCTGATATTATTCACGCCCAATGGACTGTTACGGCACTTCTTTCGCTCCCTGCTAAATGGATTTTTGGTAAACGCCTGGTGCTCACCGCACGAGGCAGTGATCTGAGGCTTCTCCCGAGGTGGTTAAACAGGTTTATTCACCTCAGAGTAGACCGGGCTATTGATTGCTTTGGCCCTCAACCGTGGAATGTTGAATACAAGAGGAATTTCCCGGCCTCTTATATGGAGTTGCCTCATATAGTCCATAATGACGTTTCAGGAAACATTCCGCATGATATGAAAGAGGTTCTTGATAACAAACCAGATGCATTCACTATTCTCTACATCGGACGGTTCGACACTATAAAATTGAACAAGAACAGATTACCGCTGATCGATCTTATTGCGGTCAGCAAAACCCTGAAAGCAAAGGGTATGAAGTTTCATGTTTTTTATATTGGCGATGGTGATGATCGAATAAGAAAAAGGATGGTGCGCCTCATTGATGAATACGCACTGCATGATACGGTAACGCTCTTGGGCGTGAAGACCAATGTGCCCGACTATATCCAGTTCTGCCATATAGGGGTAGGGGGGATCGCTTTCAATGCGGTGAGTCACGAATTCACGATCAGCGGCAAGGCGCAGATTTTAGTTGAAGGGGGCGATAACGTAAACACCCCCTGGCATGATGGCACGAACGCGATCTTCATAAAGCCCGGTGACCGGGCGGATCTGCAAGAAAAGCTCCTGTGGGCTATGGAGCACCGGGATAGGGTGAAAGCTATCGGTAAAAGCGCGAAAAATGACATGAGTAAATACATTGTCGACGGCAAATCGGGTGGCGGTCTTTATCTGAGGGAATTTCAGAAGCTGATTCAAGGTGAGGAGAAGTTGAATAAAGGAGAACCGAAAGGCTAGAAGGAGCTAAAAGCCATAGGGGCGCCAATTGAAATGACATTCAGGACCCTCACGCTTCCCCTGGGGGGTGGAATGGGGCTCATGCAGGTGCATTGGAGACGGGGCCTTATAACAAATTCATATGGAAAACAACGAGACTCGAAGGAGAGGCTTAGATGGATATTAGAGGTAAGAGAATTCTCGTAATCGGTGGAGCGGGGCTTATTGGTTCTCACGTTGTTGAGGAATTGCTTGAAGAGGAAGTCAAAGAGGTGATTGTCTATGACAACTTTTGTAGAGGAACCTATGAGAATCTACAAGAATCCCTCAAGGACCCCCGCTGCCGGATCTTTGAAATAGGAGGTGATATCCTGCAAGCGGACATACTAGATGCGGCCATGAAGGGTGCCGATGGCGTTATTCATCTGGCAGCACTGTGGCTTTTGCAGTGCCATGAGTTCCCGAGAGCCGCCTTTGACGTCAATATTCGTGGCACCTTTAATGTGCTGGAGGCCTGCGTAGCGAACGGAATAGAGCGCCTGATATACTCTTCTTCTGCTTCCGTGTATGGAGATGCAGTTGAAGAACCCATGACAGAAGATCATCCTTATAACAATTGGACCTTTTATGGTGCTACTAAGATCGCCAGCGAACACATGTTTAAGTCGTATCACAAGCGCTATGGTCTCAACGGTGTAGGTCTAAGATATATGAACGTGTACGGACCCAGGCAGGATTATAAGGGCACTTATATCGCCGTGATGATGAAGATCCTTGATAACCTCGATAAGGGACTTTCTCCGGTAGTCTACGGAGATGGCAGTCAGGCATATGACTTCATATATGTTGGCGATACCGCTCGAGCCAATGTCTGTGCCCTAAAAAGCGATGTGCCGTTTGGTTTTTATAACGTAGGCCGGGGCATAAAGACTTCCGTCAGGGAATTGACGGAGTTGATTCTCAAGATCACCAACTCCGGCCTGTCAATTCAGTATGAGCAAGCCGGGCAGACGTTCGTAACGAATCGAGTGGGTGATCCGACGGCAGCCGAAAAGGACTTGGGTTTCACGTGGAGTGTAGACCTGGAAAATGGTCTAAGGCGCTTGATCGAATGGCGGAGATCACATATCGGGGAAGTGGAAAAGAGGCGAGAACAGGCAGGAATAAAAGAGTAAGGCACAATCACTCACCACTACCTCACAACCGGAACATGCGATGAAGAGAATACCATTAATAAAACCGTATATCACCGAAGAGGTAAAAGCAAAGGTCTGTGAGGTTTTGGAAAGTGGCTATCTAACAGAAGGCCCTATTACCAGGGAACTTGAGGAAGCAATAGAAGACTATACCGGCTGTACGTATGCTCTGGCGGTGTGCAACTGCACGGTAGGGCTTGAGACGGCACTGCGGGCTATCGGGGTTGGCCCCGGCGATGAAGTCATTGTGCCGGATTATACCTATCCTGCAACTGCAGATGTAGTTCAGATAGTGGGTGCGAAGATAGTGATTGTTGATGTTGACCCAGAAACCATGCTCATTGATTACGATGCCGTTGAACAAGCTATTACACCGCATACAAAGGCAGTTATCCCTGTTTCGCTCTTTGGAAATCCCTTGGACTATGATTGGTTGAATAGAATCAAAGAGAAATATGATATTTACATTATCGAAGATGCAGCTTGCTCTCTTGGAGCAAGCTTTCAGGATACCTGTGTTGGCAATCTGGCAGATATATCAGTTTTTAGCCTGCACCCGCGAAAATTCATTACCACAGGCGAAGGTGGTGTGGTTACGACAAACAACACCCAATGGGCTGAGTGGATGTCGTCTTACAAGCATTTTGGCATGGGGGTTCACGATTCGAGACTGAACACAAGTTTCGACAGGATAGGCACTAATTACAAGCTGAGCAATATCCAGGCCGCCGTAGGACTGGTTCAGATGAAACATATAGAAGAGCTTCTTGCCAGGAGGAGGAAACTTTCTGAACGGTACCGCCACCTGCTTGAAAATACCCCGGAAGTCTCGTTACCCAAAACCACGGCGAAGGGAACCCACTCCTGGCAATCATGCTGTGTGTTTGTTGAAAAACGGAATCAAATTATCGAACAACTAAAGAAGAAAGAAATCGAAGCACAGATTGGAACCCATTCGCTCCATATGCACAAGGCCTTTAGCAGCAATCAGGGGTGCAAAATCATCGGTGACATGGCAGGCAGTCGCTATGCTTTTGACCATTGTCTTACCCTGCCGCTCT
>Ga0209636_10004310_pt1 | contig 14500 bp, 20 predicted proteins | sample DeeMarSWOR152_54_FD_187464 | JGI IMG/M metagenome (GOLD analysis project Ga0209636, IMG submission 187464) | Marine sediment microbial communities from White Oak River estuary, North Carolina - WOR-1-52-54 (SPAdes) (version 2) | ecosystem: Environmental > Aquatic > Marine > Intertidal zone >...
TCTTTTTTGGATGGTTCTTCATGTAGCGAGGTTTTCCAGGAACTACTACTATGATACAGGTTGAGACAATATTAAATGTTGCAGATAATTCAGGTGCAAAAAAGTTATACTGCATAAAGATCCTTGGCGGCACACGGAGAAGATATGCGAGGGTGGGAGATGTAATTGTGGTATCCGTAAAAGAGTCATTGCCTAATAGCAAGGTAAAAAAGGGTGATGTTTTACGGGCAGTTATAGTGAGAACAACGAAAGAGATCAAGCGAGATGATGGCTCTTATATTAGATTTGATGATAACTCAGCCGTATTAATTAATCAGCTAAGTGAACCAATTGGAACACGAATTTTTGGTCCTGTGGCGAGAGAGCTGCGATCAAAGAAATTTATGAAAATTATCTCTCTCGCCCCTGAGGTTCTTTAACTGATCTCCTGAGAAACTAACGGTAGCTAAGAGCACGGAGATGTCTTTTTTTGTGTTATGCCCTTATAAATGCACAGAAGTGGCCCTAATAATCGGGATTTGATAGACGGAGATTATACTAGTATTGTCACGTTGCATTAAATCCCGATTATCTGGGCCCAGCACGGTACCTTGTTTCAAGGGCATAACACAAAAAAAGACATCTCCGTGCTCAGCTGAAAGTTTCTTTCGTGTATAACCCTTAAGCGTAGCGTCGGAGTCAGATGCTAAAGATTACCTACAATGGCTAATAAGAAGTTACATATAAAAAAGAATGATAAGGTAATAGTGATTGCTGGGAAGGAAAAAGGCAAGATAGGTACCGTATTGAAGGTAATTCCACAAAATGAACGGGCTGTAGTAGAAAAACTAAATATCGTTAAAAGACATACGAGGCCTGGAGGAAAAAGTGCTCAAGGGGGAATTATTGAGAAGGAGGCCCCCATTCATATATCTAATCTTATGCTCGTGTGTGGAAAATGCGCTGAGGCAGCAAGAGTAGGAAAAAAGGTGCTTGAGGATAGCAGCAAGGTAAGGTTTTGCAAAAAGTGTGGAGAGATTTTGGATAAGTAAGGATATATTACTTTTGTGTAATTCGTCTTATTACTTTTGTTACTTTTTGACCAACACAAACTAATAAAACCAAATTAACACATTATTTTTTATGTCTCGATTGAGAGAGAAATATTTGAGAGATATTGTGCCCTCAATGACCAGAGAGTTTGGGTATAAAAACATAATGCAGGTACCTAGACTTGAAAAGGCAGTTTTAAACATGGGTCTCGGCGAGGCAATCAGTAACATTAAGATTCTTGACTCAGCTGTAGAGGAATTAGCAATTATAGCTGCACAGAGACCAGTGGTTACTAGAGCAAAGAGATCCATTGCTGGATTTAAGGTTAGGGAAGGGATGCCTATTGGATGTATGGTCACCCTAAGAAGGGGGAGGATGTATTATTTTCTAGATAAGCTCTTTAATGTAACCCTACCTAGGGTGAGAGATTTTCGAGGATTATCCGATAAGGCCTTTGATGGACGTGGTAATTACACCATAGGCATTAAGGAGCATATCATATTTCCTGAGATCAATTATGACAAGATTGATAAGGTAAAGGGCTTAAATATCACTATAGTAACCACTGCAGAGACAGATGTGGAAGCTCGCTTTCTGCTTGAGAGGTTGGGATTATTATTTCGGCGGTGAGAAGGGAGTTGCTGTGGCGAGAAAATCATTAATTGCAAAGGCACAGAGGAAGAAAAAATTTACAGTTCGTGAGTATAATAGGTGTCCCGTATGCGGCAGGAGCAGGGCCTTTTTGAGAAAATTTGGAATTTGCAGGATTTGTTTTAGAACTTTGGCCTCGAAAGGGGATATACCAGGAGTAATAAAGTCGAGTTGGTAGGTTTCCAATAATGGAGATAAATAATGACGATGACTGACCCTATTGCGGATATGCTCACAAGGATTAGAAATGCGATTATTGCCTCATATGACAAAGTAGAAGTCCCAAGTTCCACAATGAAAATCAATATTGTAAAGATATTGAAATTTGAAGGCTATATCAGGAATTACAAAATAATGAAGCATAACACACAAGGAATTGTAGTGATTTATCTGAAATACAACCAGGATAAGAGCCCTGTCATTAAAGGCTTAAATAGGGTAAGCAAGCCAAGCCGGAGAATATATTCAAGGTGCAAGAATACCCCCAAAACATTAAACAATCTTGGAATAACAATCCTTTCGACCTCTAAAGGAGTAATGACCGATAGGGAGGCAAGGAGGATAGGGATCGGAGGAGAGGTTATTTGCTCAGTTTGGTAACTAACATGGGCATTTTACAGTAGCGATTTCGAGAGAGCAAATTCTATGTCAAGGGTAGGTAAAAAGCCAATTACTGTGCCGAAAGAGGTTGAGATTCAGTATACAGGCGACATGCTGTACGTAAAAGGGCCTAAAGGAGTATTACATCGCCCTATTGATCCTAGAGTAAAGTTACGTATTAACGATTCACAGATAGTATTGTCGATCTCCGATAACTCGAAAGAATCTCGATCACTCTTCGGTCTATTTCGTACGCTGATAGCCAATATGGTTGTGGGTGTTACCGAGGGATTCCAAAAGACTCTCGAGATAACTGGTGTAGGATATAGGGTTGAGCTTTCAGGAGATCAGGTAGTATTCAACCTCGGTTATTCGACTCCAATTACCTATGATATACCCCAAGGAATAAAGGCGCAGCTTGATCAAAAGAATAAGATAATTTTAAGCGGGATAGACAGGGAACTATTAGGGATTACCGCAGCGAAGATTAGAAGTTTTAGAGCTCCGGAACCATACAAAGGGAAAGGTGTGAGGTATCTACACGAAAGGATTCGGCGAAAGGCAGGAAAGACCGGGGTGAAAACATAAGCACTACATGCACTTTAAAAAGAGGGATGAGAGTTGCTCCAATTGTTTGGTCATTGCATTTTTTGATAGGGAGAGAGGACTTGCTACTAAGAGGATAAATTTTTTTTGAGGTTCTTATTCATTATGATTTCTGTGAAAGAGAAAAGAGATGCTCGGTTGAAGAGGAAAAAGAGGGTGAAGAAGAAAATACAAGGCAGACTTGATAGACCGCGCTTAACTGTTTTCAAGACAGCCAGACATATATATGCTCAAATCATAGATGACAGTACTGGGAGGACTCTATTAGCGGCATCAACCCTCTCAAAGGATCTTCAAACAGCGGTTAAGGGTGTCAGTGGTAATGTAAAAGGTGCAATATTGGTTGGCGAGGCCATTGGAAAAAAAAGTACAGAGAGCGGTCTCAAGGAGGTTATTTTTGACAGGAATGGGTTTCTCTATCATGGAAGGATTAAAGCGCTTGCTGATGCAGCAAGAGAGAATGGCCTACTATTCTAAGCAACTTCATATAACTTATAGCCGTAGGAGAAATAATTGATTGCCGAAAATGAAGATCTGCAAATAATAGAAAAGGTTGTGTATATCAATCGAGTTGCGAAAGTCGTAAAAGGCGGTCGAAGGTTTAGTTTTAGCGCTATAGTAGTTGTGGGCGATGGCAAAGGAATGGTAGGTGTAGGACTCGGAAAAGCAAATGAAGTCCCCGAGGCTATAAGAAAGGGAGGAGAACGGGCAAGAAAGAACATGAGGCTAGCTTCACTCACAGATAATACTGTTCCTCATGAGGTAATTGGGATTTATGGTTCGAGTTCTGTTTTGCTGAAACCGGCTCGCCCTGGTACTGGTATCATAGCAGGCGGAGCTGTGAGGGCAGTATTAGAGGCAGCGGGTGTGAAGAATGTGGTGAGCAAATGCCTGCGATCCCATAATTCCCATAACTTAGTTAAGGCCACACTTAATGGCCTTATGTCCTTGAGATCTCCTGAAGAGATCGCGAGATCGAGAGGGAAAACCGTAGAAGAGATAACGACTTGAGCAGGGATGAATTTACAGAGGATTGCATGAAATTGAATGAGTTAAAACCATTCAAAGGTGCGAGGAAAAAGAGAAAAAGGATTGGCAGGGGTGTAGGCTCAGGACGGGGAGGAACTGCAGGTAAGGGAACAAAAGGGCAAAACTCACGATCCGGCGGAGGAGTCAATTTGGGATTTGAAGGTGGACAAATGCCTCTCCATAGAAGAATCCCAAAACGGGGCTTTACCAATATTTTCAAGAAGCAGTATGAAATTATCAATATTAAGGATCTTACTTCTTTTCAGGCAGGAGAAACGGTAGACAGAGATACATTGCTTAAGCGTGGTTTAATAAAAAAGGCTCGAGCAGTAAAGCTTTTAGGGGAGGGGGATATATCGTACCCACTCAGCATAAAGGTTGAGAAAATTAGCCAAGTGGCAGAAGAAAAAATTACATCCGCTGGTGGAAAGGTAGAGATAGGTTAATCATGATTGGGGGCTTTAAGAATATAACCAAAATACCTGAGTTGAAAAAAAGGATCATCTTTACCCTTTTAATGCTGGCTGTCTATAGGCTCGGATGTCACATTCCAACTCCAGGCATAGACTCAGCGGCTTTGGCTGCCTTTTTCAGCGCTCAGCAGGGCACTCTGTTTGGGCTCTTTGACATGTTTTCAGGAGGGGCATTACGAAGGCTCTCGGTCATGGCCTTGGGGATTATGCCGTATATCAGTGCAGCTATTATTCTAGAGCTTCTTACAGTAGTGATACCCTATCTAGAAAAGTTGAAAAAAGAGGGGGAAGCTGGGCGGAAGAAGATCACCCGCTATACACGCTATGGAACTGTGTTTTTGAGTCTCATCCAAGGTCTTGGAATCGCAATAGGTCTGGAGAGTATGACGAGCCCTGATGGTGCTTTAATTGTGCCCGTAGGGGGTTGGAGCTTTAGGCTTATGACCATGATAACATTAGCTGCTGGAACGACCTTTCTGATGTGGCTTGGAGAACAAATAACAGAGAGAGGCATTGGGAACGGCATTTCATTAATCATTTTTTCCGGAATTGTGGCCAGGCTGCCCTCGGCTGTTGGCAATTCTTTTCGTCTTATGGGTACAGGCGAAATGAGTCCCTTTTTTGGGCTTCTTTTAGTTATTTTTATGATAGCCATTGTAGGTGTAATCATCTTTGTTGAGAGAGGTCAGAGGAGGATACCGGTCCAATACGCGAAAAGGGTCATTGGTAGGAAGATGTATGGAGGGCAGAGTACCCATTTACCCTTGAAGGTTAATACTGCTGGTGTTATTCCGCCAATATTTGCCTCTTCTATTATAATGTTTCCAGCTACCATTGCAGGTTTCATGAACGTAAAGCAGATTGGCTGGCTTCAATTCATTGTGAGTTCCCTCTCTCCGGGCAGACTAATTCATTCCTTGCTCTATGTAGGTTTTATCATATTTTTTTGCTACTTTTATACGGCGATCCATTTTAATCCTGCTGAGGTTGCGGATAATATGAAGAAGTATGGGGGATTTATCCCAGGTATAAGACCTGGTAAGAGCACGGCCGAGTATATTGACCGTGTGCTCACAAGAATAACATTTAGTGGGGCCATTTACGTTTCCATTATTTGTATTTTACCGGAGATTCTCATCTACAAGTTAAATGTCCCCTTCTATTTTGGGGGAACAGCACTTCTAATTGTAGTTGGTGTCGGGATGGATACAATAACTCAGATAGAGAGCCATTTGTTGACTAGACATTACGAGGGTTTCATGAAAAAAGGCTTGAGAAGGGTAAGATAAAACATGAAGGTTAGGTCATCCATAAAGAAGAGGTGTAGGAATTGTAAGATAGTGAAACGGAGGGGTATTCTTAGGGTGATCTGTGAAAACCCTCGCCATAAGCAGAGACAGGGCTAAGTGTGGGAATAATGGCGCGAAAGGACATTGATAACGTCTCGTAAGGAGAAATGCATTGGCAAGAATTGCGGGTGTTGATTTACCAAAGGGAAAAAGGATTGAGATAGCATTGACCTATATATATGGTTTAGGGAGGAGTAGTGCTCAAAATATCTTACAGACAGCCGGCGTTGATGTTAACACCAAATCAGATCAACTGAGCGAAGAGGAAATAACAAAAATCAGAAAAATTATCGATGAATCCTACATGGTAGAAGGAGATTTGAGGCGTGAAGCTTCTATGAATATAAAGCGCCTGATGGATATGGGATGTTATCGAGGATTACGACATAGAAAGGGTCTTCCGGTCCAGGGGCAGAGAACTCATACAAACGCACGAACAAGGAAAGGCCCTAGAAGAATTATTGGGAGACGCAGAAAGTAAAGCTCTGGAGGCTGGATGGCAAAGGAAAAAGGAAAGGCGGGAAAAAGCAGAAAAGAGAAGAAACTTGTTGTGACTGGTGTTGTGCACATTCAAGCTACATTTAATAATACTATTGTTACCATCACCGATATGAATGGGAATGTTATAGCCCAATCGAGTCCGGGACAGGTTGGTTTCAAAGGGTCCAGAAAAAGCACCCCCTTTGCTGCTCAGTTGGCAGCACAGAGTGCTCTTAAGAAGGCAATGGCGTTAGGTTTGAAAACGGCTGAGGTTCGCGTTAAAGGTCCTGGAGTCGGACGAGAGGCGGCATTAAGGGCATTGCAGGTTGATGGGTTTTCGGTTACTTTAATTCGGGATGTGACCCCTATTCCCCATAATGGATGTAGACCTCCGAAGAGGAGAAGAGTGTAAGTCTTTCATGGCCTTCGAGGTATGAATTATTTAACGATTGTGGAGGATAACAATTGGCTCGATATATTGAGGCTGGATGCCGGCTGTGCCGACGGGAAAATCTAAAATTATTCCTCAAAGGAGATAGATGTTATACTGATAAGTGTGCCTTTGAACGGCGTTCGTATGCCCCAGGCCAGCATGGCAAGAGAAGGGGTAGTAAGCTCTCTGATTACGGAATACAACTACGAGAAAAACAAAAAGTAAAAAGGATATATGGGGTATTTGAAGGGCAGTTTAGAAGATATTACTATAAGGCTGAGAGGCAGAAGGGTATTACAGGTACAAATCTATTAGTCTTATTAGAACGCCGATTGGATAATATAGTGTATAGGATGGGATTTGCATCCTCACGGGAGCAAGCGAGGCAGCTCGTGAGACATAACCATTTTGCAGTAAATGGAAAAAAGGTAAATATACCTTCTTACCAAGTTAAAAGTGGGGATGTAATAGAGGTAATAGAGAAAAGTCGTAAAATCCCTGTTATTCAAGAGGCAATGGAGACGGTTGTGAGGCGAGAGATGCCCCCTTGGATAGAAGTTGATGGGGATAATTTTCGTGGGGTCGTGAAGGCCTTTCCAAGTCGTGAAGAATTGACCATGCCTATTAACGAGCAACTTATAGTTGAGCTATACTCCAAGTAAACCGATACAAAATTCTTGGTTCATTAACGTTTATTATTACTGCAGGCTGAGTGCTTCCTATAATTTTGTCTTTGAGGTGATTTATATACATGAAAAAGTTATATCAAAAAAATTGGAGAGATTTAATAAAGCCAAAGAGGATAGAGGTTGAATCCGATACAGTTACCGATTTCTATGGGAAATTTATTTGTGAGCCACTCGAAAGAGGGTTCGGGATAACTCTCGGTAATTCTTTAAGGCGGATTCTCCTCTCATCTCTGCAGGGGGCAGCCATTGTTTCTGTTAAATTTGATGGAGTGTCTCATGAGTTCACTACCATTCCTGGCATAAGAGAGGATGTAACTGATATTATATTGAATTTAAAGAGTGTAAATCTTAAATTAATTGAAGAAGAGGAAGAGGAAATAAAAATCTATCTTGATGCCCAAGGTGAAAAGGTAGTAAGAGCCGGTGATATAATAACAGACGGGAGTGTTGAAATAATGAATCCGGGTCAGCACATTGCGACACTTAATAGAGACGCTGTTCTGCATGCGGAGATGGTGGTGAAAACTGGCAAGGGGTATGTACCTGCAGAAAAGAATTTAACAGAAGACCAACAAATTGGGATGATACCTATCGATGCACTTTTTTCACCGATTAGAAAGGCCAGCTATATAGTTGGTAATGCACGGGTAGGGCAGAGGACTGATTATGATAAGTTAACATTAGAGATTTGGACTGATGGTACGATGAATCCCCAAGATGCATTGGCCTTTGCTGCGAAGATTTTGAAAGAGCAAGCCACTCCTTTTATAAGTTTTGAGGAAGAACAAATAGAAGAGATAGAGGAAGAGCAAAAAAAGGAGGAAGAAGAAAAGATCAATGAAAATCTCTTCCGACCAGTGAGTGAGCTTGAACTCTCTGTACGTTCTTCTAATTGTCTAAAGAATGCGAATATCAAATATATATATGAGTTAGTCCAGAAGACAGAAAGTGAGATGCTAAAGACCAAAAATTTTGGAAGAAAGTCTTTGAACGAGATAAAAGGCATTTTGGAAGAAATGGATCTTCAGTTTGGCATGAAGCTAGAAAATTTTCCCTTCCCTAAAGAAGAAGAAAAGGAGGGAGAAGCAGCAAGGGAAGAGGATAAGGATCAATGAGGCATAGAAAGGCAGGAAAAAAGTTGGGTCGTGACTCAAGCCATCGAAGGGCTGTTTTAAGAAATCTGGCTACATCTCTCTTTAGGCATGAAGAAATCTCAACAACACACGCCAAGGCAAATGCAGTGAGACCAATTGCCGAGAAGATGATTACCCTTGCCAAAAGAGGAGACCTTCATGCACGTCGGCAGGCGCTTTCCTATCTCATGGATAAAGCTGTTGTCCATAAATTATTTGATCAGATAAAGGATCGTTTTTCTGAGCGCCAGGGTGGCTATGTCAGGGTTTTAAAGACAGGCTATAGGGGTGGAGATAATGCACCATTAGCTATTATTCAATTGTTGTCGGCTGGCAAAGGCAAAGGAGTTGGGAAAGTAGCAAAAAAGACCTCTAAGAAAGTCTCGGATGATAAGACCACTTCAAAGGAAAAAAAACAGGTCAGTGAGGGTACACAGGAGAAGAAACAGAAACCATAAAAAGAAAAATGGTGAAAAAGAAAGATAATAGGGTTAAGCTTAAAAGAATAGTCACTGGTTTTTCAGAAATATGTCTCCCCTTCCTAAGACATTGGGAAGGGGTTTTTTTTCAAGGATGAAACGTTATCTACTACTGGCAATTCATTTGAATTTGTTCCCTCAATAGGCGGGGTAATTAAATTTCTGGCTGATCTAACGGCGCAAAAACACGAAGTTTAGAACTAAGGTCTTAATGTATAGGTTCAATCATAAAGATTTATTAGGGATGGACCAACTGTCAGTGAGCGATATAAATTTGATATTGGATACTGCCGATGCGTTCAAGGAGATATCTACTAGAGATATAAAGAAGGTTCCTACGTTGAGGGGTAAAAGTGTAGTCAATTTTTTTTATGAACCTAGTACCAGAACAAGGGCATCTTTTGAGATGGCTGCCAAAAGGCTCAGTGCAGATACTCTAAGCTTCTCAGTGTCAGATAGCAGTATGGTAAAGGGAGAGACCCTAATAGATACGGCACGGAACCTTCAGGCAATGAACCCAGATATTATTGTGATAAGGCATCCTTCAAGCGGGGCTCCGCACCTTTTGGCCGGACATGTAGATGCGGGGGTAATAAATGCGGGAGACGGGATGCATGAGCATCCTACTCAGGCGTTGCTGGATCTGTATACCATTAGGAAAAAGAAGGGAAAAATAAAGGGGCTGCGGATTGTTATCATTGGAGATATCATTCATAGCAGGGTCGCGCGATCAAACATCATAGGTCTACAAAAAATGGGTGCAGAGGTGACAATATCAGGTCCTCCGACTATGATTCCAGTAAATGCCGAATCATTAGGAGTTAAGGTGGTTTTGGACCCTTCAAAGGCATTAAGAAACAAAGATGTTATCATGGTGTTGCGGATTCAACTTGAAAGGCAGAGTCGAGCTTTATTTCCGAGCATCAGGGAGTATTCAATATTCTTTGGGTTGAACAAGGATCTCCTGAAAGGGGCAAAAAGAGATGTCATTGTAATGCATCCAGGCCCTATCAATAGAGGTGTTGAAATAGCAGGGGACGTAGCTGATGGCCCATTTTCTGTGATCCTGGATCAAGTGAGTAATGGTGTGGCTATCAGAATGGCCCTCTTGTATCTCTTGATTGGAGGGGGTAAGGATGATAACCTGGATTAAGGGTGGAGAGGTAATCGATCCTCGTCTTAAAACAAAGAAAAGGCAAGATATTGTGATCCGAAAGGGGAAGGTTGAAAGACTCTTTAACCCTGGAGATTTTAATCCCCCACGGGATATTAATGTAAAAGAAATAGATGCACATGGGATGATAGTGACACCTGGTCTCATTGACATGCATGTGCATTTTAGGGAGCCAGGAGAGGAATACAAGGAGACGATAGAAACCGGAAGCTATGCAGCTGCTGCAGGAGGCTTTACTGCAGTGGCCTGTATGCCTAATACAAATCCCGTAAATGATTCACGATCTGTTACAGAATTTATTTTAGAGCGAGCACGAAAGGTTAACTTAATACGGGTGTACCCAGTTGCGGCTATAAGTAAGGGTTTGAGAAGTGAGTCACTCACTGAATTTGGTGATCTTAAGCAAGCAGGTGCAGTGGCGGTGTCAGATGATGGAAGACCAGTAGTCAGCAGTCAACTCATGAGAAGGGCAATTGAATACGCGCGGTTTTTTAAGCTACCGGTTATCTCGCATTGTCAGGATCTCTACCTTTCAAATAAGGGAGTTATGCATGAGGGTAGCATTTCAACGAAGCTTGGTTTACATGGAATTCCAGCAGCCAGCGAGGAGATAATGGTTGTAAGGGAGATTCTTTTAGCGAAATTAACTGGGTGCCCTGTTCATATAGCCCATGTGAGTACAGAAGGATCTGTGAACTTTATTAAACAAGCAAAAGAGCAAGGCATTCCCGTGACAGCAGAGACAGCTCCACATTACTTCACCCTTGATCACACAGCGCTCATTAAATTTGATACCAACGCAAAGATGTATCCGCCATTGAGAGAACCGAGGGATGTGGAAGCTGTAAAGAGAGGGCTCTCAGAGGGCATAATCGATGTTATCGCAACTGATCATGCCCCCCATAGTCCTCTCGAGAAAGAAATAGAGTTTGATAGGGCAGCATTTGGCATTATTGGTCTAGAGACTGCACTGCCTCTTACTTTAGGGCTAGTGAGGGAGGGCGTGATTGACTTACCTTCAGCTATAGCAAAGCTCTCTTATAATCCCGCCATAATTCTCAGCATAAAAGGTGGAGCCATTGAAGAGGGTAAAGAGGCAGATTTGACAATCATAGACATGAAAAAAGAATACGTAGTTACGAAGGAGGACTTTAAATCGAAGAGCCATAATTCGCCTTTTATTGGTTGGAACATGAAAGGTAAGGCCCTCTTAACCATGGTTGGAGGAAGGATAGTTTGGGAGTCAGATGAGCTCAATTCTCGTAGTTGATGATGAATTAAGCATGCGGGAATTCCTGGAGATTTTATTGGCCAAGGAAGGCTACACGGTGAGCTGTGCAGCCAGTGGGGAAGATGCATGCGCTATCTTAGACAGAGAGGCATTTGATTTGGTTATTACTGATATTCGTATGGACGACGTGAATGGTATTGGGGTTTTAAGAAAGGCAAAAGAGGTCAATCCAGAGACGTCGGTGGTCCTTATATCTGCATACGCCACTGCAGAGACGGCTGTTGAAGCTATGAAGGAGGGGGCGTATGATTATATTCCTAAACCCTTTAAAGTTGATGAGTTCAAAAAGATTGTACGGAACGCTATTCGTAAGAAGGAGACATTAAAAGAGAAGGAAGATGAAGATGTGCCGAAGGGATTGCACTTTAGTTGTTTAATCGGCGAGAGCCCTCAGATGAAAAGGGTTTATGGGCTCATCAGAAGGGTTGCTGAAACCAAGACAAATATATTCATCTCTGGTGAGAGCGGCACGGGAAAGGAGCTTGTCGCTCGAGCTATATATGGGCAGAGCCCTCGGCGCATGAAACCTTTTGTGGTTATTAACTGTGCCGGAATCCCCGAGACATTAATTGAGAGCGAACTTTTTGGATATAAAAAGGGAGCATTTACCGGAGCGAATACAGATAAAGGTGGATTCTTTGAGGCTGCGGATGGAGGAACGGTATTCTTTGACGAAATAGGAGAACTGAGCCCTGCTATTCAGGTGAAGCTTCTGAGAGTGATTCAAGAGAAGACCTTTACTAGAATCGGAGAAACGCAGGAGAGAGCGGTAGATGTGAGATTTATATCGGCTACTAATAAAAACCTTGAAAGGGAGGTAATGGATGGGAGGTTCCGTGAGGACCTTTTCTTCCGGCTGAACGTTATCGAGATTCAAATACCCCCATTAAGAGAGAGAAAGGGAGATTTACCCCTTTTGGCCCACCATTTTTTGGGGAAGTATTCCAACGAGCTGGGGAAAAACATACAAAAGGTATCTACCTATGCAATGGATATATTAAGTAAATATACTTTTCCAGGCAATGTGAGGGAATTAGAAAATATCATTGAACGAAGTGTTGCTCTTGAGACTTCGAATATCGTTTTGCCTCAGAGTCTGGACCTCTCTGATTTCAAAAAGATAAGAGTTAAGGAAGATAGACGCCACACTGACCTGGGTCCGAATGGAATAATACTCGATGAGGTGATGTTTGAGATAGAGAGAAATTATATCCTTAAAGCCATAGAAATGACCTATGGCTCACACAAGAAGGCGGCTGATCTTCTGGGCATTACGTACCAATCTCTAAGGCATCGTTTAGCAAAATTAAAAATATAGTACCCTATTTAACAGAAAATGAATTATTGAGGGGTTTATCAAGTCAATCATGCGATAGTAATCCTGATCTTGTTTAATATCTGTTGAAATTCAACACTATTCTGTTGAAATTCAACACTTTATTGATATTCAATGCATGATTTTGTCACACTTCTTCTTTTTTGGCGATAAGTGAGAAAAGGTTTAACTCTTTAAGATTTTACGGAAAAGGTGTAAGTAATTGAAAATATTGATTTTTATATTGTTATGAATAGGTTAATTAATTTCATGGCATAGTATTTGCTTGAAATGATAATAAAACCTTTTCTGTGTATTGCGAAAGGAGGTGAGGCACCAAACATATAACATCAAGATCTTTAATAGCTAATCATAACCTTTATTTAACAATGAGGAGGATAAAGAGATGCGAACAAAAATGAAAAAAAAGAATGAAAAGGGTTTTACGCTTATCGAGTTAATGATCGTTATTGCGATCATTGGTATCTTGGCGGCCATTGCTATCCCCCAGTTCAGTGCGTACAGGACCAGATCTTTCAACTCAGCAGCAACATCTGACCTGAGGAATGCGGCTACCGCTCAGGAGGCCTATTTTGTAGATAATCAGTCATATACCATCACGACGGGTACTCTTGTAGGTCCCACATATGGTCTTTACCTTTCGGATAATGTTGTCTTCACCATAACGGCAGCCACTACCAGCGGTTACACCATGACCGCTACTCATCCCAAGGGGGATAAAACTTTTACCCTCACAGGTCCTGGTGGTAAAATTACTCCGTAAGCCAACCTAAATTAGCTAAGGGATCGGTGGTGTGTCTGACTGAGCCCCCGGTCCCTTTTTGTATATAGTGGACTCCTTTTTGCTTTTGATTACCCTAAACGTACGTGAGTAATTTTCATCTGATCAATAGATGAGGGAGTTATATGAGTATAAAGATCTTATCCGGATTCAACAAAGAGAATGAAAAAGGTTTTACGCTGATTGAGCTGATGATTGTTATTGCGGTAGTCGGTATTTTGGCGGGTATTGCAATTCAACAGTTTACCGTGTACAGAACAAGGTCATTGAACTCTGCAGCTAAAGCTGATCTGAGGAATGCAGCTACCGCTCAGGAAGCATACTATGTCGCGAATGAGCAATATTGTGCTACAGTGGCTCCCCTTACTGGTACCACATATGGGCTTTACCTCTCGGATAAGGTTGCTCTTACTGTTACGGCAGCCACTACCAGCGGTTATACTATGACCGCATATCACTCCTCAGGTAATGTGACCTACACCTTATCAGGTCCGGGAGGCGCAATCACCAAGTAAGGCCTCAATTCATGAGGGGAATGCGTGCTTTGGTCAACTGGCTGATTACTTTGTCATTGAGTTTCAGGGTGAACCTCTCCACCACCTATGTGAAGATCTTTCTCGTCTAGGTATGGCCTTATTGAAGAAATAAGGGATGCTTTTTTGAGATATACCTTAGCGAGAAGCTTCATAAGAACCTCCTTATCAACCTGTATTCTGTCGAATTTTTCCTCTTTTTCTGTTATTTCTTGCACCAACGATTGAAGGTCAGCATCTCTTGCTCTCTCTATAAACTGTTCGAGTGCTTTGTCTGCTTGAAGATTCATACCGCTTCGTGAGTATATCTCTGAAATATAGAGTAACACCTTTGGATTCTGGGGATCTAGCTTTTGAACCCTTTTAAATAGCATGAAGGCCTTGCCATATAACCCTTTTTGTTTATACGCATAACCCAGTCTTAAGAGGGT
>Ga0209636_10004311_pt1 | contig 14500 bp, 14 predicted proteins | sample DeeMarSWOR152_54_FD_187464 | JGI IMG/M metagenome (GOLD analysis project Ga0209636, IMG submission 187464) | Marine sediment microbial communities from White Oak River estuary, North Carolina - WOR-1-52-54 (SPAdes) (version 2) | ecosystem: Environmental > Aquatic > Marine > Intertidal zone >...
TCATTTTGGTGTATTTTTGGTGTATCTTTGGAAGGAAGAAGATGTCTGCATTCGCACACCGATAAGTACGTGGATAAGACACTGCAAGCAACCGAAGATGTGATAAAAGAGATGAAGAATGAGAAGTTATTGTAAAAGTAATTGTTTCTTTATAGTGTCACAATAACCTTGAGGGATTCCTTGGCTTTTTTGGCCAACCCAAGTGCCTCTCCGATCTGCTCCAGTGGATATCGGTGGGTTATGAGACTTTTCGTATTGATCTGTTTGCTCGCTATTAGATTAAGTGCTGCGCGGGTTTCTAGATGCGATGCGGAATAACTAGTATAAAAGGTAAACTCTGAAAAGAAGAACCGATTGAGATCGACGGGAAAAGTCACCTTTGGAGGAAAGGGAGCAAAGATATATAAGGTAGACCCTTTTTCAGCGATCTCCATTCCCTCCTCAAGGGCGTCATAATGCCCTGTACACAAAATCACTACATCAGCGCCTCTGCCCTCGTTGAGCTCTTTAAATTTATCCGGTACCCTTTCTTCTTCGAAATTGATGGTATGATCTGAACCCAGTTCCTTCGCCTTTTCAAGTCTGTAGGGCACTGAGTCAATGGTGATTACCTTTCCTGCACCGAACAGGCGGGCAAGCTGTATATGAACTAGACCCATGAAACCTGCACCGATAATGGCAATTGTATCACCTATGTGTATATTTGCCCTTTTTATGCCCTTAATGCAGCAGCCTATGGGCTCTATAAGCGTGCCTTCTTCATAGGATACGCCATCCGGCAGTATGAGGGTATCCCTTTCCACATTGAGCTCAGGAACTACTATATAGTCAGCAAAACCACCAGGAAAAAAAGCAGTCTCCTTAAAGGTATGACAGAGCGTGTAATAACCGCGCCTGCAGTAATGGCAGACGAAACACGGAACGTGGTGATGAACAAATACCCGATCACCTTCCTTTAAACCCTTTACTCCCTTACCCACCTCGACCACGTCTCCAGAAGGCTCATGGCCGAAATATATCGGAACCCTCGGCTCCATGTACCAATCGGATATGTCGCTTCCGCAAATTCCGCACGCCCTCACTTTTACCTTTATCTCTCCACTTTTTATCTCTGGAAGTATCACCTTTTCGATTCTGATGTCACTGTTGCCGTAGTATCTAGCGGCTTTTACGGTGTCCATTGTCTAACAGTCTCTCTATTTTGATTGTTTTTTGTTAACCGGTTCTTGTTACTATAATTCTCTTTTGAATGTTGAATAGCGGTGAGTATTGGGATTATTTAAATAATGATCTCTCCGCTTTCATTATCATAGATCCGTATTTTGTTTGTAGGAAATTGTACCCCCACATCTTTCCCTGACTCAAAACCAGGGAATGTCCCAACAGCTTTCAACTCATTGAGCTTCTCTTTTGACTTGAGGTATAGAATCCGCAAACCTTCACCTTTTTCCTGTGTATCTATGCAGTGAAACGGTATATAATCTTCCTCCTCGCTCTTGCTGATATTAAGATTTTCCGGTCGGATTCCCATTTTGAACTCTTCCTGCTTTTCAAGATACTCTTTGTAATCGGGAGGAATAGGGAGTATAAAGTCTCGAAAGTCCATCTTTCCCTGCTTTACTTGCCCGTCGAGTATGTTCATTCCCGGTGATCCCATAAAATATCCGACGAATAGATGGGCTGGCCGTTCGTAGATGTGCTCTTTTGTGTCAAACTGAAGAATTCTGCCCTCGTTCATGACAGCAATTCTATCCGACAGTGTCATCGCCTCTGACTGGTCATGAGTAACGTAGATGAAGATTTTGTGCTGTTCCTCTTGGATCCTCTTGATCTTCGTGCGCAGGATGATACGCTTTTCTGCCTCGATACTGGTAAGAGGCTCATCGAGCAGAATGATTTTCGCATCCTTGATGAGGGCCCGTCCAAGCGCCACAGTCTGACTGTCTGCTGGTCCTAGCTTGTGGGCAGGTGCATCGAGTATTGGATCGAGCTCAAGTATATTTGAGATTTCATGCACTCTGCTCTCTCTTTCCTGTGATGTGAGCTTTTCCCTTCTGATCGGAAACAGCAGATTTTCGTACACAGACATGGGATACACCACAGGCGATTGGAAGACCATTGAAATGCTGCGGTCTTCAATGGGTACGTCCCTCGTGTCTTGACCATCGAAGTACACGCTACCCTCATAGTCCAGGAGCCCCGCGATTATCTTCAACAGGGTTGTTTTTCCGCACCCTGACGGACCAAGCAGCGAATACCGTCCCTCTTTCTCCATTGCCATATCCACATTTTTAAGCGCATATGTTTTACCGCCATCATAGGAACAGCTGACGTTCTTCAGTTCGATGCGTGCCATTCTTACTTACTCCTATATTTAGTGATTAATAGTCCGCTTTTCTTCCCAAAAATGAAGAAGTCTTCGGGGTCAACAAAGAGTTGCAACAATCCTCTTGGAAAGTCCTTCGGAAAGGGAAAGTAGCCATTGATTCGTTTGCCGTCAAACTCCATGTGCAAAACGGTCCCTGCAGGGGTGACGTCTGCCAGCGTGAGGGTAAAGGTGATCTCCATCATATGTGTTCGTTTTTCAAAATGGAAAGCGTGGGTCTGAAGTCCCAACACGTACTCCTCCTCCTTGAGCTCGTCCTTCAGATGTGTGACCGGTAAACTGATCTCCTTCGACGCCACCAGAAAGAGATTTCCATCCTTTTTTTCCAGTGCGCAATCGAAAAGATTCATGGGTGGTGAATAAAAGTATTTTGCGAAATCAAGGCTCGGGGGAGTCTTGTAGCCTTCCAGCGTATCACCATGCCAGCGGACCCTTCCCTGGCTCATGAGTATGGTATTTTTGTTCATGAACAGTGCCTCTTCGTAGTTGGGCGTGGCGTACAGAAGCACGGCACCTCTAACATTTTCCGCCCTCAGAATCTCCTTCAATTCATGGGTCATTTCCTCACGCAGTTTGTAATCCAACCCAGTAAGCGGCTCGTCGAGCAGAAAGATGTCTGCATCCCTCACCAGTGCCCTCCCCAGCGCAACTCTCTGAGCCTCTCCACCGCTCAGCTCATGAGGCTGCTTTCCGAGGAGATGCCGTATTCGCAGAATGTCCGCTTGTTTTGTTACCCTTTTTTCGACCTCTGAGTCAGGACGTTTTTCTGCCCTGAGAGGGGAAGCAATGTTTTCAAATACAGTCAGATTTGGATATAGGTTGTATCCCTGTGAGATCATGGCAATCTTTCGAAACCTGGGTCGAATACCTGTAATTTCTCTATCTCCGAGGTAGATTTTTCCCCTGTCAGGCCTCAGAGTTCCCGCGATTATTTTCATCAGAGTAGTTTTTCCTGCTCCCGTTGGTCCGAGTAGTGCCGTAAACCTCTCCTTCTCCACTTCCAGCGATACATTGTCGAGAACCCTTTTTCCAGAAAATGATTTTTCAACTCCTTCAATCCTCAATGTTGGCATCTGTTTATCCCCATATCAATATTGCAAAGAGTGCGACGACCGACACAGCAAAAGGCACCGAGATTGGAAAGGACGGCATGACAAGTAAAGAAATGATATTTATGTAGATGAGCACTAGCATTCCGATGAAAAATCGCAACCCTAAGGTAGTGGTCATTTGTAAAAACCCTTTTCTGGGAACGAGCTTCCACTTCACATTAATAATAGCAATAATCGGGATGCATACAATAAATAATCCCAGTCCCCAAAAAACCTGCCATTGCACATGAATCCAGTCAAACATCGGTCCTTTCCTCCTTCCTCATGCTTTACAACCTTCTCAGCGGTACAAACCCACGAGTGAGGTATTTCTTTGTGAAAATGACAAGCACTATTCCTGGTATGATGGAGATGGTGCCACCTGCTGCTGCCATTCCCCAGTCAACTCCGTATCCAAGCCTCATAATCGTGACCGTCAGCTGGGCGGGGAGCGTCTTGGATGCAACCGCGGTGAGGTTTACCGCGAACATCATCTCGGTCCAGGAAAACATCCAGATGAACACAGCCACGGTTATCAGACCCGGTTTCAGAACAGGTACGAACACTCTTCCAAAATAGCGCCACACGCTGAAGCCGTCCAGAAATGCCGCATCGTCAATCTCCTTTGGTACTGCCTCCATGAAGCTCATCCAGATCCAGATCGCCAGGGGCAGGTTGAACAGGGTGTAGGCAAACAGGAGCCCCAGCTTTGTGTCGAACAGCCCTATGTTCGTGTAGATCGCGAAAAAGGGGAGCACGAAGCTTGCCGCTGGTGCCATCCTGTTTGTGATGAGCCAGAAGTAGATATGGATGTCCCCCATGAACGGTCGCCTGGAAAAGGCGTACGCGGCCAGAAACGAAACGGGAAGACAGAGTGCAACACTCGATACACAGACCACGACCGAGTTGATAATCGCTCTCTTCCATGGCCCTTTAGTCATTTCACGAAAATTTTTTATGTTGATCTCGTGAGGATAAAAGGTGGTCCGTGTTTCGATCTCCGATCTGGTCTTCAGTGCAGTGATGGTCATGAAATAGAGTGGAAACAGGAACACTACAAGAACGAGCAGGTAGAAAATTACTTTGATTGTCCTTCCCAAAAGTTGTTTTGACGATGTACCGTTCACGGTAGCCCCCTATTTATAAAGATCTAGGTAGTTCTATATTATCTCTCCAGCATCCCTTTGCCTTTTGTCAGAATGGTAATGAGAAGATAACACAGGAGAATAACGATAACGAGATAGATGATCGAAGCCGCTGCAGAAAAACCCCCTACCCATTCTCGTATCCCCTTTTTTATGATAAAAAAGCTCAGAAGCTCCGTAGATCTCCCCGGACCCCCACCCGTAAGGATGAAGTTCTCGTCAAAGAGCTTGAACGAGTCGATTATCCTGAGCAAGAGAACAATAATCAGAGGGAGCTTGATGCCCGGAAGTGTTATGTAGCGAAAAGTCTGCCACTTAGTCGAACCGTCTATCCTGGCGGCAGTATAGTATACTTCTGGGATTGTAACAAGACTTGCAGAAAGAAGCAGAAAAACCAGCGAAATCCAGTGCCACGCATCCATGATTATCAGGGTCCAGAACGCAGATTTCGGGGTCATCAATGTGTATTCAATGCCAAAAATTCCCATAAACAGAGGGATAGGCCCTCCAGTCCGCGTCATCAATCTCCATAGGATACCCACTGAAACAAAGGGTATAAGGCTCGGAATGATGACAACGGTAGACACAATATCGATCAGTCTCCCTTTCCCCCGTATGATAAGCGCAAAAAGGAGTCCGATGGGAACTTCTATAGCCAGTACAATCCCTGTGAAGAGGGCGTTCCTTTTAAAGGCGTCCCACCATTCACTTGAATGCAGAACATCTACGTAATTGTTTACTTCCTCGAAACCCGGATTGTCCGAGAAGGGCTTGGTAAAGGAATAGTTGAGCACCACCACCATGGGAAATATCGAGTTAAATAGAAGCAGAATAATTGCAGGGAAAATAAGCAGATATCTTTTATCTGACACTAATTATGCTCCCTTCCAATTGTTTTATACTTCCTCTTTCATGTCGTAAAATAAGAAATCTCTTCCTGAATGCCAACATTTAAAATTGTATGTGGGCGACAGTAAGTAATAATCTGTCACCCACATTCATTAACTTCTTGTTATCTCTTTACTTCTTGATGAATCCCTTCTCCAGCAGGAATGCATCGAGTCTCTGAGCAACAAGATCTGCCATCTGCTGCGGATTCATATTCTTTCCCATAGCTTCCGCTACTGCGGTGGCCACCGGTTCATTAGTGTCAGGGAATCCAGGCCACAGCTCATCCGTTCCAGCACAGTAGTCGACGAAATCCCGGTTCTGAAAAAGGCTCACAATTCCACCCCACTCCTTGTCATGCGCGGCCATCTGCTTTGAGTTAATGGTAGAGTACCGAATGGGCATGATGCCTGCGAGGTTCTTGTAAAGATCGGTGGATTTGGCTGTAAAGAACTGGGCAAAGAGCCATGAGGCTTCCTTGTGCTTACTCCCTTCGGTGATCGCCCATCCCTCAGCATCCCAGTACCCTCTCACCATACCATATTCGAAATATTTTTCGGAAATAGGAGCAGGAGCACATTCCCACTTACCCTTTATCTTCGAATCAGGACCTTCGTAGGTAGGTATAAAGCAAAGATGCTGTAAATTAAATGCATATTTTCCCTCAATGCCAAAAGCAACGTATCCTTCAACAGAATCGATCTCCTTGATCTTATCAGAAGGCGCATATTTTGGCAGATCATAGTGGAGATACTTGAAAGCCTCGACTCCCTGCACATCATTTAGACGGCCGCCGCGGCTTTTCGAGGCACCAAGAATCGTCTTTTTGTCAGCTGCATATTTAACACCGTATACTTGGCTCCAGGGTCTGCAGTGTGGAGGTAGAGTAGTGAGGGGCGGTCCAACTGCTTTTGATCCTATTCCTGCGCACTGATCGAGCACATCGTTGAAGAACCATGCCAGGTGCCACCCAGGCTTCTGGGCGACCATGACACCCCACATCTCTTCATCCGGACGGGTGAAAAACTCAGCCACATCGAGGCTCTTCTCGAAGGTCCAGTCATCCTTTTTATTCTTCGTCTTCATGGCCTGCTCGAACCACTCCATTGGTGTCTTCAGCTCGTACCCATACTTTCGTTTGAAATCTGCTTTTTCCTTCGGGTCGGTGAACCAGTCCTTCCGATATGCGGTACCGGTTGGTTTCTGATAGTCACATAAAATAAAGAGGTGCCCATTCAATGCGCTTCTGGATATCTTGTCACTGGTGAAATCATCCAGATCGAGATATGGGCTGTTCAGCTCAGGATGCTCTTCCATGAGCTCGGTCAGGTCGCTTGCGCCGCCGACAAAAGTGAAAAAGCCCACCATATCCTGGTCGATATTGATGAGGTCATAGGCACCGACTTTCGTCTCAGCCTCAAGCCTCATCTTTCTCATGGTCTCGTCTCCGGAAATACCTTCGATGGCCACCTTTATGCCTGTGAGTTTCTCAAACATTGGAGTAAGGTTTTCATCCTCCCACATGGTGAGGGGTAATGATTCATAGCATACTCTTATCTCTTGACCCCTGTATGGCGCAGCAGCTTTTGCAAACCACTCAAGCTCCTCTAATAGTTGATCCTGGGTAAGGACAGTATCCGTTCCTATCTGAGCCGCGATCTCTTTGGCTGCAGCGAGGTACTTTTCCTCTTTTTCTTTTTTCTTCTCGCCCATAGCTACGCCCGCGATAAGGCAGACTGCTAGAACAACACAAATCATCATTAACAACTTATTTCTCTTCATCATAAACCCCCTTATTTAAATTTTTTTACTACCTATAATTAATAAATAATAAGTTTATTATTCTACCACCTCCTTTCCTGTGCTGATATAAACCCCTTTACACCCTGGTATTTTATACTGCGTAAGCGGATTCAATAAAAAAAAAGAATTAACATTAGGGGAAGGAGTTTTTTCTGCAAGTGGTTGATTACTTATTGCCATGGAGGACAGCCTAATTTTTATTTTATGTGTTAGTAAGTAACTTTGGAACATAGCCATAAGTGTATAATGCAAGGATTATTAACACTTATTTTACGGAATTTTCATATGCCTATCATGATGAAGTAAGCTTTGTAAATTCATCTACCAGTTCCTGGATCTTAGGGAAAAGGTGTTTGTAGACCCTTTCATATACCTTCATATAGAAGCTTCTGTTTTTCATGTTCGGGGAGTAAGTCTCTTTTATCATGTTCATATTCTTTGATGCATCCGAAACACTGCCATAGAGACCCACGGCATACGCCGCAAGCATTCCTGCGCCAAGACATGTTGTCTCGAAAGAAGGAGGTATATGAACGGGTATACCGCAGATATCGGCAACGATCTGCCGCCACAGAGGACTCTTTGCCCCACCTCCCAGGAGCACGATCTCCTCTAGTCTGCTACCCAAAACCTTCTGCGTTTCTTCGTATAGGTATCTTTGTTCAAAGATGATGCCCTCAAGAATAGCCCGGTACAGGTGGGCTTTTGAGATGTTCTCGCTCCAACCGATGATGATACCCTTTGCAAATTGGTCCCAGAAAGGAGCGGCTGCCGCCTTCCAATAAGGCACAAGCAGAAGTCTCGGCTCGCCCGGCTCCACAGCAGAGGCCATGATCTCCAAAACCTGTTCGGCTGTAATATTGTTTTTATTACTGAGGCTTTTTATGTCCTGTCCAAATGTATCAACAAACCAGCTTACAGTAAGCGTACCGGCAGCTATCAGTGTCTCGTTGATATAGGTTTCAGGTACACATCCACACATGGAGCGGTACGCCTCGCCTGGTTTATACTCATTTGAATAGAGCTCTGAGACAACCGCGGTTCCCAGGTTGAGAGAAGCCCGACCCTCGCCCACAACGCCTGCACCTAGAGATGCACACTGGCCATCGCCCCCACCGCCGACCACAGGGATTCCCTCGGGCAGGCCGACCTCGGTTGCAGCATCCCTTGTCAAGCCACCTACCACTGACCCGGGGGCGACGAGATCGAAAAATTGTTCTCTTCGGACCCCCAGCATCTCCATGATCTCCTCGCTCCAGCAGCGTGCTTTTATATCGATGATTCCCATAGGGCACGCTGAGGGGAAGGTCGTAACACTGTTCCCCGTAAGTCTGTAGATCAGATAACCTGCCACATCTACATATTTGTTCGTCAGGTCGAACACGGAAGGCTCGTGCTCGCGTAACCACATGATCTTGGAATTTGATGTGTAGAGATTTGGATACCTTCCGGATATCCTATGTATTTTGTCTGCGCACGTCTCTTTCAGCTTTTCAACCTCCGCCTTCGATCGCGTGTCTGCCCAGGTAATTCCATTTCTCAGGGTCCGCATGTCACTGTCGAGAGGCACGAATGTTTCTCTCTGATGAGTAATACCGATAGCCGCGATTCTCGAATGATCTATTCCTCGAACCGCGTCTTTGAGTGCAGCCACTGTTGCATCCCACCAGTCCTCAGCGTGCTGTTCAGCCCAATCAGGTTTTGGGCTCAAGAGCGGCATGTTCTTTCTTCCCTCCGCTATATATGAACCCCTTCTGTCCCATATAATAGCTTTTGATGCCGAGGTGCTACAGTCAATCCCTATTAATAGATCCTTCTTCATCTCCCTTTCCTTAGATGTGCATGAAACGATATCTTTGAAACTAGTAGGAGTCTATGCTGGAAATTAATTTAACTTGATTAGACCATATTGTACCATTCTTGTCAACTATAATTTTCTTATATTTTCATTAAATAACTATTTTGTATCAATTTAAACCACATTTATAGGTGTAAAAGCATTTTTTAATCAGTTGAAGTAAAAATTACAAAGAAAATTATAATAATAACAAATATAATTTTTAATATTGCATATTTGAATCCGTGTTATCAGAAATCTATAGTATTAAAAGAACGCAGTAATTGTATTAGACATAGTTTTTTATGGTACTATTTAAATTAAATGGTTGACAAAATGGTAGATATTGGTTTATTATTTTTAATTAAAGTACAAATAAGAATATAATTGAGGATGCATACGGCATATTTCGTTGGAACGCTTCTCCGGAATGGATCTGACAGAGTGAGGGGTAAAAAAGAGTACACTCATCACATTTTACACAAAGGGTATGGTTGTTGCTGTACAATGCTCATTAACAGGAAACTTTTTTCATACCTTCTCGACGCATCCATGAAGGTTATTAATAAACACTAATGATGCGTAAACATAAGCGGATAGATGTATATATACGAGTGCGCCGACTACACGATTTCTTGAACATGACTATTGATCTCGTATATCATGATGGAATAAGAGGGAGAGAAGTACACCATGAAAGATGAGCAGCCATGGTTTTTACCCGGTCTGGTCAAGAAGACCGCTGTGGTAACGGGGGGTGCAGGCAGTATTGGAAAACAGATTTCCCTCACACTCGCCCGGATGGGAATGAACATCGGCATTATCGACATTCACCCAGACAAGGGGCGGGACACGCTCAATGAATTTGAAAAAGCATCACTTCCGGCGATCTTCTGTCAGGGAGATGTAACAAATAAAGAATCAGTGGAACGCTGTTTTGAGCAAATCTATTCGCGTTTCGGCAGTCTCGACACTCTTATCAACAACGCAGGTACATCGCGAAATATCCCCTTCGAAGAACTGGAGCTAGAGGACTGGCATGCAGTAATTAGTGTAAATCTCACAGGTGCCTTTATTTGCTCAAAAGCAGCACTCCCCTATATGATGAGGCAAAATAACGGTTCGATTATTATGATATCATCCGGGTCTGCGTTAACCGGATCAGGGGGATCGGCCTGCTACGCAGCATCGAAGGGGGGGCTGAATAGCCTGGTACGCGCGCTTTCTCGCGAACTTGCCCCTAAAGGGATCAGGGTTAATGGGGTTGCACCTAGATCTATTGAAAGCGACCTGCTCAAAAAGGTATACACAGCTGAACAGATAGAAAAAATGCAGGAAAAAATCCCACTCGGTAGGATGGGAACCTATACGGATGTGGCCTACGTTGTCGCGTTTCTCGCAAGCGATTTATCAGCCTTCCTCACGGGAGAAACTATTCTGCTTGATGGAGGCCGAACATTCGGCGCGTGAAATAGCAAAAATATACTACCCTTTAGTTAAAATTTTTATTATATATATGCATTGCAATAAAAAGGAACCAGCACTCGGTCTGCAAAGAATATAATGGAGAATGAATATTCGACAGAGCTGAATGCTTTAAGTTGAAGATTGCCGCTTATTAGAACATTTTCTGAAGAATTCTAAAATCGAGGGTGGTTGTCTATGATGCCCGCGGAACGGTACGAACTGATACTTAACGCTGTAAAAAGGAAACAATTCATCAGCGTTGACGAACTTGTCTTTATCACAAAAAGTTCTCGCACTACCCTCAGGAGAGACATCAATCACCTCACACAGACAGGAAAGATAAAAAGAATCACAGGGGGTATCTCCATTGTTGAACCCTTTGACAAAAAACTGCCTGAGTTTCCCTACAACAGGCGGATGAATATTAACAAACAGGAGAAGATCTCAATCGGCAAAGCGGCTCAGCAGTTCATCAACGATGGTGATGTTATACTAGTTTTGAACGGGACAACCACATGCCAGGTTGCTCATCAGATCAATCCAGAAAAACATCTAACCATCATTACAAACGGGATCGACATCGTTTCCGCCCTGAGTGTAAAACCTAATATTGAGGTCATACTCCTCGGAGGACTTGTAAAATACAACCACAGTATGACAATCGGTCCAAGTATCTACAACATGTTCGACGAGCTTCATCCGTCGAAGTTCATTACAGGAGCAGGAGGGATAACAGAGGAAAAAGGGATTACTATGTATGATTACATTGGCACAACCTATTTCGGCAAGATAACAGAGATGATAGAAGGAATGATCGTTGTTGCTGATCACTCGAAGTTCGGCAGAAATGTACTCGTGCAGGCCTTTCCTTTTAAGAGTATTAGAAAAGTAGTTACAGATGAAAAGGTTTCAGAAGAATATATAAATCTCTTCAAGAAATACGATATCGAGTATTTTATTGCCTGAACACAGTCACGTTCGTATGAGTACCCTCTCTAATTGTTTCCAATTTTCTGTTAATTTAAATTAGAAAGCGAAGTATTTAAAGTTCAAAACAGGAGTGCATTAAAGTCTACTTTGTAATGAGGGAATGTCTCGATACAAGGAATAATATTATCGTAACCATGAGGATATACATTAACGAAGATATTCGCTTCCATGATAGCTAGAATCGCTCTCTCTTTATTATTACCACTCATTCAGATCTCCTAATTACTACGAAGCTATAATCCAGTCATTAATTCATTTTATTTTATGATTAATTTGGGCGGTAGTGGACTCGAACCACCGACTTCCTGCATGTCAATCTGAAAAGATTGATTTTCACCTCATATACGACCCGATTTGAGACAATTTTCAATCAATATTGGCCAAATTCATCATATACTTCATATACGACATCTCATTTTGGTGTAAATTTGGTGTAAGTTGATTGAATTCACCCAATGATAGGATACGAATCTATGGCTTCTTGCAGAATTGGATTTAGACCGTTGAGATCCCTATATGTCAAGCATTTTTCTTTAACTGAACAGCTCAATGTGTTTTCTTAAGATGATACCCCTTTTAACACCTCTTATTTCTGCGCAGTTTTAATACCAAAACCTATATAAGATTCTTTCCCCCATGTATCAGTACTTGCTGAATATATAAAACCTTCTTTATATACCAGTATTCTGATAAGCATGGGAACTCCGATACTGCTTCTTTGGACGCTAACTCTAATTAAACAGTAATTCATATCTATGTCACCCTCATATAATATGACATTCTTCGCATTGCTTTGATATCTTTCATCAACTATGTACTTACCGTGGATTTTTATTCCGACCACTGCTTCATAATTTCCAGCATTGAGCAATTCAAGAACAACTTTATCAGCAAATAGCGGACTTGTGCTCACAATTAAGAATAACACAACAAGGATCATAATCTTTTTCATAGTACCACCTCCATTTAAATTATTCTATTAGCGGTACTATCCCCTCTCTTTAAGTGAACATCAACATTTTTTTAAAAATATTTCATAGACAAGTGTTAGTTTATGAGGATACTAGAGATGTTGAAGTGGATAAAAGCAGAATATAGAATTGAATATTTCAAACTACAACTTAGGTCTCTTTTATAAATACCATTTGGATAATATATCCAATGAACATCCGAATAGATAGTAGAGGTGGTGTTACAAGCATGATAAACTGCATATTTCTAAGGAAGCTCTTCACCTTTTTCAACTAAATAAAAATCAAGTTCTTCTTCTACTCCTCTCATTGCTCTTTCTCTGAATCCATCCTCAACGTTGATCTTCTTGTATTAGGTAATTATTTCTCTTGTATCTCTATTTTATGCCCATATCACATTTTTTATCACCTAGCCCCTTCTTTAGCTCTCATACTTTATCGAACACAGAATCTGCTTCGAAAGTATCATTAGTTATCCTTCTCCATTCTCTTCACCTAAGAGATCTCCTTTATTAACTTGCCTCAGCATATTCTTTCTACCGCTTTCCTCCCCATCTCTACTTCTCTCTTTTCTTCTAGATTATAACTCTTTTCCTGCAATAGTAATTTCACTGTAGAATATGATGGGGATCTCTATTATGATATGAAAGCGTGTATATTAAATTTTATAGCTAACGCCACTGTTGATTGCCGGTTTTTTTACAAACTTTTTCAATTCTTCTTTGATTTATAAATTTTGATTCAGAAACAACTTTATGTAAACATGCATTTTAACGCTATATCGCTATATCATTAAATTTGATATCTCTTTATAATTTCTTCAAGGTCCATATTGATCCTGTCTTTCAGTTCCTTATAGAGACTCGTCAACAAATCGTGTTTCTCCAAAAGACCTATATCCTCTTGATCTACAAACAACTGGTAGGGTTTTAGCCCTAAAGCAGTAGCAATCTTCTGCAGAGAAGATGCTGAGGGGAATTTCTTACCAGTTTCTATGTCTGCGATAAACCCTGTCGAAAGATTACAAAGTTCTGCTAATCGCATTTGAGAATACCCTAACTCCTGTCTTGCTCTTTTCATATTTATCACTAATAATTCTTGTAGCTTTTCCATCAATACCCTCTCCTAAAGTGAGCAAAATAAATATTCAATTAGAGGTATTGACAAATAGCTAGAAGCGAGTTAATATTCTTGCTAATTGATTATTCTTTGAGGTATTAATTATGGACCTTTCAAATTGGAGGACAATACACTCACATTATAATTATGATCCAGGTGATCGAATTAAGAAAAGAATTAAGCAAAAAGGGTATCATGCCACACCAGAAGACGTTGATATAATCAACCATATAGTTTTATGGAAACTGAATAGGCAGGTAACAGTGGATTTTGAAACTCTTGAACTTCTTAATACTGTGGCACGTACTGTTAAAAGTCCAGAAGAAGCTCTCAGTAATCCTAATGTACCAGAATTAATTAATGATTTATTAAAATCGCCAGGTATAAGATTACCAATAGCAAGCACTATCTTAAAGTTTTACCAGCCTAAAGCTTTTCCTATCATCGACCGGCGAGCATTTAACCAGCTTTTTAATACAAAACTAGAGGAAAATGCAGGAGTTGAATTTTACTTTCAATACATAAGAAAATGCATTGATCTAGCACAGCAATATAAAATTCCATTCGAAAAAGTTGATGAGGTTTTGTACCAGAAGGATAAGGATGAAGGACATAAGTTGTTATAGCACCTCCCAACAAATCCGGAGAAGAAGATTCCCAGGTCGTTTCTTATAAAATTTCTCTTTCAACTCTCTTTGCACATTCAGGACAAAAAGAATGAGAAAAATCGATTTTTGCTTTATTTTGAACATATTCTTCTAATGTCATCCAATTGCCAGTTCCATGTTCTTTTCCAGTATCAT
>Ga0209636_10004313_pt1 | contig 14498 bp, 13 predicted proteins | sample DeeMarSWOR152_54_FD_187464 | JGI IMG/M metagenome (GOLD analysis project Ga0209636, IMG submission 187464) | Marine sediment microbial communities from White Oak River estuary, North Carolina - WOR-1-52-54 (SPAdes) (version 2) | ecosystem: Environmental > Aquatic > Marine > Intertidal zone >...
CTCCTGTGAGACTTTTCAGGCGTTGGCTACTTTGGATGGATCACGATGTTGCCGCCCTCGATTTCGATGGTGGGGTCTGAATAGGGATCATCTTCTTGCGCATATAAACCCCTCCCTTGGGGACAGACCCGTCTCCCATGAAAATCTACAGGTGCTACACTAAAAGTTGGCAGGCATGTCCACCTTGGGCCGTTGAGTCGAGGTTCATCAGGAGGCGGACACGCTAGCCGTACTCTATCTTGATTCCAGTTCCACCCCTAGGCCAAGAGAACTCTATGGCATTCTCTGGGCAGGCGAACCAGCAGGCGCCGCACTCGGTGCATGTCTCATAGGTTACAACTACAGCCTTCCCACCGCGGATCTTGATGCAGTCGCCAAAGCAAACCACAACGCATTCGCCACAACCATTGCACAGCTCGGGGCTTATCTTGATGAAGTCACCCGTATCTGGCACCCATTCAGCTCCTAGCACTCTCTCCTTCTTTGCCATGATAACCCTCCTACAGCGACAGGGTCATGAGAGGCATAGCATATACCTCGAGTATGCTGCGCTTCATCTGCTCCTCATTCCCGGCATGGCGGCTTATGTCTTTCCTGGAGTAGTTACTGATCTCCAGGGCGATCGACGAGCTTTTCCAGCGTTCCTCATACCTCTTGAGGAAGGACGCTGAGGGATCTCCCTCCGCCAGAGCATCGGCGGCTACCTCGGCTGCCATTTTCCCCGAGCTCATAGCGGTATGTATTCCGGCTCCCGAAGAGGTAGCTTCAAAGCCAGCAGCGTCCCCAATGATCATGATCCCATTTCCAAAGGTTCGGTCATTCCCTTTTTGCTCCCGATCCAAGCTAGCATATATGGGGTAGGGGCGCCACATACGCGACCTCAATTCGGCCTTGCCGAAGTGTTGCTTCCAGTATTCGATCTGGAAAAACCGGCTGTAGAGCTTGTCATAATTTATCCTCTTCTCCGCCAGATGGCTGATAACCGTGCCTATGCCGAAATGGAAGCTCCTCTCACAAGGGAAAACCCCAAAGTAGCCTACGATCCCGTGTGGCGGGAGCATCTCCCCGGCCGGATCCCAGAACATCATAAGATTGTCGCCGCCAAGCGCCTGGTCCAGGTCTTCCTTGGAGGGCATGGCAAAGTCTAGCCAGACCCCATTCATGATATCCTCGGCGGCCACCTTCTTCCTCACCCCCGCCTTTATCCCGATCAAGGACCACATGCCATCGGCTGCAATCAATATCGGAGACCTCAGCTCCTCTCCCCTGTCGGTGACGATCCCCCTCACAAACCCCCTCTCCTTTATGACGTCGGTGGCAACGGTGGAGGTCATCAGTTTCGCCCCGGCCCTGGTCGCCTGTTCCGCCAACCAGCTTACGAAGGGGCGGCAGTATATGCCAAAGGCGACCGGCATGGGACATTTCACCTCGATAGTAGTTTGAACCTGCCCCCCTTTGAGGAAATGGGTGACAAGACCGGTTATGGGCCGCTCAAAGGGCGCCTCCATGATCCAGGGTATCTCCAGCAATACTGTTGCCGGCACCCCAGTCCCGGAGACGATCTTTTCGCCGGGAACTGAAGCCCTCTCCACGATGAGGGTTTTAAGCCCCTTTTCGGCTGCAACCTTGCCCGCGACGCAGCCTCCAAAGCTAGCGCCAACTATTATTACGTCGTAGCTTTGTTCTGCCATCCTCGCACCTCCTTAGCGTGATTAAACGCACAATAGAAGCGGTCATATTGTTCCTCAATTTGCGATTCTTACACTACCATAGCCGCCTCCACCTAGCAAAAGCTTTCGCACGATTGGCGGCGGATCAGAGATCCGGCACAGATGTCCCTCCTCCGAGGGAACGCTTTAGGAAGTCTAACAGAAGCGATTGGAGAAGCTGTTAGGCGTGGCTCCCACACAAAAGCTAGCACAAAGCCTGCTAGCTGTCAAGCAGGCGGTGGAGCCTGAACATATCTAGCAAATGTCTCTGCCACAAGGAACAAACTCTCTGCTGCGGCCATTGCACCTCCTTTCATTCTCCTCCTCAGTTTCAACGTCTTCCTCCGGCCAGGGAACTCAGGCTAGCCAAATACTCTCGATTTTACTGTCAAGAGCTGTACACATAACCGTCTTGCTAAGCATATCCTTCAAGCGCTGGGCGGTCAACCATCATGGCGATTTTGGAGAATGGAAGCTGCTTGTCTGTTGAGACCCGCGGAAACTAAATGAGACACTGCTAGCTCTGATCGCATCTCAAAGCCGAATATAGGGTAGATCACCGGACTCCGTGAACGATTCGTCATTTCGTTTGACGAGTTACATGGAGTATAATGGACCTATAAGAAGTTATGAGATACGATGTATGCTTTGACAGGGTGAAAAGAAATGCTTGCTTTGTCCCAGTTGACATTAAATAACTTTCGTTCTGTGAAGGAGGAAACATTTCGGTTCCAATCCCTCAGCGTGCTAATTGGTCAGAATAATACTGGTAAGACTAACGTTCTAGATGCGATATCGATATTATTGGAAGGGACGAGCAAAGATGTTACACGAGAGGAATTCTTTGACCGGAACAACGATTTTCTGATCGAGGGTAAGTTTTCCGGTGTAAGAGAATATTTAGACATACTTGACCAACGGCATAGGCCCAGAATTGAAGAGCGCATAGACGATGAAGGGTCTATTACTGTGCGTCGGGTTGGCAACTCTGCAGGACTGACCCTTTCGCCAATACAGATACGAAATACTGCGACTGGAGCCTTCGATACACCAACAGGAATTGACGCTGCGCTACGGCAAATCCTTCCAGAAGTCGTACATGTAAAACCACTTGCGGATGTCGCTGATGAAGTGTCTAGTAAAACTACAAGTTCTTTGACTAAAATCCTAACTCAAATTAGCAATGAAATTGAAACCCAAGCTCAACCACTACTCGATCAAGCATACGAACATGCGAATGCGTTACTTAATGTCTTAGCTGATCCCACTGACCCAGCCAAGGAACAAGACCAGAGAGTTAGAGCGCTGATTGGAATCGAAGGTAGAGTTACAACTTACCTGCGAGAGACTTTTCCAAAGAGCAAAGTACGCCTGAAGATGGAAATGCCCAGCGTCAAGCAGATTCTAGGCGGCGTAGACGTATTGATACATGACGGAGTTCTGTGGAAGCCATACTACAGGCAAGGACATGGAATCCAGAGAGTTTTATTGCTAAGTCTGCTTAGGGCACTTGCACTTGAACTTCGTGAGCGTCCGGAAGATGCCGTAAGGCGTCCTTTTATGCTTCTCATAGAAGAGCCTGAACTGTTCCTATATCCCCTAGCACAAGAACAGATGCGTGATGCAATAGAGTCAATTTCAGCATCGAATCAGGTGATATACGCGACTCACTCACCGCTTCTACTTTCACCGAATCGGCTACGTGGGCTAGTAAGATTGCATAAGGTATCTGACCCTGAAACAAACCTTGAAGAAACAAAAGTAGTAGGCATTCCAATAGCTGAGGAAGTACTGGAGGTTGAAAAAGACATACTTACGATTCTAAACTTACAAAGAAGTGCCCAGCTATTCTTCGCAGATACGGTGATATTGGTTGAAGGAGAGGCTGATCGGCATTTACATAGGGCAGCGTTCCAGAAACTTTTTAGTACTACTCTTGAATTGGAGGATATCGCACTGGTTGAAATTGGGGGTAAAGATAGGCTCACTCGTTTCAAGAATATACTCACGAATGTCTGTCCTCGGGTTATGGCAATTGCTGACGTAGACTACATATGGGAAGGTGCTGGAAACGAACTCGGCTCCGATGCGGATTTAAGTCAGTTAGTTCAACAATGCCGGAGCAAAGCTGAGGAAGAGCTGGCGCACGACACAGGTATGATAGGCATAAACGGTACTGAAAAGGCAGAGAGGCTTAAAGAGCAAATGAAGAAATGTTGTCTTGCTACCGACTCGTGTGACAAGAGGGACACAGTGTGTGGGAAGTTAGAAGCTTTGGGCACCTTTGTACTACGTAGAGGTGATATTGAAGCGTACGTTGGTTTAGGAAAAGCATCAAAGGGTAAGTACTTAAGTGCCGCAAAGGAGATCGAATTTGGCGAACGTAATCTGAATTTTGAGGATGAGTTACACAGTTTATATTCAAAGGTGAGAAGCCAATCTTGAGAGATTAGCTTGCAAGCTGTTGGTTGCTAATTCCATATCTTTCATTTTCATTAATACTTGCTAAATACAAGGGTAAATTATTACTGGACAAATAGCCAAAAGGTTACCTGGGTTACATACTTCACCATCTATTGCTAGATAATCTGTGATAGGAAAAGAAAAGTTTGAAAAGCTTCTAATATGAGGGGTTTAACAGCGTTTTTGCTCATATGGGCCGAAAATGAAGTCTAGGTCATCTTGTAAGGCAGAGACCTTCTCCTTAGAGAAAAGCTCCTCGTCTATATCGAGCATCAGTTTTACTTCGCTTTTGGCTGAGCCCAGGATATGTGCCCTGAGGCATTCCCTTTCAGCTTTGTCCGGTTCCCGCTGAACCTTGAATGTCAGCGTACCGCGAGAAATGAATGTTGACGAGTCACTAGGCAAAGAGTAGGTTGCCAATTTTGTTTCACCTACAACCGCTCCCTGCTTCTGAACAAAGTCCTTCACCTCGTCATAAAGCAGCTCAGGATTTACACCTTGATATGTTTTTCTGATTTTCATTCTTGACTATCTCCGCTTCAGGTCAATATTTCCCCTTTCCTCCCTATCAGCATCGATGACATGGGGGGACTCTGCCCCACAATTGGTGGAGATTTCCTTAGCCATATCCTACCTCTTATTGTCGTAATGGTCAATGCTCTAAGCAACCGAAACTTATTCATGGAAGTCCAGCCTAAGGGAATTCTGAACAGAGATTTGGCTCTCGTAGATATACGTAACAAAACATCTTATTGCGACCTACGCGCCTGATGTGACAGCGGGAACTCTAGGAATCGCCTCTCTGTGTGCGAGATGCTTTCGCAAAACGGGGCTACCGACTGGCTCTTTACGAGCGGTGACCAGTATTGGCAATATTTTCTTTGCTTGAATTCCTAGCCGCCGTCGAATACTGTCCATCGATGCTATGCATTCACCCCAAACGCTAACCTCTCTTAGAGCAGCGATGTCTCTTCGCAACATCCATCACAACTCTAGTTTTATATGCCCGCCAGATTAACTTCGCCTATCCTTTTGTCAAAGTAACGAAAACTTGGCGTTGGTTCTACCACTATTCGGTCTCCAAAGACTATAAACCTCCGTTCCTCACCTACGAGCGCAAGTCTCAACGAAAGAGACTACAGAGATTGCATCTTGAGGACATGTTGTCTTACGCCGACAAAACCGTAAAGATGAACCCAAAAGACGAATTGGAACAAGATTTAGAGCAGCTCTTTCTCGTCATCGTAAATGAAAAATACAAGAACGCTCAACTATCACACTTACGAACGGTACTTTCTTGGGGCCTGGTGGCTACCACCATCATACTAATGGCCACTGGTGTCCTATTCGCTATCAGTTGACCTTTGCTCAGACTTCTCGAACAGAACTGCCTAGACTTCTCGAACACTATAGCGGTTTGTGTGCTCAAAGACGTGGTATGCGATTTATTAGATTCATTTCTACAGCTATTTATTGTATCCTGGCACGATGTCTGTTAATCCCCTATTAACCTCTTATTAGTTGATACGGCAATTCATGACCTCTATTATCCGCTTATTAGTTCCTCACCATTGCCATGATAAACAGTAGCCTAACGCCTTTTTCCCGTGTCCAGATTATTATTCTATTTAACTTTGTAGCTGGCCAAGAGTGCCAGGAGAGTATTGACAAAGGAAGAATTATGTGGTAAGATGGCATACGGTAGACGGTTGCCGTAAGTTTCTCGCGTCTGCAAAACTTAAATGTTTCTCAAAGAGGCGGAAAGTGAATACTGTCTCATCAAAAACAATCGGCAGCGGGTTGGCACAGCTGGATGAAATCCTGCAGGGGCTTCGATTTGGCGACAATGTAGTTTGGCAGGTTGAGCGCTTAGAAGACTATTCATATTTTGCGGAGTCTTTTAAAGAGCAGGTGATTCGTGATGGCCTTGATTGCGTTTACCTCAGGTTCGCGCCTCATCCTCCGATTCTCAAAAACCAGCTTGGCTTGACTACCATTCAGGTTGACCCAAGTCCAGGGTTCGACCATTTCATTGGTGAAATACATCGGATAATTGAGAAGCGAGGTAGGAGGGCTTGTTATATATTCGATAACTTGTCGGCCTTGGTAAACGAGTGGGCTACTGACGAATTACTGGCCAACTTTTTCAAAGTAACGTGCCCCTACTTGTTTGAGATTGATGCCATAGCCCATTTCGCCCTAACGCGCGGTCAGCACAGTCACAGTGCGGTAGCCAGGATACGCGATACCACACAGGTATTGGTTGACGTTTACCATGTAAACGAGAACGCTTATATCCACCCGTTGAAAGTTCGGGACCGCTGCTCTTCGCATATGTTCTTGCCACATCTAATTTCTGGAATCAACTGGACACCTGTTTTTCGGAGCGGAGACGCGGCGGCAGTTTTGGCAACTGCCAGTAAATATCCCCTTACTATAGGGGCTGATTCAATTGCTCCCTGGGATAGTGTCTACCGCAAGCTGATGCAATACCAAGGAGCCACTATAGAATTACCGGATAGGACACACGAAATTGTAACCCTGAAGCAAGAGCTTTCTAGAATGATGATTGGCAATCATGACAAGCTCAACAAACTGTCCGACCGCTACTTGACTTTGGATGACTTGTTAGGTATTAGGAGCCGGCTTATTGGTTCCGGGCGAATCGGCGGTAAGGCAGCAGGGATGCTGCTGGCGAGACGTGTTCTAGAGGACGACAGAGGAGACATTGACTTTTTACAAGTATTGGAACAACATGATTCGTTCTATATCGGCTCGGATGTCTTTTTCACCTTTTTGGTGAATAACGACTTGTTCTGGCTCCGATTACAACTGTCGAAAAACCCGGAATTCTCGCAAGTGGAATTCGCTAAAGTAGAGCAGCACTTTCTTGCTGGGCAATTCCCCAAAGAGATAATAGAGCAATTCCGCGATATGTTGGATTACTACGGGCAGGCGCCAATCATTGTACGTTCCAGCAGCTTACTTGAGGATAGCTTCACCAATGCCTTTGCCGGAAAGTATCGCAGTGAGTTTTGTGCTAACCAGGGAAGCCCTGACGAACGGTTAGAAGCCTTCTTAAGGGCAGTAAAACTGGTCTATGCCAGTGCTTTGAACCCGGATGCTCTGTTATATCGGCGAAAAAGAGGTCTCGGTGAAGGTGATGAACAGATGGCAATCTTGGTACAACGTGTATCGGGGATGCTCTATAAGCATTATTTCTTCCCCAGTCTCGCCGGTGTGGCGTTCTCACGAAACCTCTATGCCTGGACTGATCGTATAGACCCCGCGAAGGGGATGATCCGTCTGGTATTTGGTTTAGGGACTCGCGCCGTTAATCGTGTTGGAGGTGACTACCCAAGAATGGTCGCGATTAGCCATCCCCAGCTCAGGCCCGAGGTTGGCGATAAAATAGCCAAGTATTCCCAGCGAAAGGTAGACCTTCTGAACCTCAAAGCTAATGAATTCTCAATTGAACCGGTTACCGAAGTGCTTGCCGGTGGTGACTATCCCCATCTTGGCTTGATGGTGTCATCATTAGCGGATGGTTATCTACATGATCCTTTTTCTAACTCTCTACAAGGTTCGGAAAAGAATCTCGTCCTGACATTCAACAATCTAATTAGGCGGACGTCGTTGGTCACGATTATCGGAGAAATGTTAGCCAAATTGGAGAAGGCTTGGGGGCAATCCGTAGACATTGAATTCACCGCCTATATCGACTCTGAGGGAAGTGTCAAAGTCAATCTGCTGCAATGCCGCTCGCTACGGCTACCAACTATGTCAGAGGCCCATATCAGCATTCAGCACAATCTATCTCAAGAGCAGATATTGTTCCGCTCAGAGCGAGCTATAAGTGCTGGAGTGGTAAGCAACATTCGATACATCATATACATCGACCCGAGAAAGTATGCCGAGATTGCGGCAATTGACACTAAAAAGTCATTGGGTCGTGTTGTGGGGAGAGTCAATGAATATTTACGCCGTAGGGAAGGCAAGGTCATCACGATGGGACCGGGGAGATGGGGTAGCAACAATATAGACCTTGGGGTCAATGTCAGCTATGCAGATATAGACGGCACGGCGGTTCTGGTAGAGCTCGCCCGCGAAGAGGCTGGGCATGAGCCTGAACTCTCATACGGAACCCACTTTTTTCAGGACTTGGTTGAAGCAGAAATACTCTACCTCCCGGTTTATCCAGATGGGGCTACGACTAATTTTAACGCCGAGTTTTTTGAAAAATCGCCCAATAGATTGGCGGATTTGTTGCCCGAATTCGGCAGTTTTGAGGATGTAGTACATGTAATTGACGTGCCATCAGTAGCTAGGGGTAGCCATGCCAAGGTTGTCGCTGACCCACAGACCCGGAACGCCGTTTGCTTTCTAGAATAGCTACTTGAGGGGAATATTATTGCCCAAAGCGAAAATTATCTTAATGCCAAAAGAATATCGGTAAAGAAAAACAAGAAGAAAGTAAGGAGTACTAGAGAAATGAATCTGCAACGACCGAATGCAAATGATGCCACTAGAACCGCCAATCGTTCCAAAAGTGTAGTGCCCATGAGTGGTCTCTGCACCCGCTGCATTGACGGCTGCACCGGAAACTGCGAGGTATTCAAGGCAAGCTTCCGCGGGCGAGAAGTAATCTATCCGGGACCCTTCGGGGAAATCACTGCCGGAGGCGACAAGAACTACCCGGTTGATTACTCGCATTTTAATATCCAGGGCTATGCCTTAGGTGCCAAAGGACTGCCAGCTGGCATTATCGGTGATCCTGATACAGCTACCTTCCCGGTGGTGAATACCGAGACCGAATATGGCTGGGACACAAAAGTCAAGATGAAGGTGCCTATCTTTACCGGTGCCTTGGGCTCTACGGAGATAGCCCGTAAGAACTGGGAACACTGTGCCATTGGGGCGGCTATCAGCGGGATTACGCTGGTCTGCGGTGAAAACGTTTGTGGTATCGACCCACGGCTTGAGCTTGACTCAAATGGCAAGATTATTTCAGCACCAGATATGGACCGTCGCATTGAGATCTATCGACGCTACCATCAGGGATACGGCGAAATCTTGGTCCAGATGAACGTAGAAGATACCAGATTGGGTGTTGCTGAATACGTCATTAAGAAGCATGGGCTGGACACCATTGAATTAAAATGGGGACAGGGTGCGAAATGTATTGGCGGGGAGATCAAGGTCGATAGTTTGGAACGGGCACTAGAACTCCAGAAACGCGGCTATATTGCCACTCCTGACCCTTCAAATCCTATTGTCCAGGCAGCCTTTAATGACGGCGCTATCAGAGAATTTGAACGCCACAGCCGTCTTGGCTTTATCGATGAAGAAGCTTTTTACGCCGAAGTTCAACGCTTAAGGAATCTGGGATTCAAACGTGTTACCTTAAAAACCGGTGCCTACAGCCTGCGTGAACTGGCTATGGCTATCAAGTGGGGGGCAAAAGCTGAAATCGACCTGATCACGATAGACGGTGCTCCTGGTGGAACTGGCATGAGCCCGTGGCGCATGATGGAAGAATGGGGTATACCAAGTCTCTACCTTCATGCAGCGACTTATGAATTTTGCCAGAAGTTAGCTGACGGAGGTGAGCGAGTACCTGATATAGCCTTTGCCGGTGGATTCAGCAGCGAAGACGGTGTATTCAAGGCACTTGCCCTTGGTACGCCTTTTACCAAAGCAGTATGCATGGGGCGAGCTTTGATGATTCCGGGCATGGTTGGCAAGAATATCCAGCAATGGCTCAATGGTGGCAAGTTGCCGAATACAATCGGTCAATTTGGCTCAACCCCAGAAGAAATCTTCGTCTGCTATGAAGACGTCAAGAATATAGTGGGCGCTGCTGAAATGAAGAATATCCCTCTGGGTGCTGTGGGAATCTACAGCTATGTTGAAAAGATTAAGGTAGGGTTGCAGCAGTTGATGGCAGGGGCAAGATGCTTTAGTGTAACCGCAATTAGCCGGCATGAACTTATGTCCCTAACTGAAGAATGTGCCAAAGTCACTGGAATACCATATTTAATGGATGCCTACAGGGAAGAGGCAATGACGATTCTAGAGGGTCGTCCTACCTCAGCAAAAATGAAACACCTTGTGGGATTGAAGTGATGGACACTTGTGGATGACATAAAGGCTACGGCTCTTTATCCTGAATCAACTAGCGACTTGAGGTTGCATAGCTATTTTCAAGAAGTCTTTACCTCTCTTGATTGAAGGAGATAACGGGGCTTGATCACCTATTCAAATTTTGGCGCCGAGGTGGTATAATGGCTGCGGTTCATCTCAGAGAGTTGAGAGATATTCGCATGGTACAAGGTGCCAACCCCGAGACAGAAAGGAAGATAGTATCCATTCTTAGGGTACTAAGCGAGTCCTCTGAGCCGCTGGGCTCAATCACCATCGCTCGAGAACTTGAGCGCTACGGCATTTTTTTGAGCGAGAGAGCAGTTAGATATCACCTGAGAATAACTGATGAACGTGGTTACACTCAGCCGTTAGGTCGTGATGGCAGAATGATCACACCGCAAGGGCTCGAGGAGCTCAGGATGGCACTGGCACCAGAACAAGTCGGCTTCATACTCGAGAGGCTTGAATTTCTGGCCTTCCAAACTGATTTTGATCCCCAGAAACGAACTGGCCAACTGCCGATAAATACTTCGCTCATCGACAAGGATAAGTTCAAAAAGGCATTGTCAGCCATGAGAGATGTATTCAAGGCTGGAATTTGTGTCAGCGAACTGGTGGCCACAGCCTCTGAAGGAGAAAAACTTGGTTCCGTGGTTATCCCGAGTGGGAAAATTGGCTTGGCTACGGTTTGTAGCGTGGTTGTAAATGGGGTACTTCTCAAGGCTGGTGTTCCCATAGAGTCTAGGTTTGGAGGAATCCTTGAAGTTAGAAATTCAAAGCCAAGGCGCTTTGTGGCAATAATCAATTACGCAGGTACATCCCTTGATCCCTCTGAGCAATATATTCGCGCTAGGATGACCAGCGTCAGCGAAGCTGCTAAAAGCGGCAACGGCAAGATACTAGCCAACTTCCGCGAGATACCATCTCCGTCGAGGGCAATTGTTGATGAGAAAGTAGCTATGCTCAATGAGGCGGGCATTAATGGCGTTTATGTCTTAGGTAATACTAGTGAGCCAACTTGTCAGATTGCGGTAGGTCTGAATCGAGTTGGTGTGGTGCTACTCGGCGGCTTAAACCCGGTGGCAGCAGCAGTTGAGGCGTGGATTGAGGTTGAAAGCATCGCCGAGAGTGGACTCATTGACTTTCAGCAGTTACAGAGCTTTTGGCAGCTCTAGGACAGATAACTAGTCGAGCTGATTAAGTCACCCACCTACACATTCTTAAGTATATATTCCAATAGCTATTCATGCCCAGTTTCAGTAGAGTCAAGAAGCCGTCCACCATGGCTCCACGCTGCATATAAGTCAAGAATAAACAGTTGCGGTAACAAAAGCTTGTTTTTCAGCGGGTAACAAACGTCCATTCTGTTTAACACTCCCCTTCTACTCTATAATCTGGGGCAGATCGTCCATCATCGCTTAATCCGCGTCATAAATCCACGAAATGAGGGGCAATTCCCCCAGTCAGTGGTTCACTATTCACAGTGTATCTAAAATGCATTTCTACAACATTTCTACGCTTCCAAAGGTATCTGCTATCACCCCAGTGATATAAAATAGGCATAAAAAGAGGCCGGGCATCCAATAGATACCCGGCCCCTCGTTTTATTAGAGGTCCAGCGCCATCTGCTTGGGCGCTCTGGCTGCCGCCTCCTCCCGTGCCCTTCGCCTTTCCGCTCTCCCTCTCTCCTCCCTTGCCTTCACTCGGTGGCGCCAGATCCATTCCTTGAGGTTCGTGAGCTCCCCCATCCGATAGTCGTCGAGGTTCCCCTTCCTCATCTCCTCCGGCACTTTGTCACCCATCACCTTAGTGAGGAGATACATATAGATATCCACCCACTCTGAAGCTATGGGCTGAGCTAGGCTGGCGTTAGAGACATAGGCAAGAGCCTCGGCGTCGGTAGCGGTCCCCTCCTCTCCTTTCACCAGTTGAGCCAGGCGCTGCATCTTTACCTCTCCCTTGAGCCAGTCGGGGAGGACATCGGCCCAGCTTGGATCAAAGACGATGATGGGGTCGGTAAGGGCGCCCACCAGGACGTCGATCTGTTTGTCTATTCGGTTGTCCAGCTTCATAACCCCCTTTCTCAGGTTTTAGGGATTTAAATCCTCTAAATTCCTAAAACGCTATCTTGAGTTGTCTCGGCTTCCTGGCCTCCCGCTCCTCGATCTCCCTTCTGTGCCGCTCCATCTCCGCCCTGGCCTCGGCGGTGAGGTCAACGATGCCCTCGGTATCGGCGCTCACCCTGCCGTCCCTGAAGCTGCCAATAAGGGGCTCATACCACCTGGAGCGCCAGCAGGCATCGCGCACGATCTGGCGGAACACCAGCAGCGAGAAGTGCCTCGCTCCGTCTATGTCAGTGTCCAGGTGGAGACCCTCCGGCACCCAGTAGCGCTTATTTGTAGTGTAGAGGTAGCACTGGGCATCGAAGTCTTTGGCGAAGCCCCAGAGCCCCTCATGCTCCACTTCTGGCAAAAGCGAAAGCAGGGCCTCGGCACTCTCCAGGAGATCCTCTCTGGGGCAGTGGCCGATGTCGCCATAGATACCCCCGGTCACCCCACCACTCCTCAAGGCTGAGGATGTGCTCATCCCCACAGTCCACTGTCACCGCGGGGAACCCGCTCTTGTGCTCCTTTACGGAGACCTCAAGACCCAGTTGGAAAAGGGTATCAATCCTCAAATACACTCTTTCCTTTTCCGCCCGGGGCTTCAGCCTGATGTCCTCCCGCTTCATGAAGTCACCCCCTTTCTAGGGCATAGTTCGGGGATCGCCCAGCTCGCCCAGTGCTGGGCTAAAAGCTGAGCGTGGGTTGCCTGCGCTCCCTCTCGATGGCGTCCTCTGGGATTACCTTACGGGCAGACTCGACCCTGTTTCTGAGCCTGTTAAGCGTGCGCGAAAGTTCGTCCTCCAGCCCAAAGAGCCTCTGAGTCAGATACTCTGGGAGGTCCTGCCGGTCTTTCGCCAAGTGAACCTCTGCCAAAGCCTCAGCGATGAACGGCTCCATCTCATCGATTTGACGCTCTATGCGCTCCAGGCTTTCCATGACAGGGAGAGCTTTCCAGGCTATCGCCATCTATCTCACCCCCTTCCTATTCAGTTTTTGGCACAAAGAGAGGGGATACACCCCACGCCAGGCGGGGCATATCCCCTCTAAAAAAGCAAAAAAGCGGGGTCACCCCCGCTTCTTTGCGTGGCTTCTCTTTCGGGCTTAAACGCTCTATTGGCTTAAACTGCTACAGGCTCTTTTGCCTTGCGAGGCTTCCGTTTGGGCTTCTCGGTTTGGGCTTCGCCCTCACCTTCGCCCTCGGCTTTTGCCTCACCTTCCGCCTCGGCTTCGCTTGCTACCGCTTCCGCCTCGGCTTCCGCCTTCGATTGTGGGCGCAAAATAGGCATAACCACAAGGCGATAGCCGTCAACGGTAAAGAGCACAGGCGATTGTGGCGTCTTGACGCTCATCTCCACCATTCCGTCAAGCGCTTTGAGCGCCTGGATGAGGTATGCGCCACTAATGGCGGTTTGCGCTTCCCCCTCGGTTTCGGCTTCGATTTGAGCTTGCCCCTTATCATCGGTTGCGGACAAGGTGAGCACCCCCTCTTTTATGGAGATGGTTATCGCCGATGTCCTATCGAGCGATAAGGCGCTCAAACTTGCCCCCGCTCTCATCATCTCTCTTGTATCGAACCGAGCAACCCCCACAAACTCATCGGGGATAACTTGCCGATAATCGGGATAAGTTCCGCTTTCGCTTCCCCATTTATAGCGGATTGCCTCGGTGTTCAGCACAAGAGAGTTGTTCTCGAAGCTCACCTTTACCCTATGCGCCTTTTTGAGCGCCGAAACTAGCCCCTTTAACTCATTGGCGGGGATAAGGGCTTCCCCTTCCCCATCCTCGAAGTCAAGGGTTACTTCGGCAAGGCGATAGCCATCGGCACTTGTCAGGGTGAGCTTCCCATCGCTTTGGGCAAATCGGACACACCCTAAAACGGGGCGTTCATCCTTTTTACCCGCCGCAAAGGGGATTACCCTTGACAGGGCTTCGGCAAGCTCCAGAGTGCCGAGGTTTGGGATAACCGAGCTATTAGGCGATACCCTAACCTCACAGCTATCGGACATCGCCATCTTCTCGGTAACCCACGCTCCATCGGTGAGGTAGCTTGTGTTGCTTCCGCAAACCACCCTCAAGC
>Ga0209636_10004314_pt1 | contig 14496 bp, 11 predicted proteins | sample DeeMarSWOR152_54_FD_187464 | JGI IMG/M metagenome (GOLD analysis project Ga0209636, IMG submission 187464) | Marine sediment microbial communities from White Oak River estuary, North Carolina - WOR-1-52-54 (SPAdes) (version 2) | ecosystem: Environmental > Aquatic > Marine > Intertidal zone >...
CGGACAGGAAGTCACCCCTCTCGATGTCAATCGGGTATACATGCCAGAGTTCAACCGGTTTCCTCTCAGGATGAGAGAAGGCGAGCCGGGTAACGGCGCTATCGACATCCGATTCTTTGAAAATAACACGCCCATTTTTGGCGAAAGTCGCAGAAAGGACCCCCAGGCTCTGATTCAGGTCAATCACCCGAGACGTAGGGGGTACGGTTATTTTTCTTATTATCAGCTCGATCCAGAAACCGCCGCAACCGCCCTCAAAGGTTTTGACACGTCCTTTGATCTTCTGGAAGTGATGAACGGACCATTCTTTTCTCACGATAAAAGTAAAAATTCTGAAGTCATTGCGGATTGGCTTCATCTTCTGAAAAGAGGTTATTACTTTCCGATTATGGGATCTTCTGATTCACATGGAATCGATCAAGAGGAACCGGGTTATGCAAGGACATATGTTTTTTATGATGGGGCAAAAGGCACTGGATTGGATATCGATACTTTGCTCAGGGCTTTAAAAAAAGGCCGTTCTTTCGTCAGCAACGGGCCTGTAGTCCAGTTCATGGTCAACCGCCAATACTTACCTGGTGATTTATTTACTGTCAGAGATGGAACACTAGACATCCGGATCAAAGTCCAGAGTGCTCCTTGGGTCTCGGTGGATGAAGTTAGAATTATTGTCAATGGGGAGAGAAAAATTATATTGCCCGTAAACGCTCCGAGGGAACAAATCTTAAAATTTCAAGATAGGATCAGTCTGAATCTCGAATATGATTCTTATATCGCTATAGAGGTCTTCGGCAACGAAACTTTATTCCCGGTCGTACAAGGGAGCACAAAATACGACGGTTACGAAGGTGGCCCTCTCCCTTACGCTTTAACCAATCCTATCTTTGTAGATGTAGACGGAAATGGCGAGTTCGACTCTCCTCTGCCAAAAATCAAGTTTATTTCTGAAGGCCGATATCAAATCCATTAATGAAATGCTTATTGAGGCAGAAGTAAATGTCGCTATTTGAGTCGTTGACCTTGTCTGCGCACTCCACCCTTAGGATGAAGTGCTCACATTAAAAAAGTCTAAAAGATCAGAATTGGAGTTTAAATCCTATCTGTAACCGCCTTGGGTAGAATACCCATTCAGTCGCTTTGTAGAGCGAACTCCACATCCTGTGTGAGGCATAATACGTAACGGTATTTGCATTGAGAACATTCCACACATCAAAAATTGCAAGAAATCTCACCTTATCACCTATTTTGTCTTTTTTCTATGTTCCAGGATTTCTCGTAATCTACCAAAATACTTATCGCTGGGTGTGACATTATCTATGGCCTCATGGGAGCGGTTGTTGATGTAATATTCAACAAAAAATTATTTTCGATCGAATATGTTTTGTCATGGGTTTTTCTGACGTTATGCCTTGTCTTTATCAGGATTGATTCTGGAATTTGTCATTTCAATCGGCATATTAGATATCCCCTATTCCCTCTCAAAAATCAAGCAGAAGAAGTCTAAAGGGAGTTGTGAGGAAATATAAATTCTTTTTGAAATTTTTTTCCGATTAAGAGAAAATAGGTAAACAAATAAGTTGTTATGACATATTATCTGGGATTGATAATTAAGACTTCTTTGCTTTTGGCAGGAAGAAGCTTAGTGTATAAAGAACTTTGGAGACGATGATGAGCAAAAGGAATGGATTTTCTTTAGAGCGCCGCGAGTTTATCAAAGGCTCGGTGATAAGCCTAGCCTGTTTGCCGGCAATAGACTTCACCTCTTTCCTGCAGAAGGGGAAAAACAGAAAAACAAGAATTGCTCTTTTTAAAAGCCATGACCGAAGGCAAGGTGTCAGAGAAGTGCTAAAGGCATTAGATTTTGTTTCTGTTGATGGGAAGAAGGTGATGATCAAACCTAACTTCAACACAGCTGATCCTGTGCCTGCTTCGACTCATAACGATACTCTTGTCCAGTTGATTCAGGAATTAAGAGGGCGGGGAGCTGCTGAGATAACGGTTGGAGAGAGGAGCGGCCCCCCTCCGACTAAGGAAGTCATGGAGGATAAAGGCATTTTTCAGTTAGCCCAAGAGCTGAATTTTAAGATTATCAATTACGAAGAATTGGAGGAGAAAGACTGGATCCATTTCAATCCGCCTGGAAATCATTGGAATGAGGGATTTTACATCGCTCGTCCAGCCGTCGAAGCTGAGTATTTTGTTTCCACTTGTTGTCTGAAGACTCATCAATTCGGAGGAGTCTTTACCATGTCCATAAAATTAGCCGTGGGCCTTACACCCAAAAGATTGATGAGAGAGCTTCACAGTTCTCGCCAGAACATGAGAAAAATGATTGCTGAATTGAGTCTTGGGTACAAGCCTCAATTGATTGTTCTCGATGGAGTTGAGGCCTTTGTTGATGGTGGTCCTTCGATGGGAACTAAGAAAGAAGCCAATGTCTTTATGGCCGGAACAGATCGTGTTGCCGTAGATGCTGCGGGGATTGCTGTCTTGAAAGATTTAGGCTCCAATGAAGCGATCATGGGACCAAAGATCTTTGAACAGGAACAGATAGCAAGAGCCATCGAGCTGGGTTTAGGAATTAGTGGGCCTGAACAGATTGAATTCATTACGCCTGATGAGCCCAGTAAAGAGTATGCTGAAAAACTGAAGCTTATTTTAGCCCAGGGATAATCATGTTTCTTTATGCTGTTGAAAGATTTTAGTATTAAATTCTCAGGGAATGATAAAAGAAAATTAATGAAGTTCTATAAATAAAAATGAAGCTTTACGAGTTGCTTATTTTGAGAAGGTCTATCCGTCAGTTCAAATCCAAATCCATTTCAAGGGAGGTCTTAGAAAAATTAGTCAATGCAGCCAGGCTGGCTCCCTCGGCAGCCAATCTTCAGCCTCTTGAGTTTATTGTTGTTGATGAAGAAGAGATTCGGGGAAAAATTTTTGGCTGTTTAAGGTGGGCAGCTTATATTGCGCCTCAGGGCGATCCAAGACCAGGCCATGAGCCTATGGCCTATATTGTTATTCTGGCTAATACAGGAATAAAAGAGAAAGGATATGAATACGATGCAGGAGCAGCCATCGAGAACATGATCTTGACTGCTTGGGAACAAGGAATCGGCAGCTGCTGGCTTTTATCTATAGAAAGAAATAAGATTCAGAAAATTCTAAAAATCCCTTTGTCTTATAAAATTGATTCTGTATTGGCTTTGGGTTACCCTGATGAAGATCCCATCACAGAAATCATGGAGGATTCGGTAAAATACTGGAAAGATAGCACGGGAAGACTTCATGTTCCAAAGAGAAAGCTGGAGGATATCATTCATTTCAACAAATTTTAGCTTTTTTATGGACAGGGAGGCAGGGATGCGTGCCTTAGGTTTTACCTTCTTGATAGGCGGGATTCTCATAGAATTGTTAAGCCCGATGACCTTTCCCCTTAGCTGGATTTTTATAGGACTGGGAGCTTTAATCGTAATTATTTCCTTCTTAACCAAGAGAAAATAAGATTTTAAATCCTTATAAACCCGCCACTGTAAGCTCCTGGATTTTAATCGTTGGACCAGCGAGAGATGTATAAAAGTTGAGATCATTCCCTACCATGTCTATCTGATTCAAAATTTCTCCTAGATTCCCAGAGATAGTTATTTCCGAAACAGGATATGCTATCTCTCCCTTCTCAACCCACAATCCAAAAGCTCCTCGGGAGATGTCGCCAGTCACTGGGTTGAGACCGTGGCCGAGGGTTCTGATCAAAATTAATCCCTTATCTACAGAAGCGATAATCTCTTCAGGAGTGTGGTTTCCAGGTTGAAGATAAAAATTATGGGGGCTCACACTGGTTCCAGCAGCATTTCCAGTGGATTTCAATCTCAACTTGCGGGCTGCATAAGTGTTGCAGAGATAATTTTTGAGGATTCCGTTCTCAACCACTGGCGTTTTCTGGCATGGTACGCCTTCTGAATCAAAAGGTTTTGAGCCCAGCTTGCTTGGGAGAAGACCATTATCGAAAATAGTAACTTTCTCGTTGCCTATTCTTTTTCTCAGTTTATTGGCAAGGAAAGATGTTTTCTGGTAGACAGATACCCCTGAGACACAGGAAAAAAGAAAGCCCAGAAGCCAAGAGGTCATCAGTGGCTCGAAAACAACAGGGACTTTCTGAGTTTTGATTTTTCTAGGTTTTAACTGGCGAACAGTTCTTTCAATTGCTTTTTTGGCGACTTCTTCTGCTGATTCGAGTTCATTGAAATATCTCCTCGATGAGAACCAAAAATCTTCTACTCGGTTATCTGTTTCCCCAGCTTGGAGACCAAGACTGAGAGAGCAAACAGTTTGGTCATATTCGTTGAGGAAGCCATTAGAGTTGGCCAGGACAAATTTGATTTCGTTTGTCTCAAAACTTGCTCCGTGAGAATTGGTAATTCTTTTATCCTTGAGGGCAATTTTTTCCACTTCTTTGGCTAAATCGATCTTTTTGTCAGAGCTGAGGTCAGAGATTTCAGGATCATAAAGTTTTAAAGATTGAGTGTCGACTTTTTTTGGAGAAAAAGGGGGCAGTCCCGAATATTCATCAGCATTTGCTAGGGCGGCTCTTTTGATAGATTTTTTCAGGAGGTGCCGGAGAGTTTCCTCGGACAGGTCGGATGAAGTGGCAAAGGCAGTTTTTTTATCCTTAATAACTCTAAAACTTATGTATCGGGAACCTGCTTCCAGTAGATTTTCAATTTCACCGAACCTAACATCTACCCTGAATTCATAGCCGTCAATGATTGAGATTTCTATTTCATCGGCTTCATTCTTTTTTCCAAAAACGACTAGATCTTCAGCCAAATCTGTAAGCAGAGGACTCTTTTCCCTTCTTCTCATCTATGTCCTCCTACAGTCATCTTGGCAATTTTTATCGTCGGACATCCATCTGTTACCGAGGCTCCCTGTCCTTCTTTCCCGCACGTGCCTGTTTGAAGCCCGAATTTGAGGTCAGAGCCCACTAATTCGATCTTTTCTAGGATGTCGATATTGTTCCCGATTAAAGTTGCTTGCTTTACTGGGGCAGTGAGTTTCCCGTATTCCACCAGATGGCCCGAGCTCACTGAAAATGTGAACTTGCCTGAATCTTCCACCTGACCTCCCTGATATTTTTCGGCAAAAAATCCTTTTCTGACGGATTTTAGGATTTCCTCTGGATCATACTCTCCTCGATCGATATAGGTGTTAGACATCCTTGGAATTGGGATATGGGTGAAATCCTGCCTTCGCCCGTGTCCTGTTAGCGGCATATTCATGAGCTTAGCTGATAGTCTATCTTGGAGAAGTCCTTTCACCACCCCTTTTTCGATAAGAAGGGTTTTTTGGGGGATTGTCCCTTCGTCATCGATATTGTAGGAACCTCTAAAGTGAGGAATGGTCGGGTCATCATAGATGTTGACCTGAGGGTTGCCCACTCTTTTCCCCATTTTATTCCAGAAAATAGAAGTCTTTTTTCGGTTAAAATCTGCTTCAAGGAGGTGGCCAACAGCTTCGTGAATCAAGACTCCGCTGTGGCCGGGTGCCAGGATTACAGGCAATTCACCGGCTGGAGCTTCGACAGCTTCCAGGAGATGCAAAGCTTCTTCTGCTGCCTTCGAGCCTATTTCTTCAGGCTTCAACTCTGCAGCGAAATATTCCATACCCACTCTTCCTCCTCCTCCAAAAAAGCCGGATTCTCTTTTGTGTTTTTTTTCGGCAATTGCCACGCAGATAAGCTTGATCATAGGCCGGATATCTGAAATCATCAATCCCTCTGAATTGACAATAGTGATATGCTTTATTTGATCTTGGAGGGAAACCTTCACTTTTTTGATTTTTGGATCTGAGTTCTGGGCAGCTAGATAAGCTCGCTTGACCAAGGATATCTTTTTTTCAAGAGACTCCTTGTGCGCAGGATTCAAAATAGGATAAAAATTGTGTTTAATCGGAGAAGAAATAAGTTTAGAGGCTTCCTTTGATGAAGGGGAGACTGCGATAGAGGCGGCGGTTAAAGCGGTCTTCTTGATTCTATCAAGAGAGAAATCACTGGTATAGCCGTAGCCTGTTTTTTCTCCTGATAAGACTCTTATACCCAATCCCAGACCTATTGACTCTGCCGTCTCCTTAATTATGTCTTCTTCCATGTTGATAAGGTTATAGATTTTGTGCTCCAGGAATATTTCTGAGAAATCGCCGCCTTTGGAGAGAGAAATACTGAGGATTCTATGAAGGTCACCCTTGTCAAGTTGAAAGTGATCTTCAAAGATGAGAGGCCGGGAGATTCCTTTATCTATCATCATCGTATTTTAGTAAACAAATTCTAGCAAGACAATGTCAATTATTTTTAGCTCTTGTTTTTTTCAAAAGGGGAAAAGCTAAGATCAAAATGCTTATGATTCCTAAAGAATATTCAAAGAGATTGGTGAGAAGATGAACTCCGATTCCTGAGAGAATAGCCAACCTTGATTCGAAATCCATTAATTTGAAAGTTATGGCCCAAGCAGACTCCCAAGTGCCGAAGCCGGCAAGGCCTTTGATGGGCAAAGCCGAGGTGAGTTCTGCTCCTGTTATACCTAAAATCGTCTTCCAGATACTCAACTCCTTAAATAGAAATCCATGACTTTTCAGTAAAGAAAAGAGGAGGAAGAAGAGAGAGACATATTTTGCCAGACGAATAGAAAGAGAAAGGAAGAAAATAGGCCAATAGATTTTTTTCTCCTTGATCTGGGAAAGACAATCTATAGTTAATATGATTTTCTCTACTGAGATTTTTGCCCATTTTTTCTTTTCGGATTTAAGGATTTTTAGCACTCGGTGGTAGACTTTTAAAAGAAAGCTGAATAGGGGAATGATTTTCCAGAGGATGATGAAAATAGAAAGAAAAAAAATCAGGGCTAAAATCAGTAGCGTGACGGTGGAAACTGCTGTGGTGCCAAGACCCACAGCAAAGATGGCTATTATGAGAAAGGGGCTCAAGGTGAGGAAATCGAAAACTATGGCCACAACAAAGGATGAAGCAGCCATTTCAAACGAAAAATTCATCCTTTTATTCAGAATGTAAATATAGGACAGCGAACCTATCCGAGCTGGGAGGAGGTCGACAAAAAGATTTCGAATCAAAGTGACCAGGAAAATGTTTCTCCAGCCGATAGACTGAGGTTTGAGAAGCCATTTATAACGCCAGGCCCGGAGCACTGCTCCTGTAAGGGCTATGATGATAAAAACAAAGAGAGCTGGGAAGTAAATTCCAATGAAGGTTTGGATGAGATCCTCAGTTTCTATCTGAGATAGAAGAACAAATATGAGTACGGCAGAAATAACAAAGGAGAGGAAGAGGTATAGAAACTTATTTTTTAACATTTCTGTATATTATTTTTCTTCGAATTCATTGTCAAATTTCTCTCCTGAGAAAAATAGGGGACGGTTCTATTTTTTCTCAGAACCCAACAGGGTGGATTGAGAAAATTGCGAAAAAATAGAACCTTCCCCAGGTTTTAGGATTTGACTGATTCTGTAAAAAAATTTTATAATTTTTCTACATGAAAATAAAAGATTTAGATAAAATAATCGAAATCGCACTGAGAGAAGATTTTCCAAAAGGTGATATAACTTCTGAGAGCTGTGTTCCATCCCAATCCTTATCAGAAGCCGTCTTCCTTGCCAAAGAAGGAGGGATCCTGGCAGGTATTGATGTCGTCAACAGGGTATTCGAAAAAATAGACAGGCGTCTTGAGTTTGAGAAAAATTTTGAGGATGGCCAAGAGTTTACAAAAGGCGATATATTAGCTAAGGTAAAAGGAAATTCCATTTCAATCCTTAAAGGAGAACGGACAGCTCTTAATTTTCTGCAGCGAATGTCTGGCATTGCTACCAAAACCAGAAAATTTGTTCAGGCGTTACACGGAACAAATACAAAGATCTTGGATACCCGAAAGACCACCCCAGGTCTTCGAATGTTAGAAAAATATGCAGTCAGAATGGGAGGAGGAGAGAACCATCGGCTTAATCTTTCGGAGATGGTTCTGATCAAAGATAACCATATTAAGATTGTCGGCAGTATTTCCGAAGCCGTTAAAAGGGCTAAAGCAAAAGTTAAAAAGAAAAAGAAGATAGAAGTCGAAACAAAAAATCTCGATGAAGTCAAGGAAGCTGTCGAGAGCGGAGTCGATGTTGTCATGCTTGACAACATGCCATTAGAAAAAATGAGGGAAGTGGTGAATTGGATAAAAGGAAAAGTTCCGGTAGAAGTTTCTGGTCAGGTGATCTTGAAGAAAATAAAGGATATTTCCCTCTTAGGAGTTGATTATATCTCGGTAGGGAGTTTAACACATTCCTATAAATCCTTAGATATAAGCCTTGAATTTTTGGAATAGAAGTCCATGGAAAGCAAAAAATCAGATATTTTAATCATCGGCTGCGGAATTGCTGGTGCTAGTACGGCTTTAGAAGCAGCCAAAAGCGGGCTGAAAGTTATCATCATAACCAAAAGCTCCAAGCTCGAGGAGTCGAATACGTATTATGCCCAAGGAGGAATTGTTTCTCTGGGACATGATGATTATCCCGAGCTTTTAAAAGAAGATATCTTGGACACCGGCGATGGAATCAATAATCCCGAGGCTGTTGAGATATTGGCCAGAGAAAGTAAAGAGTTAGTAGAGAAAATTTTAATCCAGGAGTTAAAGATTCCCTTTACTAGGAGTACTCCTGATTCCTTGGATTATGCTCAAGAAGCGGGTCATTCTCGGAGACGGATTCTCCACATAAAAGATATGACCGGGAGGACAATCGAAGAGAAATTCATCGAAGCTCTAAAGAAATATTCAAACGTCACTATCTTTAAAGATCATACCGCTGTGGACTTGCTGACTGTGCCCCATCATTCTAAAGACCACACAGCTTATTACAGAAAGCCTCAGTGCATCGGAGCTTATGTTCTAGATAACCAATCTCATAAAGTGAAAGCATTTTTTGCTCCCTATACTATCTTGGCTACAGGTGGCTGTGGTGCCGTGTATTTGTATACTTCCAATCCGAGGGGAGCTATTGGAGATGGTTATGCCATGGCTTATAGAGCAGGTGCCAGAATAGTCAATATGGAGTATATCCAGTTCCATCCAACATCTCTTTTTCATCGCGATGCCGAAGGTTTTTTAATTTCAGAAACTGTCAGGGGAGAGGGTGCAAGGTTGAAAACTAGAGATGGTCAAACCTTCATGGAAAATTATAACCATAGGAAAGATCTTGCCCCTCGAGATGAAGTGACCAGGGCGATTTATGAGGAAATGACCAACACCAACTCGAGTTATGTCTACCTGGACTTAGCTTCATACACTAAAATTGATATCAAGAAGAGATTTCCCAATATTTACTCCACCTGCCTAGAGTACGGCATAGATATAACCAAAGAACCGATCCCAGTGGTTCCAGCTGCTCATTATTGCTGCGGAGGTGTCTTGGTGGATACCTGGGGAAAGAGCTCCCTCAAGGGCTTATATTCTGTGGGAGAGGCTTCCTGTACCGGAGTTCATGGAGCAAATCGCTTGGCCTCGACTTCACTTTTGGAAGGCCTGGTTTGGGGGACGAGAGCATCCAGGCATATCGTTTCCCATTTTGATCCTGCTACACCCTACAAATCCACCGAGATTCACGACTGGTATTATCCTGAAATTGAAGAAGAGATTGATCCTGCCTTAATCAACCAAGATTGGCTATTCATCAAATCAACCATGTGGAATTATGCAGGTATTATCAGGACGAAAAAAAGGTTAGAAAGAGCAAGAGCAGACTTAGACTACCTGCGCCATCGGATCGAGAAATTCTATAAAGAGGCAAAAATGGATCCGAAAGTGGTTGGATTAAAACACGGAATACAGGTTGCTCAGCTGATCACTCATGCTGCCATAAGCAATCCTGTCAGCCAAGGAGCCCACTACATAAAAGAATGAAATAAGCTTGAAGGGCGCCTTTACTCAATTCGGCTGCCTTAGAGAGCCAATTTCGACCCCAAAATGGATATTCTAAGGCTTTTTTTTATAATAATATTTACTCTTATTTTTTCAAAATCAACTATTTAGCTTGGTCCGACCCCAAATAAATTGAGAAATGGAGGCACATATTTTATAATAAAGCATCAAAAAGGAAGAGACTGGAGAAAGTAATGGCTGATAAACCAGAAATCAGAGATACCTTGAATCTTCCTCTGACTCCTTTTTCCATGAAGGCAAGGCTTCCTCAAAAAGAACCAGAGATCTTGAAAAAGTGGAAAAAAATGAGTCTTTACAAGAAGATTCTGAAGAAGAGAGAAAAGAGCCCTCCCTTCATTCTTCATGACGGCCCACCTTACGCCAACGGAAGAATCCATTTGGGCACCGCCTTGAACAAAATTTTAAAGGACTTTGTGGTTAAATCCAAGACAATGCAGGGATATAAGTCGCCTTATTTGCCTGGTTGGGACTGCCATGGTCTACCCATCGAAATCAGAGTAGATCAGCTCCTTGGTGAGAAGAAAAAGAACATGTCCATCATCGAAATCAGAGAAGAATGCAAGAATTATGCTCTAAAATACATCGACATTCAGAGAGAAGGCTTTACGCGATTAGGAGTTTTTGGTGAGTGGGAAGAGCCTTATCTGACCATGCATCCTGAATATGAAGCAGAGGTCCTTCGCCACCTGGCTGCTTTTTTTGCCACTGGGAATGTTTACAAAGGAAAGAAGCCTGTCCACTGGTGCCCTCATTGCCAAACAGCCCTAGCTGAAGCCGAAATCGAGTATAAAGACCACGAGTCACCTTCGATCTATGTTAAATTTCTCATGATTTCAGATCTTTCTAAAAAGTACCCAGCTTTGAAAGGGAAAAAAGTATCTGTCCTGATTTGGACGACCACGCCCTGGACCTTGCCGGCCAACTTGGCCATTGCTTTTCATCCTGATTATGAGTATGCAGCCTTCGAAGCTCAAGAAGAGGTTTTTATTGCGGCCAAAAGACTGATTCCGGTAATCTCTGAAGTCTTAGGATTTCCAAAGCCTAAAGTCCTGGCCAGTTTCCCTGGAAAAGACATGGAAGGCCTAAAGGCCCGGCATCCTTTCATCGACCGAGAGTCAGTTTTTGTTCTAGCAGATTATGTTACCCTCGATCAAGGAACCGGATGCGTTCACACTGCACCGGGGCATGGCCATGATGACTATTTAACCGGAATTGAATATGGCCTTGATATTTATACTCCAGTCGATCGCGAAGGAAAGTTCGTTCCGAACGTAGAAAAATATAAAGGAATGAATGTTTTCGAAGCCAATAAGGTGATTACCGAAGACATGAAGAAAGAGGGCAGTCTTCTCAAAGAAGAAGAGATTGTGCATTCTTATCCTCACTGCTGGCGATGCAAGAATCCGGTGATATTCCGGGCGACAGCGCAATGGTTCATTTCAATGGATAAGGGTGATTTGAGGAAGAAAGCCTTAGAAGAAATCAAGAAGGCTCGCTGGATTCCTGCTTGGGGGCAGGAGAGAATCGCCAGCATGGTGGAAGCTAGACCTGACTGGTGTATTTCCCGTCAGCGTTCTTGGGGTGTTCCGATTCCTGCTTTTTACTGCCACGAATGCGGCTATATTCTAGCTGATGAAGAGATCACTCTCAGAGTTGCAGATGAATTCTCTAAAGAAGGTTCCAATTCGTGGTTCCTGAAGGACGCAGAGGAATTTCTGCCAACAGGAACGAAATGCCTACAATGTGGTTCAAAAAAATTCAACAAAGAGAACAATATTCTGGATGTCTGGTTTGAATCAGGAGCAAGCCACAATGTTTTGTACAGGTATGAAGGCCTTCTCTGGCCTTCAGACATCTATTTAGAAGGGCATGACCAGTATCGAGGCTGGTTCAACAGTTCCCTATTGGTTGGGATTGCTGGCAAAAAGGCTGCTCCCTATAAGACAGTTATAATTCATGGTTTTGTTCTTGACGAGAAGGGACGAGGCATGTCTAAATCCCTGGGCAACTATATCGAGCCAGAGGAAATCATTTCCGAAAATGGAGCTGAGATCCTAAGGCTCTGGGTAGCCATGCATAATTACAAGGAAGATGCCCGTTTTGGGAAGGAAACGCTCCAAAGGCTAGTCGAGGCTTACCGTAAGATCAGAAACACTTGGAGATTCATGCTGGGGAATGTTCACGATTATTCTCCTGATGAAGGAATCAAAACCGAAGATCTATTGCCCTTGGACAGATGGATTCTAGAGAAAGCCAACCAAGTGTGGAATAAAATTCTCAAAGCCTACGATGACTATGAATATCATGTTGTCTATCATGCCGTATACAATTTTTTCACTGTAGAGTTAAGCTCTTTTTATTTAGATGTCCTCAAAGACAGGCTCTATTGCTCAGGCCCCAGCTCTCGAATCAGGAGATCTGCTCAAGCGGCGCTCTTCACTATCCTCAAGAATTCGCTGATTTTGATGGCGCCGATATTGCCTTTCACCACCGAAGAGGCTTGGGAGAATCTTTCCGCTTATCCAGGGAAGGAAGCCTCTGTTCATCTGGAGAAATTCCCAGAATTTAAAGAAAAATGGCTTCAGCCCGGTCTCTTTAAAGAGTGGGAGGATCTGATTCTGGTCAGGGAAAAGGTCCTGAAAGAGCTCGAAGTTGCTCGAGAAAGCAAACTCATCGGGAATTCCTTAGAAGCCCAAGCAGTGCTTAGGGTTCCTGCTTCTCATGCGGAGCTCTTGAAAAAATACAAGGAGGAGCTTGCTTCGCTCTTCATCGTCTCTTCTGTCAAACTTGAAGCTTACGATGGAAAAGAACTAAAAGTTGAAATCTTAAAGGCGCCTGGAGAGAAATGTCTAAGATGCTGGAATTTTTCCACCTTTGTCGGAAAAAGCCAGGAGTATCCCCGATTTTGTCAGCGCTGTGAACAAGTTGTTAGAGAGATCAAAGTATGAAATGGAGATATTTCTACTTTATAATCATTGTTTGTGTCCTCCTCGCTGATCAGTCAACAAAAATCATTATCTCTAAGACTATCAGTCCCTACACCAATATTTCCGTTATTCCCGGTTTTTTTAATCTTACTCATATCCATAATCGAGGAGCCATCTTTGGTTTCTTTTCGCAAAGCGGAAATCCCCTCATCTCGATTCTGCTCACTGTTGCTTCTTTGGCAGCTTTGAGCTTTGTTGTCTATTATTTCATGAAGACTCCCTCCAAAGAGAAAATGATGAAAATATCCCTTTCCTTGATCTTGGGCGGAGCGTTGGGGAACTTAGTAGATAGAGTCTTTAAGGGCTTTGTGGTTGATTTTGCAGATTTTTACATCGAGCAGTGGCACTGGCCAGCTTTCAATGTTGCTGATGCCTCAATCACTATAGGAGCTCTTTGCCTTATTTTTATCCTTCTTAAAGGGAGACCGAAATGTTCCCTGTCCTCTTAAAGATAGGGCCGATAACCATTCACACCTACGGCTTTATGATGGCCGTAGGGGTAGCCTTTGGATTATGGTTTATTCATATCCAGGCTAAGAAACAAGGATTGAATGCCCCCAAAATTATCGACGCAGTTTTCTATACAATCATCATTTCCCTCATAGGAGCGAAACTTATCCTCTTTATCGGGAATATTTCTTACTATCTGGAGTATCCCAAAGAGCTTTTCAGTTTGGCCCGTTCAGGAGGAGTCTTCCAGGGAGGTCTGACCTTTGGCCTAGTCTTTGCGCTCTTGTATTTTCGGAAGCACAGAATCCCCACTTGGAAAGTGGCTGATATTATTGGACCAGCATTGGCTCTTGGGCATGGCTTTGGAAGGTTGGGATGCTTTAGTGCAGGGTGTTGTTTCGGGAGGGAATGTTCAGTACCCTGGGGGGTGACTTTTCAGAGCGAATACGCTCATAATCTTACAGGCATTCCAATAGGCACACTTCTCCATCCTGTTCAGCTTTATGAGTCGGTCTTGAATTTCTTAAATTTCTTTGTTTTATTTCTAATACTAAAGAAGAAAAAATTTGATGGTCAAGTTTTTTCCTTCTACATCATAAATTATTCCCTAATAAGATATTTTGTTGAATTTTATCGTGGAGATCATCCTGATCAGGCCTTCCTCATCCACAATCCTTCTCCTTATCTCAGCCTTTCACTTCCTCAGCTTTTTTCTATTTTAGGTTTGATTGGCGGATTGGTTCTGTTTTTTGTTTTTAAAAAGAGAAAAAGTGCCTAAGAGAAAATTTTTGGTCACTGCTTCATCTGGGGCTGATTTTAGGTTGGATGCTTTCTTATCCCAAAAAATTAAGGAGTTAAGCAGGTCTCAGCTTCAGAAAGCCATCGAACAGGAAAAGGTAAGAGTCAACCAGATCATTCGAAGGTCAAGCTATAAGCTCAAAGAAGGGGACAGGGTTGAGATAGATTTTGAAATTCCAGAGCCGGAGAAAATTGCAGGAGAAGATTTGCCCATAGAAGTTATCTATACGGACAAGCATATTCTAGTCATCGATAAGCCTTCAGGAATGGTTGTTCAT
>Ga0209636_10004316_pt1 | contig 14492 bp, 10 predicted proteins | sample DeeMarSWOR152_54_FD_187464 | JGI IMG/M metagenome (GOLD analysis project Ga0209636, IMG submission 187464) | Marine sediment microbial communities from White Oak River estuary, North Carolina - WOR-1-52-54 (SPAdes) (version 2) | ecosystem: Environmental > Aquatic > Marine > Intertidal zone >...
TTGTCCCGCCTCTCCCTGCAGGCTCTGATTTTCATCTTTACATTGGCGATGCAGCCTCCATGCATAGTTTAGAAAGGAGTCAGTACAGAAGCACTGGCTTTGTTCCCCGGAGCTTATCCCAGTTGATCAGGATCTTGAACAACCTGAGGAAAAATAACCGTATTTATTTTAAAATTATTGCTGCCAAACCCGGTCTTTTTCTCAAAGGGGAAGAATTGCCAAACCTTCCTCTTACCATGAAATCCATGTTTTCCTCCCCAAGAGCTTCAGCTACTTCTCCTACTGAACTCAATAAATCTACTCTGAGAGAGTATCAGTTAACTATGCCCACTGTTTTTAGGGGAGCAGCCCTAATTCCTCTTAAAATAAGAAAATAGGAGAGAAACTGAATGAAAAAGAAGGCTATCATTCTCTTAACTGCTGTATTCATTTTGGTGTTGACGCTTCAAGGAGTCGTTCCTCAAAAGTGGGAGCTCGAGAGCAAGAATGATTTTTTGAAAGGCAAGTTTGAAGGAATCTCTGTCTCTTTCGATGGTTATCTTTCTCTTTCTCCCAAGGAAGAAGAGATAATAGGCCCAGCTGAGGATTTTTATTTATCATTTCTCATGACTCAAGAAGGAGTCATTTACCTGGGGACTGGTCATGGAGGAAAAATATACAGGATAAATCCAGGAGCTGAGGCAGAGCTCTATTACCAAGTGCCTGAAATGGATATTTACGGCCTTGTCCTTGACAGGAAAGGAAACCTTTATGCAGGGTCATCTCCCAACGGCAGCATCTATAAAATCACAGCTAAAGGCAAGGGAGAAGTGTTCTTTAATCCCACCGAGAAATACATATGGGATTTGCTTTTTGTAGAGAACGATATCTTACTGGCCGCAGTGGGAGAAAGCGGAGGAATTTACAGGATAAACAAGCAGGGAGAGGGGAATCTTATTTTTAAAGCCGAAGAGAATCATATTCTCTGTTTGGAAGGAGATGAAAATAGAAATCTGTTTGCCGGAAGCGGAGGCAATGGCCTTCTATATCGTTTCTCTCCTCAAGGCAAAGCATCGGTTCTCTTCGAATCCCCCTATGAAGAGATCAAGAGCATTGCTTTTGATGAAGAGGGTAACATTTTTGTAGCCGCAGGAGGGACTGTAGCCAAGCCAAAGAAAGAAAAGCCTGCTCAAGTTTCTCTTCAATCGGAAACCGAGATCTCTGTGACTGTGACGCCTTCCTCTCCTTCTCTTTTGGAGCGTATTCCTTTGGCTAAAGTCCAGCCCAGTGCTTTATATTTAGTAAACCGAGCGGGAATAGCCAAAAAGCTTTGGTCTTCTCAAGAAGATTTGATTTACTCCTTGCTTTGGAATAGGTTCAACAAAAATTTAGTCTTTGGTACAGGTAATAAGGGTAGAATTTTCACTGTTGACAAAGATGAAAAAATTTCCCTGCTTGTCCAGAAGAATTCAGAGCAGGTCTATACTCTTTACTCCTCAGATTCAAGAATTTATGCAGTCTCTAACAATCCTTCCCATCTGAACATGATTTACCCTGATCAAAGATTTGAAGGAGAGTATCTGAGCCATGTTATGGATACAAAGACAGTTTCATCCTGGGGAAGGATAAGCTGGGAAGGTGACATTCCTTCAGGAACAAGCCTTCAGTTTCAGACGCGAGCTGGGAATTCTAAAGAACCCAACAAAACCTGGAGCGACTGGTCTCCACCCTACCAAAAAAAGGAAGGAGAATTGATTCTCAATCCCAAAGCACGCTACATTCAATTTAAAGTCATATTCAAGAGTCAGTCTGGGAAAGTATCGCCTCAGCTTCAAAAAGTATCCCTTTTCTATCTTCAAACCAACATAGCTCCTCTCATCGCTAAGATGGAGTTGCTTCCTGTGAACCAGGTTTACCTTAAGCCTCCTGAGCGGGAAGAAATCATTTGGGGATATGAGAGGAATCAGGGAAAGAAATCCCAAGATGAAGAAAAAAGCAAGACATATGTTGTGAAGAAAAAAGTTATGAGGAAGGGATTCCAGACCATTACTTGGGAAGCTTCTGATGAGAATAGAGATACTCTTCTTTATAAGCTTCTTGTCAGAAAAGAGGATGAAGCTGAATGGCGAGTGTTAAAAGAAAATTGGTCTGATAATATCTTCACCTTTGATTCCATCTCATTTCCTGATGGAATCTATTTCATAAAATTGATTGCTTCAGATTCGCCTTCAAATCCTCGTGGCCTTGAATTGCAAACAGAAAAAATCAGCCAGCCTTTAGTGATAGATAACTCTCTTCCGGAAATAAAAAACTTTGTAGTTGTTAAAGAAAGGAATAAATTGGAGGTATCTTTTGAGGTTGAAGACTCTTTGTCTTATATCCAGGAGGTGAGATACCTCATCAGACCTGATGAGTGGCAGACAATTTTTCCTGAGGATGGGATTTGTGACGCAAAAAAAGAAATGTTTAAGCTGTCGGTAAGGCTTCAGCCAAGATCAGACAATCTTATTACTATAAAGGCTAGGGACAGCCATTCCAATATCGGAGTTTACAGACAAAAATTCTAAGCTAACTCGCCCTTCTCTGTTTACTTTTAGCTTGAATCTTTCCTTGGCTCCTGAATTTTAAGTGTTCAGGCACTTTTTATTCTTTCTAAATATTTATCTTCTCTGGTATCGATGCGGATAATATCACCTTCTTTTATAAAAGGAGGCACATTTACAGTAATCCCATTCTCAAGAACAGCGGGCTTGTTGCTGGCTGAAGCGGTTGCACCTTTGAGAAAAGGTTCGGTTTTTTTGACTTTTAAGTCTAAGGTCAAAGGGGGTTCTACACCCACAGGTTTTCCTTCATGCATTTCTATTTGGAAAATTACATTGGGGAGAAGATATTTAACGTTATCTCCTATTATTTCCGAAGATAGCTTGATTTGTTCGTAGTTTATGGTATTCATAAAAATGTAGTTCTCCCCTTCATGATAAAGAAATTCCATTTCGATCGTCTCAAGGAAAGCTTGTCCTACCCTGTCTTTTGAGCGAAACCTGTAGTCCAAGAGCGTTTGGTCCCTAAGATTGCGGAGCTTTGTCTGCATTAGAGCCTGTCCTTTACCTGGAGTAATATGAATTGCTTCCAGAACTTTGTAAAGATCTCCTTCGATTTTTATGACCATGCCTTTTCTTATCTGAGTAGCGGTTATCATATTTCCTTCTCCATCCCGTTTTTTTGTATAAGCAGATAGGGGACGGTTCTATTTTTTAATCCTTACCTATATTTCATGGTGCTGGACTTTCTATTTAAAAAAATAGAACCGTCCCCATCTCTTTTTAATTTTTTGGGAATTACAGTTAATTAAATAGATTTTTGGGATTCTATTCTTACTCCTTCATCGACTCGAATAATATATGTTCTTGCTCCTAATTTTTGTAAGGCCTCGGCTACTTTTTCAGCGCTTTCGGGTGTATAGGCAAATATACAACCTCCTCCTCCGGAACCGTTTATCTTCGCCCCAAAGGCGCCGGCTTGAAGGGATGATTCAATCATCTCCTCGATTTTTGGAGTAGAAATATGAAGATAGTCTCTCAGTACCGCCTGCTGAAGCGAGAGAAGCTGACCGAAGCGGGCGTGGTCAAATTCAGCTGATTCAAAAAGATTCTCTCCTTTCTTGGTTAAATCGCGAGTCAGGAGAGTGCCGTGGAGGAGTCTTTTTTCTTCCGAAGGAAGTTTTTCAATCTCTTGCCGGACTTCAGGAGTCAAAGGACTTTTCAGGTTAAAGTCTTTAATCCTTTGGTTTATAGATGTTACTCCACGAAGAACATGACTTTTAATATACCCGAGCATTCCTGTTGTATCCTTTTTCTGAAGAGAATCGGCCAGAACAAATTCTTTTAGAGGATTTTTAAGTTTCTTAAATCGCAGGTTCTCATCGAAATGAATCGAGAGGACTCCTCCCAGGGAGGAAGAATAATGATCCATTTTTCCTCCTGGCTCCTTGAATTCCGCGACTTCTGCGAGAAAGCCCAATTCAGCAATTTTTTCGGGCGTAAAATGTTTTAAACTCCCGTGTGCTTCCAGCAGAAATTTTATCCAGGCCACTACCAGAGCCGAAGAGCTGGCTGAGCCTGAGTTTATGGGTATATTTCCCCTAAGGAGGCAGTTCCAACCTGACGATAGATGAATTCCTTCTCTTTGGATGATATTGATGGCGCTTCTGAGATAATCTCTTTCCTGAAGATAGGGCAATTCTTTTTCAAGGAAGAATTCATCCTCTTCTCCTATGTCGGGCTTTCTGATTTTGAATTTCTTGTCTTTTCTTTTCTTGCCGCTGATAGTAATCCTTAAATTGATAGCGGCTGCAATTATGGATAAGCCAAAATAATCTTGATGTTCACCAAAGAGACACAATCTTCCAGGAGCAGAAACTTCGAGTTCGAAATTTCTCATAAATCCTTTTTATATAAAGTTACCCAGACCTGTCAAATAATAAATGCAGTGGGGTCAGGCCTTCAAAAATTTTAATAAAATATTAAAGTTTTTGAAGGCCTGACCCCATTTTTTGGTTGATTTTAGAGGTAAATTTATTTATAAAGGTCTCTCTCTTGATAACATAATAATGAGCGAATTGCATTTTTTAGGGACAGGTGGTTCTGTCGCAACTGCAGAGCGGGATAATACTTCGTTTCTGGTAAAAGAGGGCCAAGAATTAACTCTGGTCGATTGCCCGGGGAGTCTCCTCCAAAAAATCAAGAAGCTGGATTTCAACCCGCTCCAGATAAGCTCCATTCTCATCACTCACGTTCATACCGATCATGTCTATGGATTGCCTTCCTTTGTTCATAGCCTCATGCTCGAGGATTTTCTGGTTCGCATCTATGGTTCGAAGGAGACCATTGACTTTAGCCGGAAGCTCCTCGATATGTTTCACTTGCTGAAAAAGACATTGAAGATCCAGATCGAATTCATTTCCTTGAAGCCAGGGGAAAATGCCGAACTGACGGATTCTCTGGATGTACAAGCTTTTCGGGTTCCTCATGATTCATCTTCCCTGGCGTATCATTTCTTTTTCAGGAAAGGGGGAAAAGAGCTCATCTATTCTGGGGATACACCACGCGATTCTCTTGTTTTTCAGGAAGCAAGGGCTAAGGATTATCTCATCCATGACTGCAGTGCTCCCTCCCGATTTTTTCAAAAATATCCTTCCCTCTACACGATGCACACTCATTCTCTCGAGCTGGGAAAGCATTCCCAGGAAGCTGGAGTCAAATGTCTTATCCCCTGTCATTTTTTTGGCGAATTAGAATTTTCATCTGCAGAAATCGAAGAGGAAATCAGGAGAAGTTACAAGGGTTCATTAATCATACCTCAAGATTATGAGGAAATAGCCTTGTGATGCTTTTCTGGCGTATTTAAGATATGATTAACTGAAATACGGCAAGCTGAGTGAAATATAAAATGCTGGAGGGAAAGATGAAAGCAGCCAATATATTTTTGTTCATCCTCACTTTTTTTCTCGTATCGACCTGTATCTCGAATAAAAAGAGTGGGATGGCAGATATGATTCTTCTGAACAGCAATATTTGGACAGTGAATCCCGACCAACCTTGGGCAGAAGCAGTGGCTGTGGAAGGAGGAAGGATCCTGCAGGTTGGCACGACTGCAGAAATTAAGAGGCTTGCAGGCGCGAAAACACAGATTATTGATTTAAAGGGAGACTTAGTCCTGCCAGGATTAATAGATAGCCATACGCATTTCCTGGATGGAGGATTTTCCCTGCTCAGGATTGATTTGAGAGACGCCAAGTCGAAAGAAGAATTTATCGAAAGGATTCGAAGTAAGGCTGAAGAGCTCGAGAAAGGAGAATGGATTCTCGACGGCAACTGGGATCACCAGCAATTCACTCCTCCTGAATTGCCAAGGAAAGAGTGGATTGATGAGGTCTCACCTCATAATCCAGTCTTCGTGAACCGTTATGATGGACATATGGTCCTGGTTAACAGCTTGGCCCTACAAATTGCTGGCATTACCAGAGAGACACCTTTTCCCCAAAGCGGCGAAATCCTTAAGGACACACTTACCGGCGAGCCCACAGGAGTCTTAAGAGATGCAGCCATGGATCTTGTTAAGAAACATATTCCAGAGCCTTCCTTCCAACAAAAGCTAGAGGCAGCAGAAATCGCTCTAAAGCGCGCTGCTGAAGTCGGATTGACTTCAATCCATGATATGGACTCTACTTCCAGCTTTGAAGTCTACCAGGAGCTTCGGCGAGCTGATAAATTGACCTCCCGTTTGTACGTCTATATTCCGATTACTGAAGTAGAAATCTATGCCCGACTGAAATTAAAAACTCCCTTTGGTAACGATTTTTTGAAAATAGGAGGATTGAAAGGCTTTGTGGACGGCTCCTTGGGCTCTTCAACGGCCTTATTTTTTGAGCCTTATACGGATAATCCGAAAAAATATGGACTCCTTTATTCTCACATGTTTCCTGAAGGAATCATGGAGAAGAGGCTCCTGCTGTCTGATCAGTCAGGCCTCCAGGTTGCTATTCATGCTATAGGTGATAAAGCCAACCACCTAATCCTTGATATCTTTGAAAAAGTCATTGCCCAGCAGGGTGCGAGGGACAGACGCTGGCGAATCGAACATGCTCAACATCTTCTCCCCGAGGATATGGAAAGGATGCAAAAGCTCAATATCATTGCTTCTGTCCAGCCGTACCATGCGATTGACGATGGCCGTTGGGCAGAAAAGAAGATAGGGAAAAAGCGCTGCCAGTACAGCTATGCCTTTAGATCACTGCTTGAGAAAGAGGTGATTTTAGCCTGCGGCTCGGATTGGCAGGTGGCTCCTTTGAATCCTCTGACAGGAATTTACGCGGCTGTTACCCGTCAAACCATTGACGGCCAGAATCCTCAAGGATGGATACCTAAGGAAAAAATTTCCTTGGAGGAAGCTATTAAAGGGTATACTCTAAACGGCGCTTATGCGGAATTTTCAGAGAAGACGAAAGGCTCTGTTGAGAAAGGGAAACTGGCCGATTTGGTTGTGCTCGATCAGAATATCTTTGAAATTCCTACAGAGGAAATAATAAAGACTAAAGTTAAAATGACGATTGTCAACGGAAAAATTGTCTATCAAAAATAGAAGTTTTCAATGATTTATTTATACTTTGGTGTCTTGATTTGCTGTTTTGCCCTTCTGTTCAAATGTGCCGACTGGTTTGTGAAAGGAGCCTCAGGAATTGCTGAGACCTTGAAGGTTTCCAAAATGATCATAGGGATTGTGCTTGTTGGCCTGGCCACGACTGCCCCAGAATTTTTTGTCTCTGTTATAGCTGCCTATCTTGGTCACCCTGAGATTGCCTTGGGAAATGCTATTGGTTCGGTAATCTGTGATGATGGAATAGCCATGGCCTTGGCTGCCTTTATTGCTCCAACAGCCATCCTGATCAACTGCCGAACTCTGAAAGCGGTGGGAATTTTTCTCCTTGCTATTGACTTTCTTGCCTATTTTTTAGCCAGAAATGGTCAAATCGGTCGCGCGGAAGGATTTTTCTTTATTCTCATCTTGGTCATCTATTACATCTTTATGATCAAAGGCCATAAATCAAATATTTTTAGAACAGACCAGGAAAATGAAAAGCTTGACAGGAAGCATCCTATGTCCTTGAGAAGAAGTCAATTGAAAAAGCCTATCCTTCTCTTCCTAGGTGGTATCGTCGGAGTTATTCTCATCAGCCGTGTCATTGTCTGGTCTGCTGTTCATATTGCCAGATTCTTTCAAATCTCTGAAATCATAATCGGCCTGACTGTGGTTGCTATCGGTACTTCACTCCCTGAGATTAGCACCTGTATCACTGCGGCATTGAAGGGCGAAGGAGAAATCGCTGTTGGAAACATCATCGGCGCAGATATACTCAATATTTTATGGATCATAGGAGTGGCCTCTATTGTCAATCCCATAAAAGTTGAGGTGCAAATCGTCAATTTCACTTTTCCCTACATGATCCTCGTGGTAGTCGTTATGCTCATAGCAATGAGAATAGGGTGCCGTTTAGGGAAGATTAAAGGTTTAATTCTTCTGTTCCTTTATCTTGTTTATCTTCTCTTGACTCTCTCCCTCTTCACCTGAAAAAATAATGGGGACGGTTCTATTTTTTCTCAATAGAGCGTACAAGGATAAGAGCTAGTAAGAAAAAATAGAACCGTCCCCATTATTTTTCTGTTGAGAAAAAATAGAACCGTCCTCTAATTTTTTTTCGTCGCATTGTTTACCATGATGAAATTATTTGTTATTATAATGCGTTCAAAAAAGAGAAAAAAGTGATGAATGTAGGCGTCCTCAATGAAAGCAACAAGATAGAAAATAGAGCTGGATTAACCCCGAGCAGCGTCTCTTTTTTAGTGGAGAAAGGGCACACTGTTTATGTTCAGGCGGGCGCAGGTCTGAAAGCGGGCTATGCCAACGAGGAATATGAAAATCAAGGAGCCAATATAGTTTTTACAAAGGAAGAGGTTTTTGGACGTTCCGACGTTGTCTTGAACATTTCTCCCCTCAACCAAGAAGAATGCGGCATGGTCAAAAAAGAACAGATCCTCTTTGGCTTTCATCATTTAGCTATTGCCAAAAAAACTTTAGTCGAAGAGCTTCTTAAGAAAAACGTCATCATTGTTGGCTATGAAATAGTCCAAGAGCAGAATGAGGACCTTCCTTTCCTGGAAAGTCTAAGCGAAGTGGCCGGCCAGATGTGCCTTGTTATATCTGGTCATTATCTCCAGACGAGCCAGGGAGGCAGAGGAGTCATCATTGGTGGCGTAGTCACTGTTCCACCCGCGACAACTGTCATTATTGGCAGCGGTGTCCTGGCCAAGAGTGCGGCGAAAGCGATGTTGGGTGCTGGAGCTCACACCATTGCTTTGGGCCACAATATGGAGAGACTAAGAGAATTAGAAGAGATGACTTCAGGCAAAATCATTACCCTTATAGCCAGCAAATATAATCTGGAAAGAATGACCAAGGTGGCCGACATCCTGATAGGAGCGGTGCTAATGCCTGGTGAGAAGGCTCCGGTGGTAATAACCCGGGAAATGGTCAAGTCCATGAAAAAAGGCTCTTTGATCATAGACCTGGCGATCGACCAAGGTGGCTGTGTGGAGACCAGTCGACTAACAACCCTTGAACACCCGATCTTCGTTGAAGAAGGAATCACCCATTACTGCGTTCCCAATATTACTTCTGCTGTAAGCAGAACATCTACCAAAGTTCTCTCCAATGTTGTTACTCCTTATCTCCTTCAAATAGGAGAACATGGAATCGACCAAGCTTTAAAAGGCAATCCATCGCTAGCTCGAGGAGTTTATGCCTATAAGGGTTCCTTAGCAAAAAGGAGTATAGCCGAGAGATTCGGGATTGCCTATCAAGAATTATTCCAAGGACAAAGAAAAAGTTGAGCACTGAAATAGAAAGGATTCTTCATGAATTTGGGCATGATCAGAGGAACCTGATTCATATTCTTCATCATATCCAGGCCCATTATGCGTATATCCCCCCTCAAACCATCGCTTTCATTGCCAAACATCTCAAAATTTCTGAAAGCGAAATCTATGGTGTACTTACATTTTATAAAGGTTTTAGTCTTGAACCCAGAGGTAAACACCTTGTCACTGTTTGCACGGGAACAGCTTGCCATGTTCGTGGCGCGCCGAGGATTGTTGATGAGTTAAAAAGAAAATTGGATATTGATGTGACGGAGACAACCAAAGACAATTTATTCACTCTGGAAACAGTGAATTGCGTGGGAGCTTGTGCTCTGGGACCTATTGTCGTCGTCGACGGTGAATACCATGGCCAAATGAAAATAAGTGAGATTGATAAACTTATCAAGAAATACAAACCTGCGAAAGAGAGCAAGTCCAAGTCATGAAAAGCAGGATTTCTCTAGAAAAATTTGAAGAAATCAGAGCCAAGATTCTAAAAGAGCGAGAAACTGAGAAAACCTGCATCACTATTTGTGGAGGAACTGGATGTCATGCCTACGGCTGCTTAAAAGTTGCCCGAAGCTTTGAGGAAGAAGTCAAGAGCGAAAATCTTCAAGAATCTGTTGATGTCAGGATTACAGGCTGTCACGGCTTCTGTGAGAGAGGACCGATCGTTGTCATTCAACCCGAAGGGATTTTTTACCAAAGGGTAGAACTGAAAGATGTAAAGGAAATTATTTTAGAGACAATCGTCAATAAAAAAATCATACCCAGGCTTCTTTATGTAGATCCAAGAACAGAGGAAAAAATTGTGCTAGAGAAGGAAGTTCCCTTTTATAAAAAGCAGGAACGCATCGTCTTCGGGAATAATGGATTTTTAGATCCCGCAGATATTAAAGACTATATAGCCTTGGGAGGCTATCAGGCCATCTCTAAGGTCCTTTTTGATATGACTTCAGAGAAGGTTATCGAAGAAATCAAGAAATCTGGTTTGAGGGGAAGAGGAGGTGCTGGATTTCTGACCGGGAAAAAGTGGGAAGTCTGCCGTGAAGTCTCCTCTGACGGGAAGTATATCATCTGCAATGCTGACGAAGGTGATCCGGGTGCTTACATGGACCGAAGTCTTCTCGAGGGAAATCCCCACAGCGTGATAGAGGGCATGGTCATCGGAGCCTATGCCATCGGTGCCTCAGAAGGATTTATCTATGTGCGGAGGGAATATCCCCTGGCCGTAAAAAACATAACCATCGCCTTAGAACAGGCCAGAGCCTACGGTTTGTTGGGAGACTCAATCCTTGGGTCTGAATTCCATTTTAAGATTCATGTCGTCCAGGGAGCAGGAGCCTTTGTTTCCGGAGAAGAATCCGCTCTTATGGCATCTATCGAAGGAAGGCGGGCCTTTCCCAAGCAAAGACCACCTTATCCAGCTCAAGAGGGCCTGTGGGGTAAGCCTACTAATATTAACAATGTGGAAACATGGGCCAATGTTCCTTATATCATAAAGAATGGAGCAGATTGGTTCTCTAATATAGGAACCGAGAAGAGTAAAGGGACAAAGATATTTTCTCTGGTGGGCAAGATCAACAACACCGGATTAGTCGAAGTCCCCATGGGGATGACGCTTAGAGAAATCATCTTCGATATCGGTGGTGGCATAAAAGATAACAAGAAATTCAAAGCCGTTCAAACAGGTGGCCCTTCAGGAGGGTGTATTCCTGCCAGCATGTTGGATCTGCCGATTGATTTTGAGAGGCTGACCGAAGTTGGCTCCATGATGGGCTCGGGTGGAATGATCGTCATGGATGAGAATACCTGTATGGTTGATGTAGCCAGGTATTTTCTCGAATTTACTCAGGAGGAGTCCTGCGGAAAGTGTGTTCCTTGTCGAGTAGGGACCAAACAGATTGTCGACGTTCTAACTCGCATCACCAAGGGCAAAGGGGAAAAAGGAGATATCGAAAAACTCAAAGAATTGTCCAACACAGTCAAGACGGGTTCTCTTTGCGGGTTGGGTGGGACTGCTCCCAATCCAGTGTTGACTACCATTAATTATTTTCGAGATGAATACGAAGCCCACATTGAAAGAAAGAGCTGTCCGGCTTTTGTCTGCAAGGATTTGATTGCTTACTACATAGAGCCTGAGAAGTGCGTCGGGTGTCTCCTGTGTTTAAAAAGCTGTCCGACCGAAGCCATAAGAGGCGAGAGGAAAAAAGTTCATGTCATCGACCAAGAGTTGTGCATCAAGTGTGGAGCCTGCTTTGATGTCTGCCCTCCTAAAGTCATGGCAGTTTCCAAAGTAACGGGAAGGAAAAAGGAGAGATTACTCAAAAAGGTTTCATCGGCTCGAGCAAAAAGATGAAAATCACTATCGATAATAAAGAAATTGAAGTCGAGGGCAAGAAAACTATTTTAGAAGTTGCCCGAGAGAAGGAAATATTTATTCCCTCTCTCTGTGATCATCCCCGCCTGGCGCCTTTCACTGGCTGCCGACTGTGCATTGTGGAGGTCAAGGGAACAAGAGGATATCCTCCTTCCTGCGGAACTTATGTTGAGGATGGAATGGAGGTTCGGACAAAGACTCCCAAACTCCAGAAATTGCGAAGGCAGATTCTGGAATTGATTCTTTCCGAACATCCTAATGCCTGTCTCATCTGTAGCGAGAAAGATAAATGCGATGAATACAAATCCACCATCCGCAAAGTCGGGGAAACGACCGGCTGTGTGCTGTGTTCCAATAATGGTCGATGTGAATTACAGGATGTTGTGGAAGCCCTGAACATAAAGGAAGTGAGCTTGCCGTCTCTTTACCGCAATTTTGAAATCCGTAAAGATGATCCTTTCTTCGACCGCAATTACAACCTCTGTATACTCTGCGGGAGATGTGTGAGGATCTGCCATGAAGTGAGGGGAGCCTCGACCATTTCCTTTGTCTATAGAGGGACTGAAGCCGTTGTCAGCACCGTCCTTGATCGAAACCTTCTTGACTCTGGTTGCCAGTTCTGCGGAGCCTGTGTGGATGTCTGTCCTACTGGTGCTTTAGCTGAAAGGGCTGTTAGGCCAGAGGGCCTTGCTGATAAAACAGTGAAAACTATCTGTCCTTTGTGCAGCCTTGGCTGTGAGTTAAAAATTGAACTCAAGGGAGGCAGAATCTTGCGTTCTGTTCCCTCTGCGGAAGGACCTGTAAATCAAGGCCAGGCCTGTGTTAAGGGCCGTTTTACAATAAGCGACCTTGTTTACAGCCCACAAAGAATAGTCAAACCCTTAATCAAGAAGAAGGGAAGACTTGAAGAAGTCAATTGGGAAGAGGCTTTAGATTTCGTGGCCCGAAAACTAAGAAAATATAAGAGCAATGAGCTGGCCGTCATTTCTTCCTCTCAAGCGACAAACGAAGAGAACTATCTATTCCAGAAATTTGCTCAGCAAGGACTGAAGACAAAAAATATAGATAACACGGCGAGGTATTCTCCTTTAGCTTGCTATTGGGAATGGGCTCAAGAGAAAGTGCTTTCGCCTAGATTGAACTTCAGGATTAAAGATATCTCTCAAGCCAAAACCATTCTTCTTCTCGGCGCTGATCTCACAATCTCTCATCCCGTATTGGGATTATCAGTCATAGAAGCAGTCAAAAACGGGGCTAAACTCATTATCGTTGATCCTCGAGAGATTTGTCTGAACCGGTACTCTTCTCAATGGCTTCGAATAAAGCCAGGAACAGATTTTTATTTTCTGAATTCTCTTTCTAAAATACTTCTTGATGAAGAACAATCAAAGGAAACATCAAAAATTAAAGGGTTTGAATCTTTCAAGAAATCTCTCGATGAGATTGAGATGACTAAGTGTTCGGAGATCACTGGAATTTCAGAAGAAGATCTAAAAACAACTTCTCGAATCATGTTGGACGATGGCCCTGCTGTTTTTCTTTTTGGGCTGGGTTTGACACAGCATCCCAGCGCAAAAGATAACCTGACGGCTCTCTGGAATTTATCTCTCTTGCGCAAAGCTCAGCTCTATCCTCTAAGTTTAGAGCACAACGGCAGAGGTGAACTGGAAATCCGACGCTCCTTCAGAGAGGGATTGGACTTTAAACAGATCAGCCAGGCAGTAAACAAAAAGATTATAAAGGCCCTCTATCTGGCCGGGCCTTTTCCTCTCCTCGAGAAGAAAAAACCTGAATTCTTAGTCATCCAGGATAGCTTTGTGAATGAAAACATGAAGCTGGCTGATGCTATTCTTCCAGGTACGACTTTTGCTGAGACTGAAGGCACCTGTATCAACTTGGAAGGAAGAATTCAGAAGCTTCACCGAGTTATCGAACCTTCAGGTGAGGCAAAGCCCGATTGGTGGATAATTTCTCAGCTGGCTCAAAACATGGGCTACCAAGGCTTTAGTCATAAAAGCCCTTTTCAAATCTTGAAGGAAATGAAGAAAACTGTACCTGCCTTCGCCGGTATTTCTAATGCTCTTCTCGACAATGGTAAAGAAATCTTTATTCAGGAAGGAAAGGAAGAAAAGGGCAAATTTATACCTTTGGAATACAAGCGTCCACCTTCCAAGGTCCGAAAAGAATTCCCTTTTCTCATGCTTATCGATTATAACCTGGATTATTACCGCGGTCTTAATCTGAGTAAAGAGATCAAAGGGATGAGGATCATCAGAGATTCGAGGTGGATTAAAATAAATCCTGAAGACGCAGAAGAACTCAAATTGAATGATGGAGAAGAGGTAGAATTTGGCTCAGGTTCTAAAAGAGTCAAGGGCGTGGCCAAGCTTTCAGATGCTATCCCAAGAGGAATCATTCTCGCGAGTTTCCTCTTTAATGAAAAACCTGAGTTTTCAGTGTCTCGTCTATCTTCGGGGCTTAATCCTGATGATTATCCGCTGAAAATGCTCCCAGTGAAAATATATAGAGGTAAGTGATGGCGAAAATCTTGCGAAGAGAACGGCTAGTTCCCAATATTCACCTCCTTGAGGTTCAGGCCCCTGAAATCGCTAAAAAATGCAAACCTGGCCAGTTTGTCATCATTATGCCAGACGAAAGGG
>Ga0209636_10004317_pt1 | contig 14490 bp, 19 predicted proteins | sample DeeMarSWOR152_54_FD_187464 | JGI IMG/M metagenome (GOLD analysis project Ga0209636, IMG submission 187464) | Marine sediment microbial communities from White Oak River estuary, North Carolina - WOR-1-52-54 (SPAdes) (version 2) | ecosystem: Environmental > Aquatic > Marine > Intertidal zone >...
CTCCCATTGGAATTATTGTTTTAACCTAATATAATATAACAATTTAAAAGCTAAAATGCTACCTTTTTCTTATTCTTTTTAAATTGTTTTTATTACACTTAGAATGTGCGAAACTTGAGTAAATAAATATTTTTTAACGATTACTGATCCTGATTTTTTCCCTAAGATGCAACATATTATCCAACTGTACTTAAATCAACCGCAATATCTGTTTTGTTATGATGAATGTCCTGGCATCCAAGCGATTATGCCTCTTTGTCCTGATTTACCAGTTGCTGAAAATGTACCGAATTACAGAGATTTTTTATATACCCGAAATGGCACCACTGATCTGATGGCATTTCTTAATGTTAAAAATGGAAACGTTTTTGGGCAATGTAATGATAACCATAATCGTCACACATTAATTTCACTGTTTAAACAACATGTAACAAGGCAGCCTGCTGATGCTCAATTACATTATATCATGGACAATTTAAATACCCATTTCCATAATGATTTTTGCAAAGTCGTTGCCCAGTTAAGCAATGTAAAATATTCTCCATTAGAAAAGGGCATCCAACGACGTGAATGGCTTGGCAAAAATGACAAGAGAATTGTTATTCATTTTACCCCATTTCATGGCTCATGGTTGAATATGGTTGAAATCTGGTTTGGGATTCTGAACCAAAAATGCATTAAACAGGGTGCCTTTAATAGTGTTGAAATTTTACAAAATACACTATTAGATTTTATTGACACCTGGAATAGATATTTTGCTCATCCATTTACCTGGAAGTATAAAGGCGATGGACTTTATGAAAAAGCGATTAGTCGATTTAATAAATTGCTTTTGCTTGAGACTGCCCAGATGGATATTAGTTTTTTGAATAAACAACTGTTATTGATGGCTAATATTGCTAGAAATTATCAAACAATATTACAAACAAAACATTGGGCACAACTAAGAGAATTGATAATGTTAAAAAAAGAATATTTGCAAAATGTCATTATAAATTCACCAAAGGAACGAAAAAAGAAAACAACATGGCAAAGTTTAGATAATTTAAAGAAAATTATGAATTGCCAATTCTAAAGGCAAAACTTATGAAACAAGGCACTAGTGGTTTCCCTGGCTTCTTCCCGAACGCTGCCAATCGTTTTGTTGACCTGAACTCCCAGGGCAGCATCCAGACAGGTATTGGGATCGGCATCGACCGCTAATACAGGACGGCATCCCCGAGCAATCAATCGTAATACCATTAGACCTGCAATGGTTGTTTTTCCAGTTCCTCCTTTACCAGTAATCGCAATGAAATAACCCACTTATTTTTCGCTCCCAATCTTTGCTTCCAGTTTTTTTAAAATATTCTCGAAATTCTTTAGCAACTCTGAATCCAAATTATCAAGAACTGATTTTCCATTTCGATCGGATTGTCTGAATTGTTCAGAATAGGGAATAATTCCAAGCAGATCGTAGTTAAGAAAAGAATCACGGATAAATTTTTCATCTTCCTGACCATAGATTTTATTCGCTACTAATTGAATGTTTTTCAAGCCAATTTCCCCAGCCATCCGAATGATCCGATGGGCGTTATCAATTGAGCGTTATCCTGGCTCCAGGACAATGATCATCGTGTCAACGCCACGAGCGCTACCTCGCCCCAGGTGTTCAATCCCAGCTTCCATGTCCATGACAAGGGCGTCGTCTTTATAGAGCACCAGGTCTGTGACCAGGGCACGAATCAGTGTGCTTTCGGGACAGGCGCATCCGCTGCCGCCGCTCTCAATCGCTCCGAGCACCAGCAACGCCACGCCACTGTGGCGTATGGCAAATTTATCAGCAATATCTGATACTTCAGGATTAAGCTTAAATACTTGCCCGTATTGTTTAACCTTGGCTCCAGTCCGTTCTTCAATTAATGCCACCTGGCGGGAAATAGGAATGATTGTCCCCTGCTTTTCTTCCGAAATACCAAGCGCAGACGCTAAATTGGCATCGGGATCGGCATCGACAGCAAGGACTTTTCGCCCCCGCTGAACCATCAACAACGACAACGCAGCAGCTAATGTAGTTTTTCCCACACCACCTTTGCCTGAAATTTCTATTTTCATATTTGTTCATCAGTTAGTGAAATGTGAGACGGCAGACGTGAAAAGTGAGACGTAAAACTTAATAGGTAAAGACTGAGACGTCAAACTTACGATTTACGTTTTACTTCAAACTTTCCATTTCTCATTTGTTCCTTTTCACGTTTCACATCTGCCGTTTCACGTTTTAAAATTTATATTTCGCCCGCATTGCTTTGGATAGTGCCTGGTTCATCTCAAAAACTTTTTCTGCATCTGCAAGCTCCATCGTGCCTGTTCCGCAAGACGGAGTGATGATCGCCTGTTCAGCAATCTGCTGTTTATCAATCCCTTTGGAAGCCAAATTATCCATCATTTTTTCGAAATGACCCACAAGACTATCAGCCGTCTGCGCTCGGATCGCTGTTGAAGTTGGCACCACACCCCAGGCAAGCATTCCGCCCCGATTCAGATGTTTTTTTACGGCATCAGCATACATGACGATTGTTTCTCCATATCCGAACGCATCAAAATTGACAATATCCACGCCAGCATCGATCAAAATACTCCACTCTGTATTGCCGCAGCAATGGATTCCAGCCAGGGCATTATCCGCATGGATCGCCTCGATCATTTCAACCAGATGGGCAACGACATCTTCTAGTTTTACAGACACATAGGTCGAGCTGCCAAATCCCGAAAGAATTGGCTCATCCACAAAACAAATCACCTTTTCAGCATAAGGCTTAAATTTCTGAATTTGCCAGCGACATTTCATTGCCAGCGCTTTGATTACCAAATCCCGAAATTCTTCATTGTAATAAATGGCTCGTTTATTTTCATCCACAATCGTCAGCGCAAAGCTACAGGGTCCCGTGGTTTGAACTTTTATGAATGGATATTTCTTCCCATCGGATTGAAGTCGTTTTTCAAAGGCATAAATTCCTCGTGAAAAATTTGGGCTGATAGCCATCGCCGAGCAATCGCAAGTCCCTTCATCGGGATCCATTGCCATCATGTAGGCTTCATAAAATTCAGCAAAGGCTTCGGAATAGTCACCCGAAGTATCAAAATACATGCGACGTTTTTCCCGATCAATTACGATGCAGGGCACTCTTTCGGAATACTGAATTTCCATCTGTTCATTCAAATCAATTTTGGGGAGTTGAGGCCAGAATGGCGCTTCTGGAACTTGAGAAATTGAAACATCCACGGCATGCTCAGGATTATCAAACGGCATGCTGCCGATGCCTGTTGCTAAGAATTTGGGTTTGAAAGACATTTTTTTCTCCATTAAACTTTATGGGCAAAATTCAACAAAAGTTAAAAGTGACTTAAGTTTGAAGTGACTAAAATATTTTTGCTCTAATAACTTTAGCTCACTTTAGTCACTTTAGACACTTTAAACTTGAACAGCATCAACTGCTTTTATAATCGCCCTGATATGATCAGGTGTCGTGCCACAGCAACCACCGATAATGTTCGCTCCTGCTTTAATTAAATCGGGAACCAGGGCTGCCATTTGCTCTGGCGTTTCAGGGAAAATATCAACACCATTGACATTTTTCGGCAATCCTGCGTTGGCATGAACAAGAATCGGTTTATCTGGTTCAATTTCTCGCATCTCTTTGACAATATCGATCATGCGTTCAAAACCATTACCACAATTAGTACCGATGATATGCGTGCCAGCCTCGAGGGCAGTTTTCACAGCATCTTTCGGTGATACGCCCATCATCGTCCGATATTCGCCTTTAACAGTACGCTCAAAAGTAAATGTACAAATAACCTCGCATTCAGTATTTTCCCGAGCAGCTCGAACAGCAAGCGATGCTTCATCCAAAGCACTCATAGTTTCGACACAAATCGCATCGGCACCGCCTTTGGCGAGTGCAATCGCTTGTTCTTTGAATCCATCATAAAGCTCATCCTCGGTGACATCTCCCATCAATAGAATCTTTCCCGTTGGTCCAATGGATGCGATTACCCATTTGTTATCGCCAGCAGCTTTTCGTGAAATACGTGCCGCCGCTTCATTCAATTCAGCAACTCGATCAGCCAATCCGTAATGTTCCAATTTGAGTCGAGAACCGCCAAAACTATTCGTCTCAATCATATCAGCGCCAGCTTCTATATAACTTCTGGCAATATCCAAAACATCATCGGGACGATCCACGCACCAGAGCTCGGGACAATCCCCTGGCTTCAATCCTTTCTTCTGCAGAAATGTTCCCCAGGCGCCATCGGAAACCAGTATCTTTCCGCTTTTAATTACATCACCAATTGAACCGCTGCTCATTTTGTGCTCCTTTCGATTTTAAAGAATTCAACATTCATCATTCATAATTCAACATTCATTATTTTAAGATGCCAACTATTTCTCACCGAAAACACAACTATTCACCATTTAATTATGATTGGTAAATACATCAAACAATCCCCAAATGCGACCGAAACATGGGATGAATATCAAAAAAATTCATCATCGCGATATTTAGTGTCGGCTCTTGGTGGTAGCCTACATAAAGATGCTCATCTCCATCAACAGGCTCCCGATCGGTTTTCATAAAAGCTCTTAAAAATCCAACATTCCAGAGCACCCCAATCAATTTTTGAGGCGAGCTTGCCTCGTTCAACCAATCTGCCGCTTTGGGGCAACTTTTCACTCCCTCGATAATTTCCAGCCAGCGATCTTCTAATGCTTCCCTGGTCCATTGAACATCCCCTAATCGAAATGTCTCAAAAACCTCTCGCAATCCCGCATACCGAAAACGATATTCAGACGCAATATCTTCCAGTCGATTCATGGAATAGCTACGTTCGACTTTCTTAATTGTCTCCTGCCCGATTCGTTCTTCGATATTGTGAGCTTTAAAACATTCGTTTATAAAAAATATCAATTCCCTGAGACGATAGAGAGTGCGATCCACAATATATTTAAAAGTCGGAATTTCTGCATCCTGAATAGCTTTTTGAAAAATAATTTCCCAGATTGTATCTGGTTGTGTCGCTCTTACGTCTTTGCCGAGGCTACGCTCGAGCGAATGTTTGATACGTTGGGCGATCATCACTTTCAACTCTTCGGGAGTCCAGCGAAGATATTCAATGATATCCCTGATCTTTTGGGCATCGTCATATAGCTCGGGGATGTTTTGATAGATTTCCTCTCGAATGGTCACGAGAACATGAATGTTGGGGAATTGATTATTGATTTGAATCGCTGCTCGAAACAAGCCTGCTATGAACTGCCGAGCATCAATGGAAGCATCCCAGCCATGATCTAATTCATCGAACAGGATAAGAATTTTGGTGTAGCGACTTAGTTCCTGGATGGCTGGAATGACCTTTGTCAGAGGTTCTAATTTATAAAGTTTGTCCAGCTCGTTTGTTTTATCAGCGAATTGAAGGCCTTCCAATGAGATATTGGTAACTCTACCAAATTTTTTGATAAACTTTACCAGGAGATCGATCGGCGTTTTTTCATGCTGTTCAAAATGATCTCGCAAGTAGACATGAAGTCGATTGACATGTTCGGAATGGGCTTTCTGGTTTTTATGCCTGGAATGAAGCAGACGCATCGCCGTTGAAAGAATGACATACTTCCATGATGCGGTATAGGCGCCCAGGCATGCCCATTCAGCTTCGGATTCGAATAATCGAGAATTTTTGAGAAGGTCATAAATGTAGTCACTGGGCAAAATCTCCTGAACCAGTGTACCCTCGGCTCGTTCTTTTTGCACCAGCATCTTAAATATCGCTGATTTACCGCTACCCCGATTGCCGATCAAAATTTTGGTATAACCCAATGCCACCCGACGGAACAGATCGCTCTCGTAAAAATATTGTTCTAAATAATTGTCATGTTCAGCAGCCAATCCCCCTAAATTGATATCCCTGATGTATTGGTGTTTAACGTACATATCTCATCGCCTTTAAATCGAAAAGGAAATTTTGATAATTTTGAAACTAAATATACGCTTCTTACTTTTTAATATCAAGCAAAAAATAAATACAGGTGAAGTAAAATTGAATGTTAATAATTTTTGTTCTTGCTTTAATCGATTAAAATTATTATAATATTGCTGAAAAAAATACTTAGAAACTCAATAGAGGAAAAAAATGAGCATAAATTATGATCAAGAGATAGATGCCTTAGTTAGAACAGGAGTATATCGAGATAGAGGCGAAGTTATACAGGATGCACTCAATACATTCCTGGCTTTAAAATCAAACCTTCGTCTCGAAATAGCCATTGAGCTATTTAAGAGTGATGAAGTATCTTTGCTTCGAGCAAGTGAGATAGCTGGCATAAATTTTTATATTTTTAAAAAGATTCTAAATGATCGGGGCATTAAAATACCAGTCGATGTGGAAACTACCGATGTGATGGATAGACAAATAGAAAATTTTGAAAAATTAGTACTACTTAGTCACATTCGAAAAAATAATGGAGTGCGGTGCCTTTATGCACCGCAGCTTGCAGTCCTGCACTCCCGCTTGCAATAAAATAAGCAATGGAGTGGTCACTGAAGAAGTATGAAGAATTTGTCTATGATATTATAAATCGATATCCTTCAATTATCGTTACGAAAAAAATGATTTACGAACAAAGATTAACGATTTTTGATTTACGCAGGAGTGCTGTATCAATAATCGCAAGTCAAAAAATCAAAAATACTTCTAGAATCGTAAATCGTTAATCATTGTTCTGAGATCAAAAGAAAGAGCAGCAGTGGTGGTGAATTATTACAAATGTAATTGTTTACAGTCATTTTCAAAACCTCAACGTAAAAACCGTCTCCGATCCCCTTTTTGACTGCAGCGTAATCGTCCCCCGATGCAATCGCATAATCTGTTTCGATAAACTGAGTCCAATACCAGAACCATGTTCTTTGGTGGTAAAAAAAGGTATAAAAATTTTTTCCAGAACATCTTCCTCGATTCCAATACCATTATCAATCACTTGAATAATTACCCTGCCTCGATCATCCATTTTGGAAATAAGTCGAATTTTCCCGTCGTGTCTATATTTTAAAGCGTCAATAGAGTTCAGAACGAGATTAATCAAAACCTGCTCCACCATCTCAGCATCGGCAGTTAGTTCCAATGATTCTGGATCGACATGAGTCTCAAAATTAACTCCATTTTCCCCAATCTGTGTTTTCATCAGTTGCTCGACTCGATCGAACAGGGATGAGACAGGAAAAATATCAAAATTGGGTCTGGGAATTCGGGTGAGTTTCCGATAGGATTCAACAAAATGAAGTAAGCCCTTGGTTCGTTTTTCAATGGTTTGGACTGCTCCCCTCACATCGTCAATTGTTTCTTCACAAAATTTATCTTTTTCATCTGAATTTGTAGTCAATATTTCATTCACTGTCGATGCCAGCGAGGAAATCGGCGTTACTGAATTCATAATTTCATGAGTGAGGACTCGGATCAGGTTCTGCCAGGCTTCCATCTCCTTCTCTTCCAATTCACTCTGGATATTTTGAAGCGAGACCAGTGTATATTTATTTTCACGAAGAATAAACTCTGTCGAATAAATCGCCAATTGCAGAAATTCATTAACGTCCTGGATTTTGACCAATTTTTTTTCGCCAGGTTGCATCTTGAGCAATGTATCGACTAACTGTTTACTGAACTTCCCCAATTCATTGATATTTTTTAATCGAACGACCTTTAACAATCGCTTGGCAGCATTATTAATCAGTTCCACATCTCCATTCGGCTGAAAAGTAATCAGTCCGACTCCCACGTGCTGAACAACTGTTTGTAGGTATCGAAAATGCTCTTCTTTCTCTGCCCTGGTTTGCTGAAATTTTGTTAGGACAGCATTAAATGCTGCTTTCAAATCATTGAACGATGAACCAAATCCTGCACCGATAAATGTCTGGGAAAAATCTTCATACTTGATAGCATCCAAAAAGCGGGTCAAATCTCGATTGGTTCGTTCGACGTAATGGATGAGGGAATATATTTCATAGAAAATAATCACGCCCGTAATGAAGCTCATGGCATATAGAGTCGTTCTTGTAAGCAAATAGAAAAAAAGATAAAAGGTGGCGCCAAGAAACAGAACTCGTAGAATACAGATCAATCGGAAATTTTTATATACCATATTTTTCCATTCTTCGATAAAGGGAAGTTCGGGTTAATCCCAATTCTTTTGCGGCTTTGCTGATGTTGCCCTCATGCTTGCTGATGGCTTTTCGGATCAACATTTTCTCAGCTTCTTCGAGATTATAATTTTCAAAAATAATGCCCTGCTCTTTGATTTCCCTGTCAGGCAGAAAAATATCTGTTGGATTCACTACTGTTGAATCAGTCATGATGACGGCTCGCTCGATGGCGTGCTGTAACTCCCTCACATTGCCAGGCCAGTGATATTTTTGCAACTTCTTGATCGTGGCTGTGTTCACTCGTTTTTGCGGAACTCGATATTTTTTACAGTAGATTTGTAGAAAATGATCTGCCAAAAGTGGAATATCTTCCTGCCTTTCTCTTAAGGGTGGCAGAGGAATCTCAACCGTATTAATTCGATAAAGCAGATCCTGTCTAAATTCTTTCTTCTCCACCATTTCATAAATCGGTCGATTTGTGGCACAAATTAATCGTATGTCGATAGGACGAGCTTTATTCGATCCAAGCCGAGTAACTTCTCGATTTTGGAGAACGGTCAATAATTTAGCTTGTAATGGAAGTGGCAAATTTCCAATTTCATCCAAAAAAAGCGTGCCACCTGAAGCGATCTCAAATCTGCCTGCCCGATCTTCTTTGGCATCGGTAAACGCGCCTTTGGTATGTCCGAATAATTCGCTTTCAAACAGCGTATCAGTAATGGCTCCCATATCTACAGTGATAAATACTTCATTCGCCCGCAGCGATTGACGATGGAGTTCCCTGGCAACTAATTCCTTGCCTGTGCCATTTTCGCCCAGAATTAAAACATTGGCTTCAGTTTTGGCGACCTTTTCGATTGTGGAAAAAACCGTTAACATGGCAGGACTGACACTGATAAAATCTTTGAACGGCTGATCCAGATCCGCGCTGAGTTGAATCTGTCGGCGGCGGAGATTGTCCACTTCGGTGCGGGATTGACGTAAATTTATTGCTGCCGAAATCGTCGCCAATAATTTCTCATTTTGCCAGGGTTTGAGTATGAATTCAGTCGCACCCGCTTTGATAGCCTTAACTGCCATTTCCACATCGCCGTAAGCCGTGATTAAAATCACCACTGCTGACGGATCAATCTCAAGGATTTTATTGAGCCAGAAGAAACCTTCTTTGCCACTGGTCATGTCCCTGGCAAAATTCATATCCAACAAAATAACATCATAGCTTTCATTTTGTAGTAACGTTGGAATATTATTTGGTTTTTTTTCGATATGAACGAGATCAAAGTGCTGTTTGAGGAACAAGCGGGCAGCTAATAAAATGTCTTCATCATCATCGATTATAAGTATTTTGCCGTGTTTGTCGGGCATAGGATTTATCCTTTGTAAATATCTCCTCGGGTGTCTGCCTTGTACATGGAAATTAACATTCGATTTTCAAAAATTGTGTAAAGGAAACGGTATTTCCCGATTCTAAGCCGATAATCATTTTTTGTATTAATGAGTTTCTTAATGTCTAAATCGCTTCGATAGGGATTTTGCCGAAGCAGAAAAAAGCTTTGAGCAATCTTAATTCTCTCTTGGTGTTCTCATGTTGATAAATTTTGCCACTTGTTTTTAATTTCAATTTCATACATTAGCTAGTTCACCTTTTAACCATTTGTCTTTTACATCATTAAAGTTGATGGTTTCACCCCGCTCAAATTCCTCTAAAGCTTCCTGACGAATTAAAAACTCATTTTCAGTTAAATAATCAGGGTCGTATCCTTCATTAATTTCGATCACTTCAAAATTTCGGTAGTTCTCAATGAGTTTTTTGAATTCATCTTTTGGAATAATAACATCCTTCTCCGTTGTAATTGTATGTAACACTATTATCTTAAAATCTCCTGAAATTAATTTTGTCATACAATTCATTTCATTTCTGCATAGTTAAACTAAAAAAATAATATGTAAAAATCAAGCATAAAAAATTATTTGCATTTAAAGTAGACATGGATTATATTTAGTTAAGGTTCACTCAACAATTTTAGTGTTAACTGCCCAGCGGATAGATGAAACAAACTGATAGATATGCAGGCTTTATCCGTTGGGTTCATTTATCCGTTGGGCGTCATTTTTGGATTAATAAAAATGAAATCCTTACGGATTAATTCCAATAGTTCCAACTTGATCCCATGAATGCTGAAAACACAAAGTCCTTAGAACTCGCCCAACAAATCATCGATCTCGATGCTAAATGGCTCCAGCCATTCGATGTCGAGGATCCATTCAATAATGACATAATATTGCAGGGTTTTCTCTCCCAAAAACCAGATCACCGCTACGGCGCTTTAGTCATCACTCACGTTGACGGAAAAGAAGCACCACAGCTCATTCTGGCAACACCTAAATTGCACTATCCTTTCGGCAAAGATGGCAAATTTCATTTTCCACCGATCAAAAAAATACGTATCTACGAAAAGCTCGATGGCACCAATGTGCTTGCCTATCGCTATCAGGATGCTGATGGGAACTCCTACTTGACTTACAAACTTCGACTCTATCCTGTTTTGCGCAACAGCCGCTGGGGTCCTTTTCTGGATATGTGGAATGAACTGATACGAAAATATCCACTTATCCAGCAATTGGTCGCAGAAAACAACTGTCACATCAGCTTCGAGATTTACGGGATGCGAAACGCTCACCTGATGCTCTATGATGTCGATCTGGCTGTTGCTGCATTGTTTGGTATTCGGGAAGATGCAAGTATTGTGCCCGTGTTTGATCTGAAGCTTTTTGATGCTCCCTCTGCTCCGTTTATCGATGAAATTTCTGCTAAAGATGATCCTGTCAAAAAATATGCGGAAATTCGTGAAAGCATGGAAAAGCGAATGAAATATACTGATGATGAAAAATTAGTCGGCATGGAAGGTACAGTCTGGTATGTTGAAGAACCGAATGGCAGGATAACGATGTGGAAGTGCAAACCTGAGTCTGTCGAAGAAATTCATTGGGCGGCAGGCATCAATAAAAAAGCTGTTCTGGCAACATGCTGGAATTATCTGGAAACAGGGGATGTTTTAAATTATGAAAATCTATTACCGTTGCTGCTTGAAGAATATGAGCTTAGAGACATAGAAAATTTTAGAAAATATATCGACAATTGTATCGTTCAGGTCAATCAGGAAGTCGAATTTAGAGAACGAGTTTTAAATGCATACAATAAATTGGGTATTTCCATCCACGTTGATAAAAGCGCTGTGATGCGGGCGATGTCCCGTCTCTTTAATCGTAGTGAGATGCAGAAAGTTTATACCACGATCATCAGAAATCGGTAGCTTTCGAAAATAGCAGTTGCAGGTGACAGTGGCAATCAATGGTTATTGATGAGTTTAGAGCAGAGACAAGTAGTAGAAGGGTACAGTGAAAAGTGAAAATGGAATAGTGACAAAGGAGAAGTTTATAGAGATTCGGAAGGGAGTTGAGGAAGCAGCAGAAGCGGGAGATAGTGAGAAGATTCATATCTTTAACATGAGGACAAATTGGTAATTTGTCCTACACCCGAAGGTGGCAAGAATTAGTTACTTCCACAAAAGTGAAGTCCCACAGAACAGAAATCAAAATTAATTCCGTGGCATTTCATTGCAGTAGGAGAAAAAAATATAGATTTATCGTTTCAAAGGGTGTAAAAATTATGAGAGGGCTTATGAGAGGGCTAATGATGCTTATTATTTTAATGGAAAAACTATTTGAATATCGAAGACAGATCAATCTTTAAAGTCTGGAATAATTGACTGTTGAAGCTTGGATCTTTTCGGGCGTGATGGTAAAGCTGATATTTTGTATCCTTCAACACCAAAACTTCAATTGTTTGATTCTGGGGATCAACAATCCAGTATTCTTTAACACCAAATTTTTCATGGAAAATTCCGAACCGGTCGCATAAAATACACCGCCGTCCGAAGTGGCATTATTATGAGTAAATTCTACTTTGCGAATAAGAGGGGATGAATTTCTTACATAAATCACACCTCCGCCAAAAGACTGGTTTGAACGAAAACTGCAATTTTCAATTATTGGATCTGAATTAAACAGGTAAACAGCCCCGCCGGACGTCGCATAATTACCGTTGAATTCTGATTGATCAACTGTGAAAAAGGAATTTTTACCATAAACAGCGCCCCCTGAAAAAGATCGTTTTCTAATAAATTTTGAATGTGTGATCATTAAATTCGTTGATTCTATTTTTATTGTCCCACATTGTAACCATCACAGATAATTGCATGACCAACATTTTCGCTTTGTACTGAAAGTAACGCAGACAATCCTTGCTTCATACTATTTTCTAATTCATTATAAAATCCTTCAGTTGCGCTGGATAAATCTGCGGTTACATAGCTCATATTATTCACAAAGGCTCGATGGATCTCATTCGAAACCGAACCTGAAGCAGAACTTGAATAGCTTGTTTCCAATGCGATGCCGCAAGCAAAACACAATGCAGCCCGGTCCCTGTCATTGAGAAGAAGCTCATTTTCAACTTTATGCTGGAGCGTGTATCCAGGTGTTGATTTAATCTGTCAAAAGATGGAAAATCGAGCAGCGTACTATCTTGATCAATGCGAATTTTGGGATTGCCTTTTGCATATCTATCCTCGCTGCCAAATTTCATATTCCCAAAATATTTATGATAATTGACAACCTGTGTCATATCTAAAGATGATATTTGCCATCCTCTCCTTTCAGGATCGAGCTACCCCAGTTAAAATACCCTTCAGTTTTAAAAACATTTTCATTGGCAACCGGTTGTAATCTATCCCGAGGAAATAAATCATCTGCGTATACTCGGATTTGAGCACCGTATATCATTGTTTTCAGACTTATAACAGCCAGGGCTAAAATAAGTGAATTGAAACGCTGGTACTTCATCATTGGTTATTTTTACAGGTTTACCAATACCTTGATGTTGAATTTTGGTAATTTCATTTTTTTCTTTCCACAAATTCAACGGCTTCCAAATGTTAACTTCAACATCGTTTTTTTGTGGGGTGCCTGATGTACTTCTTCCTTTTTCACATAATCTTCCAATAAGTTTATTAAACGATGAACAACTTCAGGGTATTGTGCTTGCAAATTTTCCTGTTCTTCAACGTCTCTACTCAAGTTATATAATTGAACCATCGACATTCCAAGCGTCATGGCTTTTTCAAGAACAGGATAACTCCATCCCCCAGAACCAGGGCAAAGTTCTAATTTCCATTTTCCCTGTCGAATGGCAAATGAGCCATTAACCGAGTGATGCACCACTGCTTCTCTAATCGGTTTCCTAGCCAATCCAAGCATATTTGCCAAAATACTTTCACTATCCTCACCCGCATTGTCTGGAAGTTTGTCACCGACAATTTCGGCGGCGGTTGCCAATAAATCAGTAAGACAAATCGGATCGTGAGATTCAGTCCCCGAGTTAATCTTCTCTGGTCAACGAGCAATAAAAGGAATTCGATGCCCACCTTCAAAAATATCTGCTTTATGACCACGAAAAATGTAACTAGGATCATGACCCTGTTTTTCCAGATGGACAAAGTTCGCCATTGGGGAACAACCATTATCACTCGTAAAAATAAACAGGGTGTTATCAATCATTCCATGAATGAAAAAATTATTTCAAAATGACTTTTTCCAATTATTGGTTATCTGAAAAGTTCGGATTTTGTGAAAGCTTTAAAGCTTAATTTCTCATCAGTTTGTTTTCAGTCGGACTGATCACTCTCAATGACCAGACCATCTTCACGGTAAAGTTCAATCGGATCCTTGAGAAGTACAGCTAAAACAGTAACCTGCGCGTCCAGAACCTTTTCAGGGATTTCGATGTAAATCAAACCGGGAACTGCACTCCAGTACTGCTTCATCATAATTTTCCAGGAAAGTTTGGTTCCATTTCCAACCACCCAAATTCTATTCACAGGATTTTTTATTCCCTTCAAAACGATGGGACCATTTGGTTTGTGTGTCAAATACAAATAGAGAATTTGTCTATCTTTTGAAAGTGCACAGGGCCCATAAAAGTGATCTTTTGGAATTCCGGTTGTTGTTCCGTAAATAGCTTCTCTGTGTTTTTGAGTCCATCACCCTAATTCCATGAGAATTTTTACCTGTTCATCCTGGATCGTGCCATTTGCTTTGGGAACAATATCCAACAAAAGATTACCCCCCCATACTAATAAAGCATGTTTAAATAAAATCAATTAATTTACAAAAATATATTGACTTAGAATAATAATTTCCTTATATTTCAAAAAATCAATAATTGTTTACAAGTTCCGAAATTTTAGAGGATATTAAT
>Ga0209636_10004319_pt1 | contig 14485 bp, 12 predicted proteins | sample DeeMarSWOR152_54_FD_187464 | JGI IMG/M metagenome (GOLD analysis project Ga0209636, IMG submission 187464) | Marine sediment microbial communities from White Oak River estuary, North Carolina - WOR-1-52-54 (SPAdes) (version 2) | ecosystem: Environmental > Aquatic > Marine > Intertidal zone >...
GTGTCTGGTACTGCCCCCATTCCCGATTGCCGAAGAATATGTCACCGGCGGCTATGATGTTGAGCCGTTGCGTTCTCTTCTCAATCAGGATTTCCTTATTGCTCTGGTCCTGGTCCGCCTGGGAGCCTACAGCATTGGCATCTGCCGGGGCACAGAGCTTATAGATAGAAAGACGGGAACAGGGCTGGTGCACGCCCGCCACAAGAAGGGAGGCTCCTCACAGGCGCGGTTTGCCCGGCACCGTGAAAAGCAAATAGAGCAGTTTCTGGCTCGGGTCTGTGGTCATGTGCGGGAGCATATCGAGCCCCATGCCCGCTCACTCGACTATGTGGTCTATGGCGGAGCAAAAACTACCATACTCTCATTGCGCAAACAGTGCCCATTCCTGAGCCAGTTTGACGACCGCATCCTGCGAATGCTGCTGGATATACCGGAGCCACGCAGAGTGGTACTGGAAAAAGCCATCGGCACCGTCTGGTCAACCTATGTTATCGAGTGGTGCGAGGGTAACTCTTAACGAATTCCAGGGACACCATCCCACTTAAGCGTATTACAAATCAGGTATTACTTTCCCAGAATACCACGTTCAGAAGAAACAGCGGTTGATATACGGCCACTTAGCGGCATATAATTAGGCCAATAGCTAGGCCCGCCACTCAGTGTCATCCGCAAACACTGAGGTGGTTCTAGTGCTATCCAGAGGCTCCCTGGTTTATGGTTGAGCGGGCAACGGTAATGCCCAAGAGGCACGAAATAGAAGGCCAAAATGCGCCGCAGCAGACACAGACCCTCGCTGGGATAGCGCCCCGCTTGTACTATATTGACTGGTTACGGGTACTGGCAATACTGGGGGTCTTCCTCTTCCACGCAACCAACGTGTTCAATACGATGCCCTCTCACATCAAAAATGCCGAGCAAAGCGATGTCATTACAGCTATTCAAGCCTTTTTCTTTCCCTGGGGTATGGCTCTATTCTTCACGATTGCCGGCGCCGGCACTTGGTTTGCACTGAAGCGGCGTACCTCCAGCCAGTACATTAAAGAGCGCTCGCGTCGCCTGCTGATTCCGTTCGTGGTCGGCTCCATTATACTTTCCCCGGTACAGCGCTATTTTGAATGGAGCCATAAGATACAGACAGGTGTCTTTGCAGGCTCCTTTGTCCAGTTTATCAGTTCACTGCCGTGGGGGCCTAATCCCAGAATCTTTGCAGTGGTGGGCTACCACCTCTGGTTCCTTGGTTTCCTTTTCATGTTTTCATTACTTGCCTTGCCGTTCTTCCAGTGGGTTCGAAGGGGGGGCGGTCAGCGATTAATCTCTTGGCTGGCGCAGGTCTGCCTGCATCGCGGCGGCATACTTGTTTTCACCCTTCCACCTTTGCTTGTCAGGCTGGGCCTGCAGCCCTTCTTCCCGTACGAGCACGACTGGGCTGATTTCTTCTTTTTGTTCTCGTTCTTCGTCATGGGTTACCTGGTAATTTCAGATGAGCAACTAAGACAGGCCGTCCGGCGAGACTGGGCAATCACCTTAACAGTCGGCGCTCTGGCATTCCTCGGTGGAGCGGTAATAGTTTTGTCTACCGGTGAGTTCGATATTGAAGGCGCTCCTCGCAATCTACTGGACTTCACCTGGTGGGGTTTGTTTGCTGTCTGTGGCTGGTGCTGGACAGCGTTCACTCTTTTTATAGGCATGCGCTTTCTGAATTTCAGCAACAGACTATTGAGATACGGACAGGAAGCCATTGTGCCGTTCTTTGTAGTACATCAACCTGTCATCATTGTCATTGCTTATTTCGTAGTACAGTTGAATGCCGCCCTTGTCCCGAAACTACTCATAGTAGTTATCGGTTCCTTCGTAGGCTCATTATTACTCTACCAGTTCGTCATCAGGCGCGTCGGTGTATTGCGGGTGGCATTCGGGATGAAACAGGGTTCCAGGGGCGCCGTGCCAATTAGGCCTACTATAAATTAGTGTTATGTCCGCGGATTACGAGGAACGACCATGGCTCTAACAAGATTTATCAAAGGTTTGCTGAGGAAACCTGAAAGAATTCCAACCCCTGGTGCCATATTCTACAATGCGACAGTGGCAAAAGTTCTGCGAAAGCCGGAAACAAAGGTAGCTAATGACATAGTGGAAAAGATGGGAAAGGGGACTATTCTTGATTTAGGTTCGGGAACAGGCTATTTGGCGATAGAGATTGCTAAGGGGTCACCCAGACTACAGGTCTATGGCATCGATCTCAGCAGGCAGATGGTCAAGATTGCCAGACGCCATGCCAAAGGCGTTGATAATGCTCGATTTGTGTTCGGCAATGCGGCCAAGCTACCTTTCAAGGCTAATTCAATAGACCTTGTGGTCAGTACGGGCGCTTCGCACCATTGGAAGACACCGCGCCTGGTGTTTGATGAATGCTATCGTGTTCTAAAAACCGGTGGGGAAGCCTGGATATACGATGGGTGTCCTGAAGTTTTCAACAACACGGCTGATAGAAGGAAAATGAACGAGGAATATGGGTTCTTGGTTGGCCGGCTTGGATATAGAGTCTCTACGCTGCATGGTTTTAGTAGGGAAGAATACCAGACGGTAATCAAGGGCACGCTAGAGCAAACGGCGTTCAAGGGCAACTACCAGATGGCGCTAACAGATATCTGGATGAAGATTACGCTTAAGAAACGCCGGTGAGCACGCTTAACGCGAATTCCAGGGACACTCTACCAGTCCGGCTTATTACACATTAGGTACTATTTTCCCAGAATATTGAGGAATAATGCAACCTTTTTCGGCCTTCCGCGTTATATTGTGGAGTGAGGACAGAATGAGTAACAAAAAGCTGGCAGGAATCCTGGGAGGTTGTATTACAATTATCATCGCGGTAGTAGCCATAGCTGCTCTGCCACCACCATCGGGGGAGCCGGATGACGGGGGTGTGGATGAGAATAGTGCATTTCACATTAACGTGATACCCGGGCAGCGAACCGAAGACCAAGACCCCTTTTACTCCATTGCCGGACAGCACTTCGTATTCCTGGTGACGATTACCGATGAGGAGCAAGAATGTGAACTTCCCGTACGCATATCAGCGACGGCTCCCGGCGCAGAGGTGGTCATTTATCAGGAGGATATAGTTGAGGGAGAGGTCGCCGAGGTAGTCGTCATACCGGCGCAGGCCAGCGTTGGCAAGACTATTGAGGTAACTATCACTGGAAATCGAGATAGTGCCACCGACGAAAAGATTGCTAGCTTCGAGGTGGCGGAAGGCGAAGACGACAGGCAGGAATATGCCAGAGAGTTGCTGGATAGATTTGTTTCCTGGCTGGCAACGAATCATCCTGAACTTGGAATCACAGAGGATACAGCATGGGATGGCACTATGGTCAGCCCGGTATGGTTAGTGGTATCTCACTATCTCTTCTTCTCGGAGGAATGGGAGGCTCATATAGAATGGCATATAATGATGCCTCCAGACGACTGGACAAGGATCGACCTCCGTCACCGGTTCGACGAACTGGCGCCATCATATGCTTTTGAGATTTCATCGGTGAATGCCACCAGCGAGCCTGTACCGATGGAAGTGCCGGAGACAGTCTGGCGTTAAACTGAATTGGCGGGTATCACGATGCAAGCAATGGGCATTACACGTTCGAGAATCGGACTTCTGGCGGGTATATCTCTGCTGGCATTAGTCTTTACCGTGGCGCTGACTTTTGCCACGCTGCAACTCCCGCTCATACTCGGCAACTGGCTGTCCAGCTACTTCCCCGACATTCATCCCATAATGGAGCCGGAGCGCGTAGCCGAGTTTATGGTCGTTGCCCGCCCTGTCGGTTATGCCTGCCTTGCAGTAATAGCCATCTTGATAGCGGCCGGTTTTGTGACGGGTAAGAGGAAGCTGTCCATATTCGGTTCCTTTGCCTTTTTCCTGCCCACCTTTGGTTATTTCTTTGCTTCCATGTTTTTCCTGGCCGGTCTGGGCATATTGAGAGTCCCGTTTATCCCCTTCTGGGACCCCAGCGTAAATCTCATGAACTTTGGAGATATCAGCTACCTGCCGTATATAGTTCTGGTTTACCCGTTCTGGCTTGGGGGCGTAGATATCAGGGAGGCCCTAGCCTGGATCGCCATAGGAGTGGGGCTCTTCATATTTGTTCTGGGGACTATCACATGGTTCTACGGCAAAGTACAAAGAAGAAGGACCGTTGATTTCTGGATATACAGGTATTCGCGGCATCCCCAGTATCTGGGCTTCATTATATGGAGCTACGGGGTAATGCTATTCGCCGCCCAGCAGCCGGTCCCCATGGGTGGCTCAAATCCGGGAGCGGGCTTGCCCTGGCTGCTAACGTCGCTGGTCGTAATCTTCATCGCTCTGGCTGAGGAGAACAGAATGAGAAAGGAAGACAGCGCGAGGTATTTGCAGTATACAACCCGTGCTCCGTTCATGTTCCGCATTCCAAAATTTATTTCTACTGTAGTAACATTCCCGATGAGGCTTCTGCTTAAGAAGAACCGGCCGGAAACGGGAAAGGAGCTTCTGGCGACGTTTGCGGTTTACGCTACTTTGCTTATCTTGCTGTCTCTTCCTTTTGTCCTGCTGGACTTTCCTCCCGGCATTGGATGGTCTGGCTGGCCGGGGTATCTTTCTGGCGCTCTTTGATCCCTAATATATTTTGTAAGCGGCCTTGTGCCCATTATATTCAATAAAACGCTAGAGTATTCAACGGAGGCTGGCAAATTCACCTGATAGCTACTATGCCTTGTATTTTATTATTGCTCTAATATTTCACATATATGGAGTCATCCATTTGTTTCCTATATTGGATGTATAACTTATAACATTTTACCAATGCTTCTAGAAAAGCTTTATTGCTAAAAGTTGCAACCCCTTGAGCCTTTTCAGTGATTGCAGTACTGAAGTGAACTGTGAATACGAGAGAGAACCTTACTACGAGGGCTGGTTTGTCGCTTTCGCCATCACCCAGTAGCTGGGCGGTTGAACAGTGAGTAAACAAGGAATGTCAGGTCAATAATCATCCCTTGGCAGAACTATCGGCTCTACCTGCACCACTGGTTTCTTGCCGGGATTGTTGGCAAAGTATTCAAGGTAAAGGGCTTTTACAGCTTTCCCTCCGTCAGTATCTTCCAAGGGATCTATTGCTACGGAGACTGCTACCGGATTATAAAAAAGCATTCTGCTGAGTTTGGCGCAAGAGAAGTCATCAGTTGCGGGGAATGACTCAGAACCTTAAACTATTATATGATAGGAGCTCAAATGAGGTTCTGCGCGCATTAGATGTAGAGTCTTCATGAAAATTGGTCTTTTCACCGATACATTCCTTCCCGACACAAATGGCGTTGTTATCGCAATCCAGAAGATGGAGCGAGAACTTACCAGGGAAGGGCATGAGGTGCATATCTTCGCTCCAGCCTATCCTGGTTGGCACGAAAATGAGCCACGTGTCCACCGCTTTCCGTCACTTAGATTCCTCTTTTACCCGGGGATGAGGATGGCGGTACCTTACAGTCGTAGAGCGTTCAAGATAATTCCCAGTCTGAACGTAATCCATTCCCACGACCCTAGCTCCCTTGGTCTGCTTGCCGTGCATGCCTCTAAAAGATATCAAATTCCTCACGTCCACACCTACCACACTTTCTATGCCGAATACCGCTATTACATTCCGCTGCCTATACGTCCTTCGCGGCGAATGGTTATGCAAATCAGCCGAATCTTCTGTAACTTCTGTGATGTGGTTATCGCCCCTAGCCTTCAAATGAAGCAGGAACTTGAAAGTTACGGGATAAAGCGTCCGATTTATCCTCTCTTCGTTGGTGTAGATGCGGAGGAGTTCTCACGTGAGATTGAGTGGAATGTGAGAGCAGAGTTGGGTCTTCCAACAGAAGACTTGTTACTTTTTGCTGGAAGGATCGGGAAAGAAAAAAACCTCACTTTTCTTCTCCGTGCCTTTAAGCGTCTCCTTGCCTACCATGACACCGCAAGATTGATCATCGCTGGCGATGGCCCCCAACGCCAGACTTTGCAGAGATACGCCACCGAGCTCGGCATTGTTCCTCACGTCATCTTTACCGGTTTTCTCGAGCACAAGCGGCTTATTGACCTCTATAAGCAAGCCTTGTTCGTCTTTGCTTCTAAGACAGAGACACTAGGGCTGGTCTTGGTTGAAGCGATGATGGCAGGAAGTCCCGTGATTGCTATTGGAAAAATGGGAGTGCTGGATGTTGTTCATCCTGGGGAGACAGGGATCTTGGTCGAAGAAAACGAAGATGAATTTGCACGGGCTTGCTATAGACTCCTTGAAGATAAAGCAGAGTGGGAGAAGATGGGAAAAGCTGCTCACAAATGGGCTTGTTCACAGACTGCTCAGGCGTCCGCTCTTAAGCTACTTGAGATTTACCTTGCCGCTGGTGCGCATGAGTCAGCCGCTAAAACGACCCCTACTTGACTTACCCCGAAAACCAGCCTAAGCATTCAGAATATCGTACAATAAGGTTTCTTCTTTTTCTAATATGTCTGGTCTGTAGACCTCTCCAGCCCAAGCTTCTGGGGCGATCTCCTCAACGGCAACTGACATAAATTTCTCTTCACATTTGGCGATGCTAGCAACGCATCCTGTAATTGCTGCAGCGAGTCTTTGCTTCTGCTCAGTTGTTCTTCCTCGGTACATTTTTATCAAGGCATGAGGCATAGATCCTCGCCGTTTATTTAGTATGTTTGACCAATAGTATGATATGGGGAGAAGAAGCAACAGTTTAAATAGGCCGAGGTGTCATTCCGGAAATTCGTCTGGTACAACTTTATTCCTACCCTGCCGAAATCTCTAATGCTTTTACTCATTGGTTATTATTCTGGAGAAAGTTATGTCAGAATTAATACATACTCGACTACGCGGCGATCGGAGCAGTTATTGCAGCCGTCATATTAATTGTGATTTTTTGTATAATGAGAAATGTTAATAAAAGTATGCGGATAAAAATACTAATTAAAATGATGGAATCATGAAAATACTTATTGCAGCTGATAGCTATTACCCGTCCGTCGACGGGGCGGCTTATTTCGCATATCGGCTTGCCACCATCCTGACAAAAAGAGGCTACAATGTCTTTGTCATGTGCCCGTCCCGCTCGTTTAAAAACATGGTGTCAAATGATAATGGAGTTACGGTATACGGAATTCGCTCCATCCACATTCCGGTATATCCAAACTTTAGAGTTTCACCGCTCTTTATTTCCGGGGTCATCCGGGGAGTGGTTGAGGAAATTTCCCCCGATATCGTTCATATTCAACATCCTTTCCTGATCGGCAAAGTAGCAGCAAGCGCAGCAAAAAAGCTTGGCATTCCGGTTATAGGCACAAGTCACTTCTTGCCAGAAAATCTGGTGTACTATCTTCATCCACCAAAATTTGCAGAGAAGTGGGCGTACAAGTTTGCGTGGAGATACTGTATAAGAATTTTGGAACGACTTGATTTTGTGACCACGCCGACAAAAACCGCGGTGGCGGTGTTAAAAAACGCCGGTTTTAGCAAAGATGTTATGCCGATCTCGAACGGCATTGACTTGGAGAGATTCAAGCCAACCAATGATGGATTGTATCTGAAGCAAATCTTCGCCGTACCAATCAATAAACCAGTGTTGTTATATGTGGGTAGATTAGACAAAGAAAAAAGAATTGACACAATTTTGCGAGCATTGCCGGATATTTTGCGCGCCACTAGCGTCCATTTAGTATTAGCTGGTATAGGCAAAGAAAAGCAAAAACTTGTGGAACTAACAGAGAAACTGGGCATACAAAGGGCAGTAACATTTACCGGGTTTATTCCTGATAAAGACCTGCAGAATATCTATCGGATTGGTGATCTATTTGTGATGGCAGGTATAGCAGAGTTGCAAAGTATTGTAACGATGGAAGCAATGGCGTCTGGTTTACCTGTTGTTGCCGTGAATGAAAAGGCCTTGCCCGAATTGGTACACGATGGAGAAAATGGTTACCTTTTTTCGGATGGGGACAGTAAAATGATTGCCGAAAAAGTTATCGCAATACTTTCTAATCAACCAATGCGGGAGCAAATGTCAAAAAAAAGTTTGGAAATTATCAAAGATCACGATATCAATAAAACAATAGAAAAATATGAATCGATCTACAATGAAATCATTAATCGCTCAAAATTCCAGGGATAGCATACCAATCAGGCCTGTTACAAATTAATATTAATGTCTCTAGAATACCAGGCGTAGTGTATGATATCATGCAGTAATTTCTCATTTAAGACGCTGGTTGTCGGCCGGGTTTGTACTATCTTAAGGAGAATGAGAATTTTTAATGGGTAACAGAAACAGCCTTTTCAGAGCAAGCAAAGGGTTGTTCTGTATTCTGGTAACCATCCTGGTATTCGCCTCATTCCTGGGCATTCCAGGAAATTTGAAAAGCTACTCAGGTGAAACTGAAGAGCTATATTTCTGTATACTCCATACCAACGATATGCATTCTGCGCTCATACCCCATTCGCCGGCAGTAGACTACCAAACCGAAGAAGAAGATCCTACCATAGGAGGGTTTGCTCGTCTGGCTACTGCCGTGGACGAAATCCGAGAGAACAAAATGAGGGAAGGTGAACCAGTCCTTCTTTTTGACGCCGGTGATTTCTTGGGAGGCTCTGCTTTCGCTTGGCTAGCCCTCAATGGTTGCGCCGCAGAGCTTACCATAATGCAGAAGATGGGATACGACGCTGTAGTCATCGGCAACCATGAGTACGATTATGACCCTGACGTACTGGCGCAATACCTTTTACAGGCTGGATACCCCGAAGCCCACCAGAAAACATTGATACTGGCCTCCAACACGGAGGCGCCACTAGACCATCCGCTGGCTGCCCAGAGTCTCTATAGGAAGACCGGTATGTTTGAGTTGGAAAACGGTCTGAAAGTAGGAGTTTTTGGCCTTATGGGTAAGGAAGCCATTGAGGTGCTCGGTGAAATCGGGGACGTGCAATTCCTGGACGAGTACGAGGTGGCCCGCCAGGCGGTAGATGAGCTGAAAGAACAGGGTGCCAATGTCATCGTGGCCATAACTCACTCCGGCGTGGATGAGGACCGGGAACTGGCACGAGAGGTCCCGGGTATCGACGTAATCGTAGGCGGTCACTCTGATACTGCCCTGTATAAGCCGATCTTACAGGGCGCTACCATCATTGTCCAGGCTGGTCACCTGGGAATGTACCTGGGGCAACTGGAACTGGCGTACAACTCCAACACCGACAAGGTACGGATGCGCAACGAAGAAAACGACCACCCCTTTCTTATTCCCATTGACGACAGCTTTGCCTGCGATCCGGAAACCGATGCCTTGATCCGGGAATATACCCTCATCTTGAATGCGCACATCGATGAAATGACCGGCGGCGAATTCGACGATATCATGAGTACGGTAGCCAGGTCTGACTTTATCCTGTCTAACCAGTTGCCCCTCAGTGAAACTCCGCTCGGCAACTTCGTTGCCGACGCCATGCGCATGGTTGCCCAGGAGGTTATCGGCAAGAAGGTCGACGTAGCATGTCAGGCTAACGGTTGCATCCGGACAAGCATCTTTCCCGGCACCATGGAACACTCTGCAGGAAACATTTCCTTTTACGAGATTGTCGAAGCTACAGGCATGGGACACGGACGCGACGGCTACGCAGGTTGTCCCATTGTATCTCTCTATCTCACCGGCGAAGAAGTGCGTCGTGTGCTGGAGATAGCCATAATACTGCAGGAGGTTATGGGAGATTCTTTCTTTCCACAGTCCTCCGGCCTGCGATACAGCTACAACCCTGCCAATGCAGTGCTCTTGACCATACCTTTTGTAAACCTGCCTATTCCCACGACCCGTGCGGTTACCAGAGCGGAACTTTACACTGGTGATGGAATTCAACCTGTAAACGGTGAAGGGTATGTCCCCTTAGAGCGCGGGGACGAAAAGCTGTACCACGTGGTTACCGACGGCTACATCCTCCTCTTCTTCCCCTTGGTGACAGACGTACTGCCCCAGCTGGCGGTAGTCCCTAAAAATGCCGATGGAGAGCCGGTACCGCCGGAAAGATTTGATGAACTGATAGTGTATCAGGACGATGGGACTGAGCTCAAAGTATGGGAGGCGGTGGTAAGTTACGCCGCAGCCCAGCTGCCGGGAGTGGATGGGATACCCCGGATTCCCGATTATTATGAAGGTGTTGCCGGTCGCATCAACAAAACTTGGGCTTTCCCCTTGGTAGGGTGGCTTCTCTTAATACTGGCATTTATTGTGGCGGGAATAGTATTCCTGGTCTTCCGAAGGAGAAAGCACAAGAAGGCTGTAACATAGTATCCCCCATGACGCAGCCAGACTGTTAGGCAATATTATCTTCAACCTTAAGTCGCGGCGAATTCCAGGGACGCCATGCCAATTAGGCCTACTACAAATTAGATATTATATCGGGGCAGTTCGGGCTGTACCCTGGCCTGGGTCCTCACTGGTAAGCCCCAGATGTGGATGAAGCCGGGAGAGGCACTCTGGTCAAAGGCATCGCCCTTATCATAAGTGGCCAGGCTGTAATCGTAAAGGGAGTAGGGCGATTTTCTACCCACTACTTGGCAGTTGCCTTTGAAGAGCTTTACCCTTACGGTGCCGGTGACGTACCTCTGAGTGCTTTCCACATAAGCGGCTAAGTCCTGGCGCATGCCGGTAAACCACATTCCATTGTAGATAAGGTCGGCATACTCAGCGGCGACCCTGGCCTTGAAGCGGAGCTGTTCCTTGGACAGCACTAGATCCTCCAGGGCCTGGTGAGCTTTCAGCAGGACCACAGCAGCCGGTGCCTCGTAAACCTCTCTGGATTTTATGCCCACCAGTCTGTTTTCTACGTGGTCAATCCGGCCTATGCTATGCTTCCCAGCCATGCTATGAACCTTATGGACAATCGTAACAGGCTCTAACTTTCGGCCATCAAGGCTTACTGGTATTCCTTTATTAAAGCCGATCTCCAGGTAAGCCGGCCGAGCCGGTGTTTTTTCAGGGGACTTTGTCCACAGGAAGGCATCCTCGGGTGGTTCATTCCAGGCGTGTTCCAGCACACCGCATTCGATGCTCCTGCCCCATAGGTTCTGGTCAATGGAATAGGGGCTGGCTTTGGTAATAGGCACGGGGATATTGTGAGCCTGGGCATATTTAATTGTTTGCTCCCTTGTCATATTCCACGCACGAGCTGGAGCTATTACATTTAGCTCGGGGGCGAGAGCGGCTACGCTTACATCGATCCTCACCTGGTCATTGCCCTTGCCAGTGCAGCCGTGAGCGACCACTCTCGCCTTTTCTTTCTTAGCTGCTTCCACCAAGAGTCGGGCGATGAGAGGACGTCCCAGGGCTGTGGCCAAGGGATACTGCCCTTCATAAACGGCATCGGCTTGAAGGGCTGGGAAAACAAACGACTTAATAAAGGTTTCTTTAGCGTCGACTACCAGCGCTTTTATGGCTCCGACTTTGAGCGCTTTTTGTCTGATAGCCTCGAGGTCGGGGACATTGCCTATATCTACGGTGAGGGTGACGACTTTCAAGTTATGTTTTTCCTCAAGCCATTTTATGGCCACGGACGTATCCAGACCGCCGCTGTAGGCTAATATTACTTTGTTTGCCATTTCATAACCTCCTCCGGAGAAGTCCTAAATTCTAATATCTAAATCCTAAACAAATTCAAATTTCAAATGTCTTAAATTCAAAACATTTGAGATTGCTTCGTTGCTTTTAGCTCCTCGCAATGACATTGTTATAGGTTGCCACGTTTTGTCATCGGGATTTTGGATTTTGGTATTGTTTAGCATTTCGGATTTCGTATATCTCCTAACGCATCCCTCAAAATGCCTATCGCCTTGTCCACCTCCTTCTCAGTAATTATAAGGGGCGGCATAAAGCGCAGAGCGTTGGGCTTCACTTTGTTAACCAATAAGCCTCTACCAATACATGCCAGTACCAATTTCTCGGCGATTTCCTGGTTAAATTCCAGGGCTATGAGGAGCCCCCGGCCTCTCACCTCGGTGATAAAATCGAACTGCTGTTTCAGGCTTTCCAGCTTGGTTAGGAAATAACTACCTACTCGCTTAACCTGTGCCGGTATGTTGTTGTCAATAATGTATTTCAAGGTGGCATAAGCGGCGGCACAAGCCAACGGGTTACCACCAAATGTAGAACCATGTTCGCCTGGAGAAAAGACGGAGACATTTTCCTTGGCTAAGAAAGCGCCGATGGGCACACCACTACCCAGTCCCTTAGCCAGAGTCATTATGTCCGGCTCGACCCCGTACTGCTCATAGGCGAAGAGCGTCCCGGTCCGACCGATGCCTGTCTGGACTTCATCCAGAATAAAGAGGATGCCCTTTTCCCGACACCAGCTTTGTACTTTTTTTAGATAATCATCGTCGGGGAGATTAACCCCTCCTTCTCCCTGGACTGGCTCCAGCACTATAGTGCAGGTTTTTTCGCTTGTTGCCCGCTTGACCGCCTCGAAATTGTTATACTCCACGTTGACAAAGCCCTCAGGCAGAGGGATGTAAGGCTCCTGGAGTTTATTTTGTCCTGTGGCGGCGGTCATAGCTAGAGTTCGCCCGTGAAAAGAGCTATAGGTGGTAATGACCTCGTAGGCACCATTAAGTCGAAGCTTTCCATACCGGCGGGCCAGTTTCATTGCTCCTTCGTTAGCTTCAGCACCGCTGTTGCAAAAGAAAACTCTATCTAAGCAGCTATGCTCAATTAGAAGCTGTGCCAGCTCTATCTGCGGGATGGTGTAAAACTGGTTGGACGCCTGGATCAGGGTCTTGGCTTGCTTTTCTAGAGCTTTAACGACCACCGGAGGGCAATGCCCCAGGCTGTTTACAGCCCAGCCGCCGACAAAGTCGAGGTATTCTTTGCCCTGGTCATCCCAGGCCAAAGCCCCTTTACCGCGAACCAGAGTTAGGGGTAGTCTAGTGATCGTTCTGAGAAATAACTTCTGTTCTAGCTCCGGCCAATTATTCTGTAACAATTGTTGTACCTCGTGATTTAGTTTGCCGAGCCTTTCCGGCGATGTCTTGGAGCAAGGCATGGGAGGCTCGGCCATCTATGATGCGCACGACCCTTGTGGTAGTAAGGGCTCGGAGGCTGGCTTCTATTTTAGGAACCATGCCCCCGGAAGCTACACCGGAGGCGAGCATATCCTTGGCTTCCGTCAGATTGAGTCTGGAGACTACCTGCTCCGAGCCATTGTGAATACCATCAACGTCGGTCAGGAATACGAGTTTTTCTGCGGCTAGCGCTGCGGCAATTTCCCCGGCCGCCGTGTCTCCGTTAACATTGAGCAGCATGACCCTGCCTTCCACCGAGCCGAAGCTTATGGGCGCGACCACTGGCATGTAGCCAGCATTCAGTAGCAGCTTCAAAGGAGTGGGATCAACGGCGACAATTTCACCGACGTAGCCCATCTCAGGGCTCTTGTTGCTTGCCCAGAGCAAGTTGCCGTCGCAACCGCTCAGCCCTACCGCTTTCCCTCCCAGAGCCTGGATAGCCACAACCAGTTCCTTGTTGACCAGACCTCCCAACGCCGCAGCCACCACCTTCAGGCTCTCGGCATCGGTGACCCTCAACCCATTTACAAAGCTGGTGGGAATGCCCAGCCGGGCCAGCCACTCGGTAGTCACCTTGGCGCCGCCGTGAATCACTACCAGGGACTTGCCCTGTTTCTGAAGCTCCACCAGATCTTCCAAGGTGGTGTCATGGTTGCCCAGGGTGCTGCCGCCAATCTTAACTACTATGATTTTTCTTTGCATTACGTAGTATACGCGCTGTTAATAGTAACATATTCCTCAGAGAGGTCGCAGCCCCAAGCGGTGGCCTGGCCGTCTCCTAAATTGAGGAGCAGTCTTATGAGCACATTATCACTTTTGCTCAAAGCCGATATCATTTCTGCTTTGTTGAAGGGGGTGGGGGAACCTTGCTTCATAACACAAACATCGTTCAAATAGACATCCAATCTATCTTCTCTCACCCTGGCTCCGCTTCGCCCTAAGGCAGCCACGATACGCCCCCAGTTAGGGTCGTTGCCATTGATGGCTGCTTTCACCAGCGGTGAACCAGCGATAGTTCGAGCCGCCTGGCGAGCCCAAACCCGGGCTTCCGCTCCTTCTATTATGACTTCGATAAGTTTTGTGGCTCCCTCGCCATCCCGAGCTATGGACTTAGCCAGATGAGTGCAAACTGCATTTAAGACTTCTTGAAAGGCGCCGCCGTTATCGAAGTCAATAGACTCGTTACCAGCTAAGCCGTTGGCTAATAAGAATACACAATCGCTGGGGCTGGTATCGCCATCAATACTTACCATGTTGAAAGAGCCGTCCACTGCTGTGTGTAATGCTGCATGCAGGAAATCAACATTCACCAGGGCATCTGTGGCGATAAAACAAAGCAAGGTAGCCATGTTGGGATGAATCA
>Ga0209636_10004321_pt1 | contig 14484 bp, 9 predicted proteins | sample DeeMarSWOR152_54_FD_187464 | JGI IMG/M metagenome (GOLD analysis project Ga0209636, IMG submission 187464) | Marine sediment microbial communities from White Oak River estuary, North Carolina - WOR-1-52-54 (SPAdes) (version 2) | ecosystem: Environmental > Aquatic > Marine > Intertidal zone >...
ATGAAGACAGTGACAAGCTACATAACTGGGGTTATCTAAGAGAAATATGAATCTAATTCTATTTAGTTTGATTATCTGCTGGTTTTTGCTCGCCTTCTTTCTTTTCTTCCTTGTTTTCTATTGATTTCTCACCCTCTTTTCCTTCCTCTTTCTTTTCTTCCTCAGGCTCTTCTTCTGGTTCAGGCTCCTCTCCCTTTAGAATCTTAATAATATTTGATTTTTTCTTAACAGCCCTCAATTTATCAGACATTGCATCATCAAATCCTTGATACCAATCTGCAAATACATTTTCATTATCATTCACATGCTGTAAATATGTTTTCTTGTCCATTGCTTTCAATGCATCAATCAATTCATTTGCATCAACAACTACAATACCACTCTTTAGTCTTAGTGGTTCTAATTCCTTTTTCTTGAACTTACCAGTCTTTTCCTGTTCTTTTTCAAATTTCTTACGTGCTTCTTGTGCTTTCTGGAAGTCTCTCTTAAGCTCTGCATCTGAAACAAGTTTAACCTCTCTTTTCTCTGGCTGCTTGCCAAGTTTTTTCCATTCATCTTTTAATCTAGGTATAAGGCCTTCCAAATAAATATCAACCATATTGAAATTTCCTGATTTAACCTTATCAAGGGCCATCTTAAGCTCTAAGCGTAAATCAAACACATCAATTTTTTCCTGTTCAAGTTGGTCAATTTGATATTCAAGATCATCAATAATATCATTATATTTATTGTAGTTATCAAGCTCCTCATCACTCAAGCGTGCATGCTCATGTAGCAAAGGTCTAAAAGAAACAAAATAAGGATTACCATTGTTGTAAGCAGCATTTTCAAGCATGCCTGTTCCAGTAGAAGCTTTAACAAGTGATTGTAACATACCTCCTCCATACTTCTCTTTAATTCTGTTTAAGTCTCCTTCATCTCTTGTCCTCATTTGAATTTCTGTGCTAATGTTAGCCTTAGTTTCTCCAATAAAATCAGATAACACTTGAGAGATTAAAAATAATCCAACTCCCCATTTTCTGAATTCTCTACATGCTCTCTCAATCTGAATAAAGCCCTGACCACTACCACCGAATTTTGGCAGTAATCTATGAACTTCATCAAACACAACTAAGAGTTTTAGCTGCCGCGCCTCAGGAAGATTAGCATTAAATATCTGTCTGATAGTGTTTGCAACAAGAATATCAATATCGCCTGGATCTAATCTATTAATAGAAAAACATGTAATCTCTCCAGGTTTCATAAATTTCTTAATATCAATTAGTTCCCTAGCATTTAAAACCTGCTTAATATTACCATTAAAAGCTCGTGCTTCAGATTTCTTCATACCAAACTTAGAATAAAAGCTAAACATCTTTTTGTCTTTATTTCTTCTTAACATACCAGTCCATTGAGCAGTTGGATCAAAAACTATTACAGCAGCACCTTTCATTAATGCACCCTCAATTAAAACTTCAGCAGAAACTGTTTTACCTCCGCCTGTAGAACCAGCAATAAGTGTATGTGTAGTGAACATATCAATATCCATATATGCCTTAAAATCTGTCTCTGCAACTTTTCCAATAAAAATTGACCTCGGTAATGGCTTTGGCAATGTTCCAAAATCAACTTTAACTGTATATCGTTTCTTCTTTAGCAAACGTTTCCTGTACCAAAATACAAAAGTGATTCCTCCAAAAAACAGAAAGCCTCCAACAAGCAATAACCATCTTAATGGCAGTATACCAAGTATCATATAATCTAAGACAGATTCTGTAACATGAAAACGAACAGTTCTTGAACTTGTTAATCCTAAGTATTCTGTTTCAACATTCAAGACATATTCTCCTATTCTGATAAACTCTGGAACTTCAAATGATTTTAAGATTGAAAGGGAAGTATTAAGCTCTATGCTTTCAGTTTCCTCATAAAAAGTTCTGTTAAGAATATAGAAATCCTTATCTCTTGGAACATCTATACTGTGATGGAATGTAATATTATAGCCTTGCTCTGCCAATAAATTTTGGACATCAACCTGATAACGGAAAATATCTCCTATTTTAACTCTAGGTGTTAAAACCTCAAGTTCCATAAAAACAGCTTCTACTGGAATTCCCTCAACATCTGTAACAGTAATATTCAATGGAATTTTTCCTTTTAAACCACCATCAATAACTAATGTTCCATTATAATGGCCAAATTTATCAGTAAGTATAGTTGCAGTAAGATTAATTTCCTTTCCAGGCTGTAGTGTTTCACTTGTCTTACTTAATCTCACCATTTGACTAATGTTTCCATCTACAGAGAACATTAAAGTAACAGTTTGGGTGTTAGAACCAGAAAAAACTATGTTCACATCCAAAAAACTCCCAATTTTCAACATTCTATTTACAAAAGGTACAGAATAATACAACTCTTCCTCAGCGTAAATAGTTGGGATAAGAACTACAATGAATAAAATTAAAAATATACACCTCTTTTTCATTTTAACGTGCTTAGCTTTTTATGCAATTCAGTGCACTGCTGTAAAACCTGTGCTTTATATTTAGGAATAATCCGCTTATACACATTTGTAATATGCATATATAACTGAGCTGCCTTTTTCTTATCATTCTTATCGATTAATTCTGTAGCTTGATTAATGAGCAATGCGATATATGTTACATCAACTTCATAACATAACTGTATTATTTTATCCTTAACATTTTGCTTTAGTTTATCGGGCAATGCCTTGAAATTAATTACCGCCTTTTTATACATCCCTTTAGCTTCTTCATATCTATTCTCTTTTGTGTAACTAAATCCATTATCAAGCGTTGAATTAATCTGTTTTAACATTTTATGATTTTTAGATAAAGGCAATGATATCTTATGAATGTCAACTTTCTTAAAGAAATTGAGTGAATATGCAAGATATATAAGAACTAGTACAATAACAGCAATTATCTCAATAACTAATCTTTTATGACTTGATTGCAAGAAGATAGGCCTGAAATTCTTAAAAACTCCATAACCAGTGATTTTGCTTAATGTCTTGTCACTAATCTTATTCGGTACAAGAATTGATGCAATATTTTCTGCATCCTTAAGAATTATCTTCTTTTTAATAAAATAAACAATATTCTTATTTTCATTAATATCAATAGATACAATAGGATCATCACTTATTACTTTATAATCTGTATAAAATTCAGTATCATTAATGTTTTTAGCAAACTCTTTAGGAATAACCTCTATATATGTAGCATTGGAAATATCTCCTTTTACTTGTAAATTTTTTTCAATTAATGTATAGGTTACTTCTTTGCCACTAATGAATTCAATCTGAACAACCTTTACTTTTGTTAATACTGTAATCAATTTTTGTAAATCAGCTGTTTCCTTAATAAAAGGATCTAGTTTTGATTTGCTTATAGAGACATTATTAATGAATAAAATTTCAAGAGTGATATTCTCAATCATTGCTGTGCTAGGATACCTAATGAATTCATGTGATTCAATAACCTTAATATCTTTTGGAGTGGTATCTTTGATATTTTCAATTCTTTGTAAAATTTCTTCTCGTAATTCCTCTTTGCCTGTTTCATTTAATCTTCTGAAAACAATGTTAATCAAATCTCTCTTTGCTCTGGTTAATTGGGTATTTGCTTTTTCAAGTATTTTTTCTAGATTAATCGCTTCAGCAACCTCATTTTCAGCTGCTGAAAACAGATAAAATTTTTTCTTAAAAGCATCAATCTCTGATATAATATCATTTATTTCTGTTTCATATGATTCTTCATCTTCAGAAGCAGCTTCTAATGTAGCTTCAGATTCACTACTAGTTGTTTGGCTGCTTGGTGTATCTGATTTTTCTGAGATATCAAGAGTAAATGAATAAATATCACTAATATTAATATTTCCCAATGTATCAACACATTCAACTTTCCAGTCATGTATTCCTTTTTCAAGATCAGATAATGTAACTGAGTTTGAACTGCCACTACTAACATCATTTTTTGTATCTTCAAGTACCCACCAACCATTCCCAGTGCTTGTATAAAGAGAACAGTTCATTTTAGAATTATCATAAGCTCTATAAATGAAAGTAACTTCTCTCTTTGAGATCACTTGTCCATCTATTGGGCTTAGCAATTCAATTTGAGGAGCTTCTTGAGACTCAGGTGTTCTGTTAAGCTTATATGTAAAAGTAGTATTGTGATTTATGGATACATCTTCTGTCAAAGTATAATAATCAACATTTTGAATTTTTAATTCATATATTCCTTGCAATAGAATAAAATAAGCTGCACCTGTTGCATTTGTGTACTTTGATGTGCCATCAATAGTAATTTTTGCATCCTCAATATCAATATTATTTTCTTGATCTTTGACGATAAAAACAACTTTAATTTCCTTTCTCACATTAATATCTTGTGAGGCATATGAAGAATTACCTTCTTCATCCATAATAGTAACATTAGCATAGTATGTTCCATTTTCAGAATAAGCATATGATACACTTTTTGATTGCTCAGATATTGTATGAATTTCATCTATAGTATGATCGCCATCAAAATCAAAATTATAAGTATAAGGAGGCTTACCTCCTGAAATAGTTGCTGTAAACATAACAGTCTCGCCAGTCTTAATATTTGTCTTATCAGCAGAAAGAGAAACACTCATCGGTTGATAAATTGGTTCAGGAGACACCACTTCAAAAGTTATTGTTTTTGTTTGCATTTTTCCGTTATGGATCATAACTCCAATAACACTATAGTTCCCAATGTTAGCAGTATCAGGATATATGTAGGTAATCGGCCCAGTATATGATTCGGAATAAATAGTACTACCTCCAACAACACTAATAGTTACTGATGCATCTTCTGGGCAATCTACCCTAATTTCAACAGGATCTGAAGTATTATAAACTGATTTGTCAGTACTAATATTGAAAGTAACATTTTCTAATCTGGGCTCTGTATAGTTAAAGACATAGTAATATAAACCCTTATTTCCATGGAAATCAGTAACATTAATCAAAAATATATTTGAACCATTTTGCAAGGTTAAATCAATCATGATTGATTTATTATCTCCTAAATCAACATAATCAGAAAAGAATAATTCATTCAACGCGTAACTTATAGATGCATATTCATTCGAACTTATTATTATTGAATAACTATTATTATATCCAATAAAAACAGAATTATTAATACTGCTTTCATTGAATGAGACATTTATTATAGGTATCTGAGTATCATTGACAACAAATAAATACTCTATTAAATCTGTATTGTTTACATCATCCTTAACGAAAATTGTTAAGTTATGTAGCCCATTAGCTAAAATTCCATAGGACAAATTTCCAATAAGTATATCTGAAAACTCTATCCCTTCTCCTAAATAAATAAAATCATTAAAGTCCAAAGAATATTCTGCATGAACAGTCTCATTAATTGTAAAGTTAAGGTAAACATCTTCCCCACTATAAGTTTCGTTATCAGGGCTATAAATATTCACTTCAGCTGTTTTATTATCCAATAAAACAAGAATTGATGAAAAATGATCAACATAAACAATCACATATGAATCATCAAAAACATAACAATTACCACCATAATATTTACTATTAAAGCAAGGCTCAATTAATTCACATGTATGAATATTATTATCCTTACAATAGAACAGTTTATTAAACTTCATATCAACAGTATCAAACTGCACTGTTCCATAATAATTAGGATCAGATATGAATTCATTCACATTTTCTAATGAGACGACTGCTGCAGTTACATATCCTAATGACTTACTTTCTTGCTCTAGTCTTAAATTAGTTGTTTCTATGGTTATTTTATCGCTATAGGCCCAATTAGCTTTATTTACGTCAATATTATGAAGTGTGACTTTAAACTCTCTCTTTTCAATCTTAATATTTGAGATTCCCTCTGATTGAAACACATTTTTATCAGATTCAAGTGTCATAACAACATTCACAGCTTGATCTAGCTTAAGCTTGCCATTAACAATAACTCCCTCTTTATCTTCCACATTAATATCACTCAATCCATTTTTTTCCTTAATATTATTAATGCTATCAGCTATTAGAATCCTATCATAAAGAGTTACAGGAAAGACTTCATTATGGTTAATATCTTTATTGGCTGAATATGTCATGAAGCCTTCTTTCTGAACAGTTAGATTATAAAATCCTGGAGCAAAATAAAACACACCTTTGCCATTTATATCAGTCTCTACTGAACTGTCATTTAAATACACATAAGCAGAAGGAATTGGTTTACTATCTGGATTAACAACATTTACAACAAGTTTATATTGAATCGGTTTCACATGAATAACAATAGTATCTGACAACACCTTTTCACCATCAGATACGTTTAATGATACAAGATATATACCTGGTTCTGTAAATGCATGTGAAACAGTTTTTCCATAATCATAACTTTCATCATCAAAATTCCAGCTATAGTTGAGTGAGTCATTATCACTCCAGCCTATAGCCTTAAAAGTTACTGGGTCACCTTGATTAACTCTTGTTTCTGCATCTATATGTACACTAAGCTCCTTATCTTCCAAACTTGGAATAACCTCAAAAGTAATGATTTTTGTTCTTGGTTCTTCATCAAACAAAACAGCTTTAACAGTATATGTTCCAATTATATTAGTAAGATGAAATTTGTAGGTTGCAGGATATTTTTGTCCTGAATAATAATAAGCATACTGCTCTTGGTCATTGCTTATTATAACATTTGCATCCATTAAATCAGGTGCCACCAGAATAATAATAACTGGTTCATTAATAAAATATTGCTGCTTGTCTGTTGAAATATAAAAATCAATTTTCTTTTCAGGGATAATTTCTTCTTCATTTTCAAATGTTACATTTGATTCAGCAGTAATTATGGAACTAAAAGATTCATTTAAATTAAGATCTTGTATTGAGTCATTAATAATAGAATGATTAATAGAAACATTAACTAAATCACTAACATTAAGATTCTCAGTTAAATTATTGACAGTATTGTTTTGTTTTTGAATTGAGTTATTTGTTTTATTGAGAATCTCAGTTTGAATAGTATCAATTGTGTTAAGGTCAATAGAATCATTAATATTATCTAAATCAATATAAAAAAATTCAATGGATGTTTCTTGTTCATTACTTATATTAGTAAGTTCAGGTTCTATAGCTTCTTGCTCTGAATCATCAATAACCGCTAGTTCTTCTTCGCTATCAATAATTAACTCTTGAGGTATAGAATCACCATTTTGTTCATTCACTTTATCATCTAGCAAAATATCTTCTGAAATTATTTCAGATTTGATTGAAAAACTGAATAATAGCAATAACAGTAAACATAAACTAAATAACAGTTTCAGTTTCCTATTATTGTCTTGGGTAACTATGTAAATCACCTACTCTTCAGACTTTATCTTTTTCTTTATTTTGTTCAATTCCTCAACAACTTGTTTTCTGGTCTGCCTAAGATGCTTATCCTTTAATTCCTCAAAAATTTCTTGACGTAATTTCTTAACTTCATATAAATAAGGATCTTTACTCTGAAGATATTTTTCACGAATAATACTTCTAAGCTCTTCGCTTAAATCCATAAAATGTTTAGATAAAGCTAATTTTTTTAGTTCCTCTAATAGAGGCTTCGGCATCCTTATTGAAACCATTACGTCATTTATAGTTAATCACCTTTGTGTTTGGCAACGAACTCTCTAGAGAAATCCCGAATAGCCTCAGATCTACTTTTATAGATGCCTCTTTCAACTAAAGAATCAAGCCATTCAGTAATCTCATGTGGCAACCGAACATTCAAAATCTGTATATCCATAAATATTACCCTAGTATACTATTTGTATTCATTACGTATGATATTTATAAATTTTTCGTTTTTTAAATAATTTAATAAGAAATTCAAAAATTTGTATATTATATGTAATTTATATGTATATTTCATGTAATCATTATTATAATTTTCTCTTATATAATGGCATAGGGTGTGACAATACCCGAAAGTAGTACAAAAAAGTATATATACAAGAGAAGCTTCAATAAAATCAGAATATGATACAGAAAAAATCAGATTTTTTATTTGAGGTTTCTTGGGAAGTTTGTAACAAGGTTGGGGGAATATTTACTGTCATTAAATCAAAAGCAGCACGAACAGTTGACTATTACAAGGACAACTATTACTTGATTGGTCCATATTTTGTTGACAAAGCAATGGGGGAATTTCAGGAAGAACTCCCATGTATAGAATTAAAAAATATTTTTGATGAATTAAAAAATGATCAAATAATTTGCCATTGTGGAAAATGGTTGATAGAAGGAAATCCATTTGTAATTCTCATTGATTTTACTGGTTTTAAATCAAGGATAAATAAGATAAAAAAGGATTTGTGGGAAACCTATAAAATTGACTCAATGAATATACCCCCAGATTTCGATGAACCAGTTATATGGGCTTATGCAGCTGGGAAATTAATCGAAAAATTAGCAAATCTATACACAAATAAAAAAATATGTGCACAGTTTCATGAATGGCTTGCAGGACCTGGACTTCTCTATCTCAAAAAAAATAATATAAAGATTGCAACTGTTTTTACAACACATGCAACCATTCTAGGAAGAACGTTAGCAGGTAACAATATTAATCCCTGCTTAATACCAGATAAAATAGATCCTGATACAGAAGCTATGAAACATGGTATTCAATCAAAGTATCAGGTAGAAAAAAAATCTGCAGAGAACACAGATATTTTTACAACTGTAAGTGAAATAACTGCAATTGAAGCTGAATGTTTGCTTGGAAGAAAACCAGAGGTATTACTACTCAATGGCCTTGATACCAGTAAATTCCCATCATTTGAAGATCGTTCTATTAAGCACAGATTATACAAAAACAAGATTAAAGAATTTTTAATGTATTATTTTTTTCCATACTATACCTTTGACTTGGAAAACACACTCATATATTTTTTAGCAGGAAGGTATGAATTTCATGCTAAAGGTATGGATATCCTCATCAAAGCACTTGGGAAACTTAATCAAAAACTAAAAGATGAAAAATCAAAAATAACAGTGGTAACCTTTTTATGGGTCCCAGCAGCTATTAGAGGTATGAAACCAGAGCTAATAGAGAGTAGAATCCTTTTCCAGGATATCAAAGATTCTCTAAAAGAAGAGATGGATGATGTAGAAAGAAACATTCTTTCAGGACTGATTTCAAAAAGAAAATTAAACCAGGCTAGTCTATTTGATAAAGATTTTATTAATGAAATCAAAAAAAAGATTACAAAGTTTAAAAAACAGCAAAATCCAAAGTTAGTAACTCATGATCTTATAAATGAAGATGATATTATTCTAAAATCATTGATTGAAAATCAGCTCAATAACACAGAATCAGATAGGGTAAAAGTAATATATTACCCAATATATCTAAATGGAGCAGACGGTTTACTAGACCTTGATTACTATGAAGCGATGACAGGTTCTCAATTAGGTATTTTTCCATCGTTCTATGAACCATGGGGATATACACCACTAGAAGCAGGGGCACTTGGAGTAGCAAGTGTAACAACAGATTTAGCTGGCTTTGGAAGATACATTACATCAAAGTTAAGGGAGACTGAACCTGGTGTTTTTGTTATAAAAAGATTTAATAAGAAAGATGAGGAAGCTGTTAATGAATTAGTTGATGTTCTATATTTATATACTACTTATTCAAAAGAGCAAAGAATTACAAACAAAATAGAGGCAAGAAGATTAGCTTCTCTAGCTGACTGGAAGAATTTTATTGAAAATTATATTAATGCACAAAATCTTGCTATTGAGAAAGTATATCAAAAATAAAAATGGTAAAACTTGTACACTTCTTTGATAATAATACTAAAACAGAAAAAAGAGTAATTGGTGATGTGGGTTTTTTATTAACAAATAAAAAAGGTGGCTATTGCTATTTTTGTGAAGAACCAAAAAGCAGATATCAGGGTTTTTTTATTGCAGATAAATGGAAACTCTATAAAGTAATTGAAAATATTATGCCTGTAAAAGGAAAAAACATTAAGGAGTTATGGAATAATTTTTGGAATGTTGAAAGAAAAAGAGACAATATACTTGAAACCTTTTTTCTGCCTGATTACCATAATTCATTTGTATATGAACTAGATGATATTAATGAAATAGAACTAAGCTTTGATGTCAAGGAAAGTTATGATAATAGAGAATGGGGAAGATATTATAGCCTTGAGGAACTTAATGATATCTTACTGATAACATTTACGAAAAAAACTGATGAAAAGGAAGATCAAATTCATGATAAACTTGAATATACACTGTACATTGCAATAAAACCTGATATTATACATTATAAATCTTTGAATAGATGGACAAAAAGAATTTATAAAATTGATCAAAAGAGGAAATCTGTACCATTCGAAAGATATGTTTATACAGCATTGAAATTAAAAGGGAAAAAATTTGTGATTAGCGCCTCTTTTAATAAAGAAGATGCCATTAATGAAGCAAAAGAGGTTTTTGATAAAGTAGAAAAACTCAAGATTAAACAGAATCTGGAATTTAGAAATAAAATCATTACTCACAAAAACAGTAACATAAATCATAAAGTTGCATTCATTTGTGCACAGTATGCTTTGAATAATCTTATAAATAAGATAGATTCAATAAGTGGTATTTTTGCAGGATTGCCTTGGTTTTTTCAGTTTTGGTCACGAGATGAACTTATTTCCATAAAAGGACTAATGATAACACAGCACTATGCTCTGGTTAAAGATATATTAGTGAGATACCTAAATTCAATAAATGAACAAGGAAGATTGCCAAAAATATTTGTATCTCAATATCCTGATTCTCAACTTGACCCTGCAGATAGTATTGGATGGTTATTTAAAAGGATTCATGATTTCTTAGAAATTCTTAGAGTAGAAGGAATAACTTCAAAATATTTTAATAAAGAAGAATTAAAACAGGTTATTGCAAAATTAAAATATTCTTTACAAAGGATTAACGAAAATTTTGTCATAGATGGGCTCTATCGTAATAATGCATTAGAAACATGGATGGACACTCAAGCAGAAAATGATACTAGGGAGGGTTACAGGATTGAGACCCAGGCCTTACATATAAATATGTATAGAGTTATGTACTATCTTACACAAGATTCGTCATATAAAAAGAGAGAGAACGAGCTTAGGGAAATTGTAAGAGAGAAATTCTGGAATGGTAAATTACTAGCTGATGGTGTTGATGATTTCACTGTTAGACCAAATATATTTGTTGCAGCATACGTCTATCCTGACCTTTTAACATTAGATGAATGGAAAAAATGTTTTAAGAACGCTCTTAAAAAACTTTGGCTATCATGGGGTGGGCTTTCCACTATTGACAAGCAAAATAGATTATTTTGTTCCACTAATACAGGCGAAGATATACGAAGCTATCATAGAGGTGACTCATGGTTTTATATTAATAATCTCGCTGCATTAGTATTACGCAAAACTGATAGAGACTCATTCAAAACATATATTTCAAAAATTACCAAGGCCAGTAGTAGTGAGATACTTTTCAAAGGAATTATAGGTACTAATGCTGAGCTAAGTTCTGCTATCTCATTAAAAAGTGAAGCATGTCTCTCTCAAGCATGGAGTAATGCGCTATTCATAGAATTAGTGAATGAAAGATAAATTTTTATATTAGAAGTTTAATTTTTATTATTAGTGGTGATAATTTGAGTGAAAAACTAATTAAAACCGGAGTTCCAGGTCTTGATGATTTATTCAAAGGAGGTATAAGAGAAAATAGTTCAATTCTTCTTTCTGGACAACCAGGGACTGGCAAAAGTATTTTGGGACTACAGTTTCTTCTACAAGGCGCCAAAGATGGAGAGCCAGGAATTTATATAACATCTGAAGAAAGTGCTGAGTCTATCAGAGAATATGCACACTCCCTTGACCTAGATTTATATGAATATGAAAAGCAAGGAATAATCAGTTTAACCAGGCAATCAATTACAAGTAGAAAGATATTAACTTTAGGATCACTTACAGAACTAATGAGAAAAAATAATGTCAAAAGAGTGGTTCTTGATTCTATCACTTTATTTAAATATGGACAACAAGACAGATTAACAACCTTTAGAAAGGAGATCCTTGATTTTTTGGATTTAATGAAAGAATCCAAAGTAACGTTATTGTGTACCTCAGAAAAAGCACTTACTGATCTAGATAAACTAAGTTACGAGCCACAAGATTTTTTGTTTGAGGGTGTAATTGTTTTAATGAAAATCCGAAAAGGTTCATCATTTGAGCGAGTAATTCATATTGCCAAAATGAGGGGCCAAGATCATCTTATTGATGTCTATCCATTCACGATTGAGAAGGGTGGAGTACATATTCACAAAGACCAAATACCTTTCTCATTAATTGACAAAGATTTTAGAAGTTCTGAAAATGGCTAAACCTTTATTAACTAGGGTTACAACAGGAATTAGTGGATTAGATGGATTAATTCAAGGTGGAGTTGTAAAAAAAAGTATCAACCTAGTAGCTGGTGGTGCTGGCACAGGAAAAACAATATTTGGAATACAGTTTCTATTAGAAGGTATTCTAAAATATAAAGAGCCGGGTATTTATATTACATTTGAAGAAAAGAAGAAAAAAACATATGAAGATATGCTTGAATTTGGTTGGGATCTAGCAAAATTAGAAAAAGAAGGTAAGTTTGTTTATTTGGAGTACACACCTGAACAAGTCAAGAAGGTATTGGTTGAAGGTGGGGGTGTTATAGAAGTTATTATTGAAAAAATGCAAGCAAAAAGAATTGTTATTGATAGTATCTCTTCATTTGCATTATTATATCAAGATGAGCTAACAAAAAAGGAAGCAGCTCTTGCCTTATTCGAATTAATAGATAAATGGGATTGTACTGCTGTGCTCACAAGCCAAGATACTTCCCAAGATGAGGGAACAATTACAGCTGCTCTAGAATTTGAGGTTGATGGAATCATACTATTATATCATGTTAAGAAAAAAGGGCAAAGAACCCGTGCTCTTGAAATTTTAAAAATGAGAGGCACAAAAATACCAGAAAAAACAATGCCAATGGAGATATCACCTAAAGGAATAAGGATAAATCCAAAAGGAGTTGTTATGTTTTAAGTGCCTTCTTCCCAGCTTTCTAAATATTTCTTTTGTTGTTCTGTTAATTTATCAAAGCTAATTCCTAATGCTTTAAGCTGTAATTCAGCAATTTTATTATCAATATCTTGTGGCAATTGAATAACTCCTAGTTTAAGCTTATCCTTATTTTTAACTCCATATTCAACTGCTAATGCTTGTCCGCAAAAAGACTGTGCCATAACAATGCTTGGATGTCCTTCAGCCGCTGCCAAATTCACTAAGCGTCCTTCTCCACATAGATAAATCTTTTTACCTTCAAGGCTATATTCATCCAAGAAAGGTCTGATCCTTCTTTGTGTAGCAATTTTTTTCAAGGCTTGCACATCAATCTCAATATCAAAGTGCCCACTATTAGCCAAGATGGCTCCATTTTTCATTAACTTCATATGTTCAATAGTAATAACATGTTTATTTCCTGTAACTGTAACAAAAACATCTCCAATATTTGCTGCTTCTTTGATTGGCATTACTCTATGACCATCTGTCAAAGCTTGTAATACTCTTAGTGCATCAACCTCACATACAATAACATTTGCACCCATACCTTTTGCCCTTAATGCAACACCTTTTCCACAATTCCCATAGCCACACACAACAAAGTTTTTGCCTGCTAACAAAATACTTGATGCACGCAATATTCCATCTATAGTGCTCTGGCCTGTGCCTAAAAAATTATCAAACAAATGTTTAGTTTGTAAATCATTTACAGCTATCATAGGATACTTTAAGGCACTATCTTTCTCCATTGCTCTTAGTCTTATAACACCTGTTGTTGTTTCTTCACAACCACAAATAATATCTTTAATTAGTTCTGTATGTTTTTTATGAATCTCAGAAACAAGATCACAGCCATCATCAATTGTTATATGTGGTTTAAATTCAATAACATTTGTGATATATCTATAATAATCCTCTTTTGTCTCTCCCTTATACGCCCAGATATTAACTCCTTCTTTTGCTAATGCAGCAGCAACATCATCTTGTGTTGATAAAGGATTGCATCCAGTTATTGCAACCTTAGCACCTCCTGCTATTAATGTCTTAACCAAAGCTGCTGTTTCTTTTGTTACATGAAGTGCCATTCCGATTCTGATTTCTTTAAGAGGTTTTTCCTTTTCAAAACGCTCTCTCACCTTTAATAAAGCACCCATCTGGCTTTCTGCCCATTCAATCTTTTTCATACCCTGTTCTGCAAGTTTAATATCCTTTACCTCATAATGCTCGCCTTTGTTCATAATAACCACCTTTTTGATATTTTTTAAAATTATTTCTAAACTTTGTTTCTAATTTAACTACTTT
>Ga0209636_10004322_pt1 | contig 14484 bp, 11 predicted proteins | sample DeeMarSWOR152_54_FD_187464 | JGI IMG/M metagenome (GOLD analysis project Ga0209636, IMG submission 187464) | Marine sediment microbial communities from White Oak River estuary, North Carolina - WOR-1-52-54 (SPAdes) (version 2) | ecosystem: Environmental > Aquatic > Marine > Intertidal zone >...
GCTGAAGCGTCTTCAAGGCTTCCAGAGAGATGGCTGTGTATCCTGATTGGGAATCGGCCACGTGCCAATAGCCCGATGCGATCTTTGTAAGTAGCGAAAGCAATGCGTTTCCCAGATACCTATACCTAGGGATCTTTTTCCAGGCTTCGCCTGTAAAGAGTCTGTTGCCTTTGGTGTAGTCAACTTCTCCTTGGACGACTGGTTTGATAACCGATTCCAACTCTTCCGGGTCCATCTGACCATCTCCGGCCATCACAGCTATCACGTCAATCCCCAGCTCGATGGCCTTTTTGTACCCAGAGATGATCGCCGCCCCGACCCCACGGTTGCTTCGATGTTGCACCAGCATGACCTTTGGATTGAGCCGCTCTGACAGTTCCTTTGCTATCTGAGCTGTCCGATCAGTGCTCCTATCGTCCACGACGATGATTCGATCCACAAATCCTGGGATTGTTTCCACGACTCTCCCGATCAGTCTCTCTTCATCATAGGCAGGAACGACAACCCCGATTCGCTTGCCTTCATACATACTCGGATTCTCTCCACGTGATACGTGATTTCATCAGGAATTATAAGGGGTAGTACGAGCAATGCGATAGCGTCTGTGATGGGCGTCATCCGTGAACGGATGAGAAAACTCCTCAGGCCAGTCAATGAGTCCGCAATCTACCCCCTGTCCAATCAAACCAGGCGAGTCCCGCCGCCTCAATAGTTCAATGCACGATTTCCGGCAGGTCTCTAAGGCGTAGGGTCCACGCTAACACAAACCAAAGCCTCATGTGCGCTCTATTGGTGAAAAAGAGTGTAACACTCTCCTCTTAAGACAAAAGGCATCCTTTGTCAAGTTTTTCTTTTCCCCATGATGATTCTCAGAAAGTAGTCGATTTGCCTGAGCCGGCTGCCATTTGGCGGAACCCCGGTCAAACAAGCACGGAGGGTTCTTGGAGACGGCTTATGATCGACAGGAATCCGTTGGCCTCCCCATGGGTGGTCCCTCGCTCCCTTCCAGACTACCTCACCGTCAGATGTGACCGTCAAGGGCCGTTAAACCTCATTGGCACTTGATTTGCAGACCCCTCTGGGCCACCAGTCTGTGCGTTCCCATGATTCGACGCCAAGATGATAGCGCATGATATAGCGACTGGAGGCGCATGACGAGGTTTAGAAAAGTTGAGGCGAAAGATAGGCATGAAGAACTATACTCTGGAACGCAAACTTTTCCTCATCATTGCCACCGATATCCTGATTATCGCTTTTTCCCATTATCTCTCCTACGGACTCCGTTTTGGATTCGATATTCCCGAACCCTATCTTCAAATCTTTTTCAAAAGTCTACCCCTGTTCATTTCATTCACGGTGGCTGTTTTTTTCCCATTCAACCTGTATAGCGATCTCTGGCGCTATTCAGGGATGAAGTGCATGCAGTCGATCGTCTCGGCCATTACAATAAGCCTCGGTCTCGTTTTGGGTTTTTTGACCCTCCTTTTTCATGGTGACTCTCGGTCCCTTTGGCCGATTTTTCTCATGAATTGGTTTGTCTCGATCATTCTCATAGGGGGATTCCGTTTCCACGTCAGAATACTTCGAGACCTTGGGCAGTCCCTTTTCGGGAAGTTCAACCGAGGCCGGCGATACGGCAAGCGTGTCATGATCGTCGGAGCTGGAGATGCCGGTGAAATGATCCTCAGAGAGATGAGGCAGAATCCCGGACTGGGGTATATACCCGTCTGTTTTATCGATGACAATCCGGAAAAGAAGAACAGAACGATCCACGGGATCGCGGTTGTTGGCACCCAGGAAGATATTCCACGCATCGTAATGAAAAGAGGTATTGATGAGATTATTATTACCATCCCTTCCGCAAGTGGAAAACAGATCTCCCGGATCGTTGAACAGTGCAGAAGGGCGAATGTCGAATTCAAGACTGTGCCTGCCGTTGCGGAGCTCATCAACGGATGCATTGTGGGGGTCAAGCAGATTAGAGAAGTACGCATTGAGGACATCCTGGGGAGGGAACCGGTCAGACTAAACGTAAGGACGGCCAAAAGAACATTTTCTCGGAAAAATGTCCTCATCACAGGAGCCGGAGGCTCAATCGGTTCGGAGATCGCTCGACAGATCAGCCGATTCAAGCCAAAGGAAATCATCCTCTATGAGAGAGAGGAGAGTAATCTCTTTCACACTCATCAGGAGCTTCTCTCTTTGGTCAAGGATATCGATGTCATTCCGGTGGTCGGGGATATTCTTCATGAAGAGCGCCTTGACGAAGTGATGAGACGACATGAGCCATACGCTGTTTTCCATGCCGCCGCATACAAACATGTTCCTATGATGGAAGAAAACCCATTCGAAGCCGTCCAAAACAACATCTTTGGCTCTCTCACCATCGCAAGAAAGTCCGCAGAGCACAAGGTGCGGAGATTTATCTTCATCTCAACCGACAAGGCGGTTCGGCCCACGAGCATCATGGGAGCTTCCAAAAGGGCTGCCGAAAAGGCGGTCCTGAGTCTGGAAGCCGGAACAACATCTTTCACTGTTGTCCGGTTCGGCAATGTCCTTGCAAGCCGTGGAAGCGTTGTTTCCATCTTCGAGAAACAGATCGCACGGGGCGGACCGGTTACGGTGACCCACCCAGACGCTACCCGTTATTTCATGACCATCCCGGAAGCCGTTCAGCTCGTTCTCGTAGCGAGCTCTATCGGTAATGGCCGTGAGATCTTTACGCTGGACATGGGTGAGCCAGTGAGGATCATGGATCTCGCGGAGAGCATGATCAGACTCTCGGGGCTCGAACCGGGGCGGGATATCCAGATCAAGCTCACGGGCCTCAGACCAGGAGAGAAGTTATCGGAGGAGATTTTGGCTAACGGTGAGACAGCCGTCCCCACCGAGTTTGAAAAAGTCATTTCTATCCAATATGATCCGCATCTCTACGGCCGGGAACTCCTATCGGAAATTGAGGGCCTGAGGATGCTGACCGAGGCTAGAGACAAGCGGGCAATAATGCGAAGGCTTCAAGAGATCATTGATGATCATATCCCTGAGACCTTCCCCTTTCCCACAAAAGATGAAGGGGGGGTTCGGCTAGGTCTTGGGTAATCCCGAGAATTTACTTGAATGGTAGCGGGTTTGTGCCGAATAGCATAATCCCCTTCCTCGCCATCTTCTCAATGACCATACGCATTTCTTCCCACTGGCCCTCCGAGTAAACGTGAGGTTCGAGGCGAGGTATATCAAGAGTTTTCTTGGTGAGAGTATATGCCTCCTTATGCTCTTCCCCTCTATATACGATAAGAACATCAACATCGCTACGAACAGTATAATTTCCAGCGGCGTAGGAACCGAACAGCATAGCCAGTTTGAGGGGAAGTTTCCGGTCAAGGGCTTTTGTCATTTCACGAAGTGTTACGACAATTTCCTCTCTACTAGATTCTGGATAGAATATCCTCACAGAACTTGACGATTCTTTCTGCATGGCTGATTAGCCTCCTGGCCTCTTCCTTGGTATACCTGTTCCTTGCAGAGCCCGATGGATGAGCATTGGGGTATCTTGTAGGGATATAGGCCTTGTCAAGCTCCAAGGCTCTGTCCATCATTTTGTCGGAAACCTTTTGAGAACTGGACAGTTCTTTGAGCAAATCCATCACGGAATGCCCCCATGCCTCAGCCCCCATTTTCTGAAAAACCGCTTTGACCGCTTTCTCAGCGGCCTGTTGGGCTGAGAAGCAGGCCCAGTTGTAAAACTGAGCCCTCATGTCGCTTTTGGCATGATCCAGATCACCCTGAGCTTCATCTATCCAGTCTTTGCTTCTTTCGGACATCAGACCCTCATCTTTCAATCAATGATTATATTAGACGAAAAGACCGGCGCTGTAAACAACCGAATCGCATTGGTGTGGTAACTTCCGGAAAGGTTTTTCATCATGCCTGCTTCCCCTCCAGGAGAAGATTTCTCGCCACTTTGAGGACATCTTCATGGCTAATGGCCTTCAGGCACTCCAGCTTCTGACAATTCCGGTCCCGGCACGGGCTGCATGATAAATTCTTTCTCAACAGGACCGCCAGGGTTCGATCATAAGGTGCGTTGACAACCGGGTCTGTCGGCCCGTATATCCCAATGACAGGCACCCCCATCAGGGAGGCAATGTGCATGGGTCCAGTGTCGCCTCCGATATAGAGGTGGCAGTGCTGGTATATGCCCGCCAACTGTTTGAGCGAACCGGTGGGGCATGAAATAACACAGGACGATGTCATGAGGGATCGGACCCTCTCGGCTGTCTCTCGCTCTCCTGGTCCCCAAGTCACGAGTATTGAGGCCCCCAACTCCCGCACCAGACCATCAGCCAGTCTGGCATACCGCTCTGGAAACCATCGCTTATAGCGGGTTTTCTCACTTGTACCTGGATGGAGCGCTATCACCGGATACTGGGCCAGAAGGCCATGTCCTCTGAGGAAGTTGGTCGCATAGCCCTGGTCCTCAGGGGATATGTACAGGTTGAATTCACCCATTTTCGTGTCGAGACCAACCCCCTGCAGGAGACTCAGATTCCTTTCAAAACGGCTAATTCTGGTATTGGGCAGAGACACACGCCAGTTGCTAAAGAGGTAGCTCCTTTCTTTGCAGAAGCCTTTGTCAAACCCGACGCGGACCGCCGCGCCGCTTAGGATCGAGAGTAGGCCGCTCTTGAGAATGCCATGAAAATCGACAACCAGGTCAAACCGTGCTCGACGGAGTCTCTTGAGGAATCCAACGGCTTCCACACCAAGAGACCACCCTCTACCCCTAGCCAGATCCCTTGCCCAGGCCGTTCTCGGAAAGACAATGACCTCACTCAGCTCCGGTTGTCCAAAAAGAATGTCGCTCGACTTTTCCTCTACCAACCAGGCGATCCTGGCCGAGGGGAAACTGTTTCTGAGGACTACAAGGGAGGGCAAGGTCCGTACCACGTCGCCAACGGCGCTTAAACGTATAATCAGGATTCGCTTATAGGGCCCGTCTTTCAGACTCCTCTGGTCTGATGGATTCTGGCTCAAATCTGAACTCCCTCGCAACACCTTCATTCAATGCATGATCGATGAGGGTCCTTCTCTCCACAGGAAGATAGGCAGGAGAAAGGGAAAAAGCAATCTGGATAAGAGCCCGGTTATGCAGGATTGATCCCCTTACGATCCTTTCGGTATGTCTTTCCGCAGGTTTGACAACTGGCCCGGCCCCCATCGAATTTAATCTCGACGCCGCACTCGCAAATCCATCCCTTGATCTTAGCCGGGTTCCCGTAGACCAGGGCATAGGGCGGAATATCCCTTGTCAGAACCGAGCCGGCACCCACAAAGGCATGCTGTCCAATCGTATGACCACAAATGATCGTCGCGTTGGCGCCGATCGTGGCCCCCTCCTTGACGAGGGTGGGACGAAATTCATGTTTGCGAGAAATGTGGCTCCTCGGATTGAAGACGTTGGTGAATACCATCGAGGGTCCACAGAAGACATAGTCCTCAAGGGTCACGCCCTCAAAAACGGAGACGTTATTCTGAATCTTGACGTTGTTTCCGATCTGGACGTTCTTGCCCACGAATACGTTCTGCCCGATGCTGCAGTTCTTGCCAATGCGGGCTCCTTCCAGAATATGGCTATGATGCCAGATGTTTGTTCCCTCCCCAATTTCGCAACCCTCATCGATTGAGACGGTGGAATGGGCGAAAAACCCTCCTTTTCCCAGGGAAATGATCGCGCCCGATCTCTCCAAAGATCTCTGGCAGCACTCGAGGATTTCGAGAACCCGGAGGCCATTCCTTCCATCTGTTTTCGCCTGCTGGCGGCTCTGGATACAGTCGGCAAAATGCTGACACTCAGCTCTGAGGGGTTCCACCTGGGAGATAGGGATGGTCTCGGCATCCTCCTTCCTCGGGACAGGGACCCGCTCGATCCAGTCGATCCGGTGGCTGAAGAGCAGCAGTTTATCTGTGGGGCTCACATCGTCGAAGACCGCCATTTTCTTGTCACCAACAATGACAAGCTTCTGTTCCTTATAGGGGTGCAACCAACTGACAAAAATATGGGACTTGACCCCGCTCGCGAATGTCAGGGTCGTCATTGTCACGTCCGCGACCTCCTGGCTGAGATAAGTTCCCCCATGGGCAGAGACCTGGGTTGGCATCTCGTTCAACAGGAGCAGAATCACCGAAATGTCGTGAGGGGCGAAGCTCCACAGAATGTTTTCCTCTGTCCGGAATTTGCCGAGATTCAAGCGGGCGGAATAGATGTAGTTGATCTTCCCAAGTCCGCCCTCATCAACCATCTCCTTCAGTTTGATGACGGCGGGGTGGTACTCCAAGACATGGCCCACCATGAGAATCCTGTCTTTCTGTATGGCCAAATCAACAAGTTCTCTCCCCTCTGTCACCCGGAGAGACAGAGGCTTTTCCACAAAGACATCCTTTCCCGCCATGAGCGCCTCACGAGCAAGCCTGAAATGAGTCTCAGCCGGCGTCGCGATGGCCACGCCTCTGATTTCCTCACAATTCAAGACCTCGGCAAAATCCCGAGTGGTTCCGATTTCTCGATACTGGGACCTAAAATGACCGAGTCTCTCCTCCTGGACGTCACAGATGGTGTGAAGGGAACCCAGCTCCGCGAAGTTCCTGACAAGGTTCTTTCCCCAGTAACCACATCCAAGGACCGCGATGTTTTCCATGGCTCTGCTTCTCCCGTTTCTCTCAAATCAAGTCCTGTGCTTCGACTCCTTCCGGTTTCTTGAGGCCCATTAATTTCAGGACGGCTGCATAGGCATCCATGATACCAAATTCGTTGTCTTCCTTTTGGATCTCCCGATTCTTCACATAGAGGAGAGCATCATCGTAGGTGTGCACTCCCATCACCTCGCTGCTTTTGGTGAGGGTGGCGTTCCCGAAGTTTCCCTTCAAGTCGTATCCCTTATTGGGGATCACCATCAAATCCGGGGCCGAAAACAGGAACGGGCCGTCATAAATCTCTTCGCGTTTGATTACTGTCCTCACTATTGGTTCGCCCTTCTCCGGATCGCGAAGCCCCTGGAGAGCTTCCATGAGATTCTGCCTTACCATCTCATACTCCCGTCCCTCGTTTACACACCCTGTTGCCTCACGTCCCTTCAAATTCACATAAATCCTGCCTGGAAATAGGCTGTAAGCCTTGGACTCCGTGTGAATATCTCTGAGGGAATCGGATTTCTTTTTCATCCTCAGCAGGCCCTCCTCTTCAAGCCAACGATTCAGGTAGACTTCCCGTTCCAGCTCACAGAAGCCATGATCGGAAAGGATGATCAGATCGGTCTCATCTCCGAACCGGTCCACGAGAGCTCCCAGATAGCCATCCAGCTTCTGATAGAATTCAAGAAAGAGTGAGCCGTAGACAGAATCGCCCTCTTTCCAGTGCTTCCACAGGAAATGGTTGATTCGATCGGTTTCCATGATGTGGAGCTGGAAAAAATCCCAATCCACCCGATTCATCAGGCTAAAGGCAGCCTCGAAACGTTTGTCTAAGGCATAGGTGACCTCGACGAGAAACTTGTCCCTCGATCTTCTTGCCTTCCACGAATCGATGTCTATCCGGTATCCCATTGTCTTTAGATCATGGGCCACTTCTCTGGGGTACGAGACCTTGTTGATGTCGGCACAGAGGAATCCCGCAATCAGAATCCCGTTGACCGCACGGGGCGGATAGGTTCCCGGAACGTTAATGACCAGAACCCTCTTCCCATTTCTGCTCAGCCATTCCCAGAGAGTTTCTGCCGCCATGTGAGTCGACGTGGGAACAAACACCTCCATGGTCTGAGGAACCCGATCCATAAACCCAAATATGTTGTGTCTGGCCGGATTCATGCCTGTCATATAGGATGCCCATGCGACCGATGACACACAGGGCAAGGCCGAATTCATCCTCTTGAGCGACCCCTGGGACAACACGACCCGGAAATTGGGCAGAAGGTCTCCCTCGGTAAGCTCTTTCATGAGGGAGAAGGGGACACCGTCGATCCCCAGGACAAAAAGCCTCTGCTTTCCCGTTTTTGATGCAGTGATGATGGCCAATGGGTTTCCCGTCGAAGGCCCGAACCTACACGACCCCTTCAGACTCTCCGATCATCAAATAATATGCCACGCTGAGATTTGTCTGAGAATCAGAGAGATTCTGTCTCGCCCCAGATCTGACGATTCCCAACCATCTCCATCTCTTCCGATTCTATTGCTTCAGCCCTACCCCTTCCGGGCAGAACCGCGCATGCCAGGCGAAAACCTTCCAGGTAACAGCCAGCCTTTGCCGAGCTTTTCTGTTCTGAAAAAGGGTAAATAGGCAGACAAGGCCCTGCATCAGGAGACCCATGGTCAACCTCAGAATAAGGATACCTTTCAGGACACCGGTCCGGAAGGCGCCCTGGGTCTTTCTAAAAAAGAGATATCTGGACCGGTAGTATTCGACTTTCGCCTGAGCCTTGACGCGATCGACCGTTCCCCCCTGAAGGTGGAGAGCCCGGGCTCGAGGAATGAGATAGATCCCCCACCCCTTCTTCCTCATCCGATAACACCAGTCGGTTTCTTCCAGGAACAGGAAATAGTCCTCGTCCATGAGTCCCACTTCATCGATCGCCTCCTTCCGCACCATCATGCAGGCACCAAGAACAGACTCCACCTCTGCCGGCGAGGAGAAGGAAATACGCTTACTTGGAAATCTCTTTGGGAAAATCGTTCTCAGAAGGCTCTTATTGAGTCCTTCGGACAATAACGTGGGAAAGTTGTCAAAAGAGTTCTGTTTCGTACCATCTCGATTCAGGAGCTGAGCTCCCGCAATCCCGGCCTGTGGGTTCTTCTTCATGAATTCTAGTAAAGCAGTTACGGTATCACGCTGGACGATGACATCCGTGTTGAGGAGCAGGATATATTCTCCCCTCACACGGCGCAGCGCCTCGTTGTTCGCTCTGGCAAATCCAAGGTTTTTCAGGTTCTCAACCAGAACGACTTCTGGGAAGGTGGTCCGCATGGCTTCCACACTGCCATCACTCGATCCGTTGTCCACGACAAATATCTCCATAGAGAGCTCGCCTACCCCTCCATAGAGGGATCGCAGAGACTGCAAGATCAGTTCCCGAGTGTTCCAGTTCACGATGATGACCGATAGATCCATTCCTGCTCTATGCTCGTCCAAAATCGGGGGTTTTTGCAATCTGAAGGGTGCATATCATACCGGTCCCATGCTTAATATATCCCGATAGTATGCCTCAATCCCCTCGGCCTGTTTCTCGACCTGAAACTCTCTCAGGGCCTTTTCACGGGCCGCCTGACCCATCAGATATCTGAGCTTCTCATCCTTCACAAGAGTTCTCAGAGCCTCGAGGAAGCTCTCCGAAGTGTCATCGACCACAAACCCTGTTTTCCCATCCTCAACAAATTCCGGGAGCATCCCTCTCCTTGCTGAAATGGTGGGTTTACGCATGGCCATTGCCTCCCTGAGGGCCCGCGCAGTCCCATCCGAACCCGCCATCAGGAAGACAAAAATGTCCATCGCTGCCAGGGTGTCGAGATAGTTCTCTCTTTGGTAGCCAGCCAGGATGACGTGGTCTTCAAGACCTAGCCGGCTGGTCGGCTCGATGACACTCTCTCTGATCTGGCTGCTCCGGCCCACCAGAAGGGCTTTAACATGGGGAAATTCTCTCACGAGCTCGGCCAAAACTTTGAGAAAAACATCGGTTCTACGATATTTCTGGAAGCGAGCCACCATGCCGACAACCAGATCTTCTGAATCGATCCCAAAGGCCTTCCGCATGTTCCGGAAGGGCCGTTCCGGATCGTACCGTTTCAATTCTAAGGCCACCCCCACCCTTCCCACCCTTTCCGGAGAGATAGGCAGGTGTGTTGAGTCCTTCCTTTGAGCCATTTCCGAAAAGGTGACAATCCCGTCTGTCAATTTCGACGCGAGGAGACGGTTTCCCCAGGATGGGGCGATGGCGTCTCGTCTGTGATCCGTCCTTATGACCACAGGCGCTTTCTTCGAAAGGCGTGCAGCCAATCCCCCTAAGATATGGTCGTGAGATTGATGGACATTGACGAGATCAAATCCTTCATGGTCAATGAATCCGCGCAGAGATACCAGATCCCGGAGGTTTTCAACGAGGGCGAATCCCTCATATCCCTTGCCCAGAGGTCGAAGGCGAAATCGGTCTGTCCCCAGGAAGCATTTTCCCTCAATTCTCCTTGCGATGCTGTCCTCGGCTTCAGGAGGAGGACATCGATAGGCCAGAGTCACCTCGTGGCCCCTTCTCTGCAGGGCTTCACAGAGAATAACGACTGGATCCGCCGGTCCGGTCCACTTCCAGTCGCTGAAGAGATGGAGTATCTTCATGCTTTTCTTCAAGTGCTGGCTCTCCGGTTAGCTCACCCAGTAAACCTGTAGGTAGGGAAACGAGGACTCGGTGACCACCGGGCCTCATAGTTCACATAGATAAGTCCATGACCAAAAAGACTTCTTCAAAACCACTTGGAGTAATTTGGGTATATAATAACATATAAAAACGGCTCGTACAGAGCGGTGGCTTTTGTAAGGGCGACTCAGAATTTTCTCGGTTCTCCAATGCTCATTTTGCATGGAGCAAACCGTTGAGCCGATCATGGATCGAGCGCTCTTGGCGATCGGGCCACATAGGTTGCACGTTGCTGATAATGAACAGGAATGAGATTGAGGGTTGGGTGAGGGTCGTCAAGGAGTCTCCCTCAGAGGGAGGACGTTTGGGAATCTACCACCGCCAGGGAGACGACCAGTGGGTGGACCTAGCACTCGCCTATTGGCAGGGTAAGCTGAACGGCCTCACCCTTGTGGAGAGCTCAGGCTCTTCCGTAGTGCACAAGTACCGCGTGACATCGGACAGCCTGACTTGCTATATCAAGCGCTTTTTGATTCGGGACTGGAGCGACTGGATCAAGCATGTGGTCCGCATGTCAAGAGCAAAGCGCGCTTTGATCCGCGGAGAGGAGATTCAGGCGTTGGGTTTCTCTACCCCCCCGGCTCTTTGCCTTATTGAGGAGTCCCGGGCCCTTATCGTGAGGCAGAGCGCGCTCATTACTGAGGCCATCCATGACGCTCCTAACATCCGAGAGTGGCTCAATCGTCCGCACCTGGGGGTTGCGCGTTCGATTCAACAGAAACGCCAACTCCTGCGCGCGCTCGGACGCGAGGTGGGGGCTTTGCATGCAGCTGGATTCCATCACGGAGATATGCGCAGCACCAATATCCTCTGCCGCTCCTCGAGAAGGGGCTTTACTTTCTTCTGGTTGGATAATGAACGCACCAATAAGTTACCACGGCTGCCGATGCGGCTGCGGGCTCATAACCTTACGCAGTTGAATATGGAGCGACGTGGAGTAACCCTGACGGATCGAATGCGATTCTGGAAAACCTATCTCAACGAGACTGACATCTCACCCCTTCAGGAACAGAGAACCCTACGAAAAGTGATTCGAAGAAGCCAAAAGCGGTGGAAGAAGAGGGGGTGGATGTGACTTCCACTTCGGATGCAGACTGGACATTTCTTTAGCAAATCTTTAGCAGAATCCCCCGCGGCTTGCCGCGGGGAGTTTCACTTCCTATGGCTAGTGATCGGACCTCTTCTTTCCCAGTAGAACATATTTCTCTTCCTCGCTCATGACATACTCGCTCTCCTCCAACACCACGAATTCAAAATCCGCGTTCTCCTGGAAGGCAAGGTAGTCTGCCTCTGTAGTAACGAGGAAGGGGTCATCGATCACATGGAAAAAGTCCAATACCTCATCCGGGTTTACAAGGGGCCCGTTCTTACCCATATAGAAGAGGATCGAGTTTGGAACGTCGCAAAAACGCAGATTCTCACCCGAACTGACTTTTTCAGCCGCATTCACAGAAAATACTTTTTTCTGGCGACCACCCATCATAGTGGCATCTGAAGGCAGGAAATGAGAATACATGAAAAGATAGAGCCCAGCAACGACACACATGGCGACGAAAAGGACCCTCAAATCTCTCTTCAAGGCCAGTGCTATCCCGAGGATCGAGGCGATTGCAAGGGGAAGCCCAATCAGGAAGAAAAACACGAGGCGCGCACTGACGGCGGCTTGCAGTAGCCTCATCTTTTCAAAGCTCTTCGGGGAAATGCGCTGGACCGAAGACATCAGGTCTGGTCCTACGAAAAGCGTCACCAAACCCGCCACCATTAGGAAACACCCGATCAAATACAGGAGTGAGAGGATTTTGACATGACTTCTGCAGGGATGGGGGGCATCTCCCTCAATGAGCGAGAGCCAAAAATGGGCCACGATGATGGAGGCCGCCGGGTATAGGGGTAATATGTAATCGGATCTTTTTCCCTTGGATATGGAAAAAAAAATGAGCACCGTAAGGAACCAAACCACCGGAAAGAGGAGCCTCTGTTTTTCATTGCGATTCCTGAACCTCCAGTAGGTGAAAATTGCCGAGGGCATAAAGAGGCTCCAAGGCAGGAACTTTCCAAAAAAATGCCCCAAAAGGTAGTAGAAGGGTCGAGTTTTCTTTGCTCGGGTGCCGATCCCAAGAAACCGATTGATCGTTTCGTCGTAGACGACGATGTTGAAGAACTCGCGCCCCCCTTCAATCAATGCTGGGATGAACCAGCCCAGCATTATGAGTAGCCAGGTCCCAATCCCTCTCCCCAACTGCATCGACCTCAACCACTTCGAGTCTTTCATAAAGAGGAGGAACGCCAGGACCACGAGGCCCGGCAGGAAAAAAGCCACCGGCCCCTTCGTAATGGATCCAAGTCCTATAGAGACGAACATGAGGGTGTTATAGATCGATCTTTCACTGCGTTGCCGATATGCGATAAGGAAGAAGTAGAGCGATAGTGAGATGAAAAAACAGAGCATCATATCTGTGCGTGCAGTACAGCTCAATTTTGCGAAGTGGTAGTTCAATATCAACACCAGGCCGGCAAATAGACCGACCTCTTTGGAGAAGAGCATTTCGGCCACGAAGAAGGTGAGAAGGACGACCCCAAAACCCGAGAGTACGGCCGGGAGCCTAATCGTAAGGTCCGTGACGCTCCCCCATATGAGTGAGATTCCAGCGGCTATCCAGTTGTAAAAGGGAGGCTTGGTGGCAGGTAGTGTGCCGCGCTCGGTGGGCAGGAAGAACGAGCCCTTTTGAACTACATCAAGGATATACAACCCCTGCTTTGCCTGGTCGTGGTCATCGAGGTCGAAGGGCGCGGCCAGCCGAAGGGCCACGACAAGCACATAGCACAAGAAAAGCAGAGCAATGATTCTCTTCCGGTCCATTCAAATCACTCCACGTCACCGATGCCCTTATCGCGACTCAGGTTCGCACGGATGCTGACCATTCTTCAACCCATCGCGGTGGCTTTGTCTCTCTTTTGGCGGGCCGACACGCTCACCCTTCTTGACCAAACAATGAGAAACGTGCAGCACGATCCGAAAAATAACAGTAGACCTCCGCTAAACCATTGGTTTCTCATCACGAACTCACCAATATGGGCGACGAACAAGTCCTTGAACTGGCTCTTGAGGACAATGCTCAAACGGGGAGGGAACTCGATAACCCTGTCCTGAATTGCATCTCGTTGAACCTCGACAATAACACAATAGCAGGGGACCAGTCTTGCGTCGTGATCGAAATCCCCTCCCCGGCCATTCACCACAAATACGGTCCCATTTCTTTTTTCACGACGATATCCGTGCCAGTTTCCGGAGAATACATAATCGACCCGATATTTTTTCAGAAGTTCAAACAGTCGTTGGTAGAAGTGCTCCACTGGGGTCACCCCATCCCCCGTCCAATTGATCGGCTGACGATGCATAAACAAAAAAATGTGTTGAATACCCGTCTTACGCCTCTTAAGTACTTCCTCCATCCAATCATACTGCTTGTTATCCAATGGTCCCAGCGCGTTGTCCGCTAGGATGAATAAGGCTTTTCCATATTCGAACCAAAGCTGCCTGGGGCCAAAATATTTCTCAAAGAGCAACTCAGAGTCATTTCGAACATCGTGATTCCCGGGAACCACGAAGAATGGTACCGAGAGTCTCGTAAGGGCCAATTCATTAAGAAAGAGGTTATAATGACCCGAGTCAGCGTGTGACACCGCATCGCCGGTCTGAACGACGAAAGCAACGGGAGCCTCTTCCTCTAGAACTCTGCTCAATCGAGGCAATTGAGCTGTTCCAATCTGGATATCCCCAAAGACCGCGAATTTAAAAGACGTGCCTGGATCCGGCATGTTTGATATCCTCTCCAGGCATCGCCCATTATGAATCCACTCATAAGACTTCATTGTCTCTGCGGTCTCTTGCGCTTGATACCCCATCCAAAACCCCAAAGCGCCTAAGGCAAAGAGGATTCCACAGAGCCCCGCTAATGCAATCAGAATTCTTTCATAAAAGCGCCTCACTTTACGGTTCATTCCATTCAAACCTGTCGAGTCTCATCCCTTT
>Ga0209636_10004325_pt1 | contig 14472 bp, 15 predicted proteins | sample DeeMarSWOR152_54_FD_187464 | JGI IMG/M metagenome (GOLD analysis project Ga0209636, IMG submission 187464) | Marine sediment microbial communities from White Oak River estuary, North Carolina - WOR-1-52-54 (SPAdes) (version 2) | ecosystem: Environmental > Aquatic > Marine > Intertidal zone >...
CAGTCATGAGCTATCCCCTCAAGAAAAGAATCTAGCGCAATCAAAGAGCTTCCTGCCAACACAGAAGTGTTTTCTCCTTTAATTTGTCGTATATGGTATCTGCCAGCACTCTCAAGTTGACTGTATCAGCCATATTATACTTGATCAACAAATCCAGGGCATCTTTGTCCCCTCTTTTATATTGTTTCCACAGCCTTACTGCATCAAATCCGTTTAATCCTTTAATGTCCTCTTCTCTTTTTATGCCCATTACAACTTCCACCTTTTTTAATCCACCGGTTAACCCTATCTTCTTTCCTGCAAAACACAAATCTAAATGGGGTACATCCAGTGTGATACCTAATTCTCTTTCAATAAAAGGCATATCAAAGGCTCTTCCGTAAAATGTTACCAGCATGTTGTATTTTTCTAGTTCTTGCTGCAGAATTTCTCTTTCCAGGTTGATCCCCCTCACGTAGTACTTGTACTCATCTTGGGAGTAGATTCCTACTACTGTAATCCCACAGGATAATCCTGTGGTCTCAATATCCAGAAAACAGGCTGTATCTTTCCATTTCTCATACAGTCTCCAGTGTTCTTTGGGGTGTAAACAGTGAGAGAAATAGGTAGAATTTTCATTTTTTAGATTTTCATTGGCTTCCACTAATTTATGGTTATAATTTCCTTTTCTTTTAGATGAAATTCTTTTTATTTTCTTTGTAGAAATGAAATCTTCCCACGTGAGAATACCTTTTTGCCATAATCTTTTCTCCGTAGCAGTGCCAATCCCATGTAAGATAATAAACGTGTGTTCTATCATGAGGTTAGTTAGAATGTTACAACTGAAAAAGGTTTTCATCTTCAAATGATTCAAACCCTGCATTGTCATTGTTTGGTTACTGCCAGCTCTGCATGAACGAAAGGTCACGTAAGACCAGATTAAATAATCAAATAACTAATCAAAAACGAAATCAAAAACAAATAAATGGAAAAAAAAGAAATTAGAGATTTTGAAGCAATTCAATTAGTGATTGAGGATCTTCAACCACCAGTACATCTCTCTTTGTATCGAAGGGGTTCTCGTACAGGTATAACCCATCTGCAACCTCTGTGGATCTTCCTTCCAGCTCCAAGCCGGTCTCACCCATTAGAATCAAGTTGTACTTTGCTGTATCTTTCTTTGATATCTCCTCTGCAAACCGAATCAATGAGAACGGACACCCGTCCCCAGCCAGATCAACGATTTCTTTGGCAACCTGTGCAGCAGTGAGTAAATCCTTAAAGGAAGCGTCATCTGGAACCACAACCAAACAAATGGGTGTATCATCTGCTAGAAAGAAATCCCTTTCCAGGCCACTCGTTACCACTAGTGAACATACCAGCAGTGCCAACATTGCATGCTTCATGTCCGGCGCTAGTATGCGAAGTTTATATACTTTTGCGTTGCTATCCCTTTTAGGTCCACGAAAACGCCTACAACCCAGTGGAGCTTGTCATTGGTGAAGGTAAACCCCTTGAAGGTTACCAGAACTTCTACTGTGAACCCGTCTTCTGTCTCTTCTACTGAGAGCACTTCCTGGTCTACTCTTCTGGCAGGGGCAGTATTGTCCACAGTAAACTCGTACACCTCGTACTTCCCGTCCTTGAAGTCCCACCTTTTGTGCGGTACTCGTATCGCCGGAATGTTGGCAGCAACCCAGTTCAATGCAATTTGTTCAGCATCTTCTGCAGTAATCTGTAACGCTTCCTGGGCTTCCACCTTTTCCTTGACCTCACCAACATCCTTTTGCGTTTGTTCAATTGCCTCTCTATTCTCAGCAGTTTCCCTTTCTAACTCCTCAGTTTTCTCTTCCAATCCTGTAATTCTTCTCCCTAAATCCTCAATCTTCTCTGAAAGAATAGAAAAGCTTGACTCCACGCTCACAGATAAATCTGAAAGCTGCTGTGACATGGTTATATCATGAACGTAACTATTATAGGCTAAATAACCAAATATTGCTACACACACTACCACGAGAGCACTTAACGCATACAAGTACTTCCGAGTAGCTCTCCCCCTGGAGACAACCTCCTCGTCTGTGAAGTAGAGCTTTTCGGCTTTTGTCTTATGCACTCTTGTGCTCTCATCTCCAAATAAAGGTATATCTTCCATGTATTACAGGACACCGCCAGGTATTTAAAGGTTTCCGGTGACGGAAAACGAGTAATCTTACGGCAATTGTCTAATCTTCTATTCGTTCTAATTCTGTGAGGACCTGCCAGATAATAGTACGGGTATGCATAGGCATGTTAGGATCATTACTGATTTCGTCTAGGATTTCTGTGGCAGAATGGGCCCTCACTTTCCGTGATTGTTCCTTATTTTTCAAGTGCTCTATAGCTTCTGAAGCTGCTTTTCTTATATTTCTGGGAACCGACTGGTCTTGTACTACAGACTCCTCCAAGGATTCACAGATCTGCGTGATAATGTCAGGCATGAGCATCACCTGAAAGGTGATACATTGTGAGTTAATAAAGCTTTTCGGTTGCACCAATAAGGTTCAACCACTGTAACACTATAGTATCAGTACAACAATGATGCATCATTTTGGGGACTTTAAGATAACCCTGCAAAGGAATAAAATAAAATGGATATATAGATCATCAGAATAAGCATTTTATTACATATCCGCAGGTGATAAAAACGCTTAAAATGGTATAAATGTTTGTCACGGCATGATCAAGGTGGATTTTGATTCGGTTGCCGAGGCTATTGTGAGAGAATGCATGCGCGTCAAGGCTGAGGAGACTATTTTGGTCTCAGGTGGACTCTTCTGTCTTGAGCTTTTGGAGGACATAGCAGTTGCCATTGCCAAACAAAAAGCGTACTACCTCATGGTACCGTATACTGATAGGATGCAGAAGCGGTTGTATTTAGAGACAGATATAGATTTCATGGGTAAGCCCTCAAAACCTTTTCTTGAAATTGTGAATTTTATTGATGGAAGAATTTCATTGGATACGATGAAAGATCCACGGGTGCTCCAGAATGTGCCTGAAGAGCGAATTGGTGCTCAAAGACAGGGTTCCATGCCCATAAACAAGAGAATGATAGAGCGAAAGATCAGATGGACTGGTATGGGGTACCCTACTGAGGAGAAGGCGGACATGTTTGGAATAGATTTTGAAAAGTTTTATGACATGTTCTGGGAAGCAGTGATGACAGATTATAATTGTATGCATGAGCAGGGGAAGAGGATTGCTGATGTGTTGGAAAATGCTTCTCATGTACGGATTTATACAGATAAGACCGATCTGGAATTTTCCGTAAAGGGAAGACCTGTATACATTGATGATGGCGTGATCTCAGAAGAGGACATACACATTGGTGACATTGGGAATAATTTGCCTGCAGGTGAGGTGTTCTGTGCTCCTTTAGAGCATTCGGGTGAGGGAAGAGCGTTCTTTGATGCAGCTTTTTACAAGGGTGAGAAAATTACAGGGATTGATGCAGTATTTAAAAAGGGGAAGATGGTTAATGTGTCCTGTGAGGAAAATGAGAAGTTATTCAAGGAGGCTCTAGCCCATGCTCATGGAGGGAAGGACATTATTGGTGAATTCGGGATTGGGTTAAACCCAGAAGTGAAGGAAGTGACAGGGTACGTGATAACAGATGAAAAGATTATTGGGAGCATACACATTGCACTGGGAGAGAACAGGGGGTTTGGGGGAGAAAATGAGTCCAGTTTGCACTGGGATTTGGTAATGATGCATCCTACGGTGGAGGTTAATGGTGTGGTGATCATGGAGGAAGGGAGGATACTGGTGTAGTAGTGATGGTTACTGGTTACGTGGGATTGCAGTACTCAAGTGGAGGATAAAGGCACAATTGTTACACGTGTAACAAAAGGGGGTAGTTAATAGGGGCAGTGCGAAATTTTATAGAGATGATTAGTAATAAGTGTACAGATAAAGATTTCAAAATGTGGTATAACTGGTCTCTTGCATGAACACTTCCCTAGTTATGCTGCAAACATTAAAAGAGGATGCAGATTCAACACCACTGGCTGAGAGAAGGTGAAGTAATGCTAACACTTTTAAGGAGTGGCAACAAATACACATGAAAGCCGGGTAGGGTAGGGGACAATCCTGTGGGGCTTTGGACCCCGCGACCCCGGTTCGAAGCCGGGCCCGGCTACTATTTTTTTATTATTTGCCAAGATGTGGTAATAACTGTGATAAAAGATCATATATTACTTTCTTGGCACTTTCTAAGGGTTTTTTAGAGGTTGATCTCTTTAATCAACAAAGACAATTATCCTGTTACACGTGTAACAGTAACTAGCCATACTGAAATTGTGACACAACCTATTTAAGGGGACGAAAAGCTTCTGGAGTATGGCCGCAGCGTTCATTCACTACTTTCTTGGGTTAGGAATTGCATACTTGTTCGGTTATACAGGGATAGAAGCTGTCATGGTAGGGTTGGTGGGAGCAGTGCAGGATCTGGATTTTGTATCGTTTTTTTTGTATAGGCGTATTATGAAGACAAGATATGCTCGACTGTTGATGCACAGAGGGATTACGCACACTCTTTTGTTTGTACTGGTAACTTCTGGTGTGGTTTTTCTTGTGAGCCCTTGGTTTTCGTTACTGATTTTAACAAATTTTATGCTGCACATCTTTACGGATTTTGTAACATCTTGGGGAGTTTCGCCGTTGTTACCTTTTTCTGATAAGAGGTACTCTCTGGGATTGATGACCATCTTTGATGTACCGTTGACAGTGACGAGCGTTCTTGTTGGTGCGGCTGGATTCGTTTCTGTCAGTCCAATATGGGGGTTTGCTGCTTTTTTTGGGTATATTTTTGTGAGATTTTTGTTAAAACGTAAGTTACAGTATAGGGGGCTGCTGCCTATGGGTAATTTTACGTATGCATTCTGTCGTGCTGAAGATGATTACGTCGTGGGAAAGGTGGATATTTTTGGAAGGGAAGAGACGGTGTCGGTGGCAAAATATGGATCAGGGATTGATGATCTTTTATTGGAAAAAATAGATGCTAAAATTAAAGGGAGTATGCTTTCTCATTTTATGGAGTATCCTACGTATGCTGTGGAGGATAATTCTGTTAAAATTAGAGATGCTCGGAGTTATCTGTTTCCGAGGTCGAATAGATTTGGATTTACTTTGTTTTTCGATAGGGAAAGTGAGAAGGTGTATATGATGGTTGGGGGAAGGAGGGTGGAACTTCCCTGATCATTAGGCTGTACTTGCGGGATTTTCAAATGTAGTGTTAAATTTAGTTTCTTTTAATATCATGATTGTAGAGAATAATTGAAGAAAGATAATGAAATGTTACACGTGTAACAAAGTTGAGAGAAACACTGATAGTGAACAATGCCAGTACGTGGAAATCTTTTATATGGTGAAGGCGAAGTTTTAACAATGAAAGAGAAATTGGTCCCTTTTGAGCACCAGAGGTTTGAATGTGTGCAGTGTGGTGAGTGCTGTAGATCACGGAATGTTCCTGTGACTATGGAGGATATTAAGAGATTGTCGAAATTTAGGGACCCGAAAGAGTTTTTGATTATCTTTGATGAGAGAAAGCTCGTTCTGGAGAGGAGAGAGTGGGATTCAGGGTGCGTGTTTTTGGATGATACAAGATGTACTGTACAGGAGGTTAAACCGTTGGTGTGTCAGTTATATCCAGTATGTGTTTCAGATAAACCGTTGCTGGAGGATGGTGAACCAGTTAGATTGAAAGATGGGGTAGATATGTATGTATATGTGGATAGTTCGTGCAAGGGAGTTGGTTGTGGTAACCAGATGGATTTAGAAGGGGTTAGAGAGAAGGTTTTTTTGCTGAGGAATGAGATGTTTGCAACAGATTTGGGAGCGTTGGTGGGGTGGTACATTGAAAATGAGGAAGATTACTAAGAGAGAGCGGAATTTGATTCAGAAGTATCTTGGAAAGGTTAAGGTGGATATAGAGAGTTTGGAAGGTGTGTTAGTCTGTATTGGGAAGAAGGTTTTTCTGGTGGATGAGGATGTTTTGAGGACTGCAGAAGAGATTGAGAAAAAAAGTGGGGTAGCACCGTATGCTCTGGGTGTGGAAATTGGGACGGTTTCAAAGGGATTTGAACCATCAATTGAATTGGCAGATATAATTTCAGGTTGTACGGATGAGAAAGCGGTGGTCACAGAAGAGGGTGAGAAGCTGTTTAGTTATGGAAGAGATGTTTTTTTGCAGAACATTGTGGAAGGGAAAACAAAGGGAGAGAAGGTTGTAGTGAATGAGAAAAGGGAGGTTTTGGGGTTTGGGTTCTTCGATGGAGAGATGCTGAAGAACGTGGTGGACAAAGGTTTTTATTTGAGGGGGAAAAAGGGGAGGAGGTGATTACATGCATTTTGAGAGTCCAGGAAAAGAGAACACAGATAGATGTATTGAGCTAGCGTTGAAGAGAGCTGAAGAGTTGGATATACAGTATGTGGTGGTGGCTTCTACCACAGGGTATACCATTGGAAAAGTGCTGGAGAAGGGTCCTACCGTGAACATGGTATGTGTGACGCATTCATTTGGGTTCAGAAAGGATAAAGAGGACGAATTTGAAGTAGATCGTGATGAATTGATGGAAAAGGGTGTTAAGGTGCTGTCAACGACCCATTTGATGGCTGGATTGAGTAGAGGAGTTAGGAATAGGTATGGTACAGCCACGTTTTCAGATGTGGTGGCAGATACGTTAAGGATGTTTTCTCAAGGAGTAAAGGTCTGTGTAGAAATTGCAGTAATGGCTTTGGATTCTGGGTTGTTACCTCCTGGAGAGAAAGTTGTGGCCATTGGCGGAACTGGGAGAGGGGCAGATACTGTTTTGGTTGTGGCACCTGCACATTCCCAGAACTTTTTTGAGACAAGAGTATTGGAAGTGATCTGCAAGCCACTAGAGGGATAATAACAAGATCATTTTCTTATAGAAATGCTGTATGATTCTGATCTGTTATGCCATAAAGTACCTTTTTCAGAGATTTTGTAGTGAAAATATCATTATTAAATCTGGAAAGCTGGAGAAGATCAATTTCAGGATGTTTCTGCTTCAGAATCAGTAGAAACTTAATAATCGGATAATCACTTTCAAATGAATTCTTTTTTAGATAGCATTTTTTGATTTTTTCAAAATTGAGCTGGAACTGCAATAGTTTCCAAGAAATTGGAGAATATTCTACAAAGATCAGAAAATGTACATGTTGAAAACGAGAGTCTTTCAAAGTTCGTCTCTATGAGGATCAAAAACCTTTTTTATTCTACCTTTCCCCATTACATCACTTTTGAGTGAAAGGAAAAGCATACTGAAAACTCAACCAAGAAGCTCTCCCTAAAACAAGTGTAATCTTACCTCTGGAAAGATCTTTTTCGACATATAATTCAATACAGTATCGATAGGTTCATAAGGTCTGATACAATGTAGTATTCTATGTACAAATTGAAAAAAATCATCTATTCCCCAGCAAGAATTATTAGATGGGCATTGGGTCTTGACAAAAAGGTGGAACTCATACTCGATAATTGTCCACCAGGATTCGACTTCACAGAAGCGGGAAGGATTCCTGTGGAAGAAATCGAGGCATCCATAAGAGTAATGGAAAAAATCAACAAAGTTGGGGAGTATAAAACTTAAATAGAGTAAGGAGGGGGCAAAACTGGAAAAGAAAACGCTTTCAAAATTTGAAAAAGAAATCGAAAATGCTATTTTTGGATCAAAAATCCTCCGGAATCAGATGGGAATTGAAATATTAGGCCCCCAAAACTGGAAACAGGGCTACAAAGTACTTTATAAGAATGTGAGTAAACATCCATTACACTACGTCAAACTTACCCCGAGAGTGAAAGAAATTCAAAGAAATTTGTCTGTCTCCAATAGCAAAGGAAATAGACTAGCAGTTTTATCGTCAATTTATCTGCTATTGCATGAATCGATGATAAAACATCACAATGTTACATGTGTAACATGACGAACACCCAATTCCTTGACAACCCCCCAATAGGAAACACTTATATATGTCCCCACCCACTGCATCTAAATTCTGAAGGTGACATTATGGAAAAAGAAGAATTTGCTGATAATCTCATGGAAACCTTGAAAGAAAAACTCAACAGTATGGCAGACTCCAACAAAGGATTGAACAAAAAGTTACAGATGTGCTTCACAGATATCGATAAGGGTTACCTCTTTCATGTTGGAGAAGATGGTACAGTAACTCAGTTTGATAAACCCCCATTAAAAGAAGGAAAAGGAGAACCTGCAGATGTAACAGTGTACACAACAGTTGACGTTATTGATAGTATTCTCAAAAGAGAGCTCAACCCAATGATGGCCATGATGCAAAGGAAGATTAAAATTGAAGGTGACATGGGGCTGCTGACGAAGCTTGCATCCTTGTTCATGTGAGCTCATTTTTCTCTGCTGAACATGACATTACAGGTTTAACTTATTAGGGTGCTTGCTAGTACGTAAGCGCACCCGAATATTAGTGTCATGAAGTTAGTGAGAATATCATTCAATCCACCCAAAGTGGTGAACCCCTTCTCACGTAACTATTTTGGAACTGCTTTGATCACATTGTCTGAAACAGATATTTTGGTATCCAGAAATTGTTGACAAACCCATATATTGGTTTTCGCATGCTCACTCATTAAAGATGTTGAAACTTCCCCTCCAACCAAAGCTAAATACGGAATGATCTGATCTACCATGTGTGTATCCAGTGCGCCATTAGAGTTGATTTCTCGTTTTAAAGCAACTGCCGCCTCTTTACCCACTTTCTCTGCAGGCTTTCCTCTCTCTCCCAAGGAGTCTGCTCCCACTATGGAATGTTCACAATACGCAACAGCGCAAAAGGATGAACCCGGGTTTAACGTGTCCACATACAAAGGGTTACCAGCTACGGAATATCCAGAGAATACCTTCTTGAACGCTTCAATCTGTCTCTCTGCCACCCGTGGTTTCCTCAATGATACAGAAGCTATGTTGTCCACTTCAATTTTCTCTACTGAGCCTTTTTCAGTCAAATACAATGGATTTCTCTCCTTCCAGGGGTAGATAACCGCTTTAACTCGACCTCCTCCCTTTGGGTAGAACCCGTATTTTTCAACACGAAATGAAATATTCGCGTTCATTTTCTTCAACAAAGAAATAAACACATTTTGAAAATATGAAACAGTAGGACTCCACTTCACATCTGTACCGCCCGTCACAGTTACCGTCACAGTATTTGACGCATGTAAACAGATAGGTACCAAAACCTGCAAAACCAAAGTAACAGATCCTGCTGTTCCCACCTCTATAGTGTATTCACCTCCCGTTATCTCTCCAGGGATAAACTCCACTGTCGTAGAACCCATGCGGAATCCCTTTGTTTGTGCATGACAGATCTCGGCAGCAGCGTTCAAACCCATCAAATGCTGAGCTTTCAGCCCAGGCGTGGGTCTATTAGCCCGGATATTTGTGATAGTACAGGAAATTCCTGTTAAAGCAGATAAAGCTACACTTGTCCTGAGTATCGCTCCACCGCCTTCTCCGTGACTGCCATCAATTTCAAGCATGCCCTTTCAGAGACATATGAGTATAAAGCTTTATTGATGAATGACATCTCTCTATCATAAATAGATGGCAGAAGAATTGATATAAATATCAGACCGTAACGCCCCATTTTCTCAAATCAGATTGTAAATGTTCTACATTTTCATAAAGAATCCCTTTCATTCCAACAGATTGAGCAACTTCAACAAATTGGTGAATATCGTCAATAAAAACACATTCTTGAGGGGTTACCCCCAATTTATCAGCAGCCAGCAAAAATACAGCTTTATCATCTTTTGTTAGCCCAACCTCGTACGAAAGGATTATCACGTCAAACAGTTCAAATATCCCTCTTTTATCAATTTTATGTTCTCTCATGGTATTTGAAAGTATTGCCAGCTTGTAATTTTGCTTCAATGACATAATAATTTCTTGCATACCTTCATTAAGACAGGGTGGAGATTGTGAATCGATCACCCATAGATCTTTTAAAATATTGTCAGGTATATCCTTCCCCCATTTTTGCGCCACATTCCTCCAGAATTGTAAGAGCGACACCTCCCCCTTACACAAGGAAGCAGCCTCAATATTGACTTCTTCCCAAAATTCGTCTTCGTTTACTGGCTGAAATACTGTTAAAACCTCATCCACAAAGGAGTTTATATCAACAATGACACCACCCAAGTCGAAGATGACAGCTTTCATCATGGTGCGATTTTATCTCTTCCTATAAAAGACATACGTGGTAATAGAGCGTGGTAATAGTGAGAGGGGCATTGAACCTAAGAGGATATCGTCTCGAAAACGCCTCAGCATTGCCACTTCTTCACTGGTGGGACCATAGAGACAAGTTGCCAGAAAACACCAGGATTTGGAAACTTTCATATAGTGGTTTATAGTACAATTCTGAATGATTCTTAATTTGCCCTTCACATAGGAAAACACTGCTATGTCCCTAGCCCGTAGTTCAAAGTCCTTATAACTAGCATTATCGAACTCGATCATGCCCTCACCACCAGATAAATCATAATAGCGAACTAAGAAATGCCTTTTGTTCTCTTTTTTTGAGCCACGACTTCGCTTAGCCCTAACCCTCACGATTCGACTTTTAAAAACTTGACGACAATTTGGGCATCGGAAATTGAATTCTGACCTAGATGAGGTAATCTTACAAGGATACTGAGATTCACACTTCGGACAGATAATGCTAATTCTGGTCATTCTTATTCCCTCCATGTATTTTCCAAGAGTCATGCTACGAGCATAACTAGACTATTGAACACGCTCTTGTATTGAGGTACAAACTACCGTGTCGCTTACACTTTTTTGGATTTTTGCACCTTTTAACCTTTGCCCTTCGTCGATGTTATCACGTCTTTTGAGGTCAATGTTACACGTGTAACATTTCAGTTAAATTATCATTTCATCTGCAATTCAATTATAAAGAGACAGTTCATAGACCAAAGCAGATTCCATCCCCCGAATTCCTGACAATCTCCCCTCGTCTCTGTTTCATTTCCCTGTGAAAGGATTATTGAATGAGCCTCATTTTTATTCAAGCCCAGATTGAACTTTTTTTACTACCGCATTTTCCAAATCCAGAGTTTTCCACTCAATTTCAAATCCTAACTTTCCTAGAACATCTTCATTCAGGCCGTACTCATCTAAAACATTTTTCACAGATGATAACCGCATATCTTCCAGATTCTCTAACCTTTTCTGGATTTCCTCGAGTACTGAGTTCTTCACGAAGGTATCTCCTACAACTATGCCTGTATCACTTGTTTGAAGAATTTCTTTTGCTGTTTCCACCCCCACGTTATGAACCTGTGCTATATTTCTCAGCAATGTCACATCTTCTGTTAATTCAATATCTGTTAACGAAAGCTTTCCCTTTTCCTCTTGTAACTGTTCTAATTCAATTTTCCTTATCCTCTCTAATACCGGTTTCATAGGAACTTCTTTATCATACAAGATCACATCTGCATTCTCTTTAAAATCCCTTCTTGTACACTGCAATTCCTTGTTAACACATAACAGTATCTTCTGGTTTAAGTTCTGTATCTTCTTGATTTTTTTCTCTATATACTCTGGTGTCCAAAACCCTACAATTTCAACGTAACATCTTTTTCCTCGTCTTTCCAGACTGAAATCAGGAATCATCACTGACGGCCCTGCCTTCAAAATGGTGGGTTCCCTCTTGATTTCCCAGTCCTTTCTCAAGGATGAGAATCGTTTCACAAAATGCTCCTCAACTGCACTATCAAACTGCTCTGTATCCTCTAATACATCCGGGAAGAACTCCTTTTTTGAGTCAGATAGTTCAAATATGTAGATGCGAGGTTCTCCAGCTACTTCAGTTTCAATTTGTGCTTTGATCTTCCAGGAAGGTGCTTTCATAATCTTTGGCACCAATTTGGCTAAAGAGGTTCCGTATTTCTTGGTTTTCTTGAAAAGGGATGCTGGCCCTGTCACCCTGACGGAGAAGTTGTCGCCTTCAGATTGAATTTCATACATTAGCCCCAAAAATTTTATCATCCTGAATATCTCTTGGTAATTCCCAGAGGTGGTAAACTCTAAAGATAATGCATCAAATAATAAGGTCTGTGTCAACGACAAATTGTAGTACCTCACTAAATCGGAAGCAGGAATGTCATCAATGGAAGCCACTATTTGGTAATCCTCTCGATCTGCCCAGAAAGATGTCTCAATGCCCTCAACAGGCACATCAAACTCTTTAGAAGCCTTCAATAACAGGCTGGTTCGCTCTTCCTCGCTGGTTACAAACCCTTTTTCGTACAAGTATGTCCTCACTTTTTGGGGGTTCACCGTGTATGATTCTTCAAAATGAGTTCTTCTCCTCATGAGCTCTGACAACCCTCTTACCACCCTGAAGGTACTGTGTGTCTCCAGGGATAGTGTCTCCTCATCAATGTCCCCCTTGGGTTTCCCTTTTTCATAGATTGTGATAACCTTTTCTGCTAGTCCAGTCTCTTCCGGATGGATATACACCGGGGTTATGTACGGTCTCCTTTTCCGGGTCACTAATAAAGCTCTGGAAAACATAGGATCACTCCTTTCTTGACCTCCTGGCAGATGTTCGTATTTCTGCTGTCCCTCCAGATATGACCTCGTACAGAACGGCCTTTTTCTCTGTGGGTCGTAAAATTCTTCCTAGTCTCTGCGTGTACTCCCGTAAACTGCCTGTACCACTTAAGATAATACCAATGTTAGCCTCTGGTACATCAATACCCTCATCGAGGACTTGAGAGCTTACAATGGCAGTATACATGCCAGTCTTAAACTTCTTTAAAATTTCTGTTCTCTCATTCTTGTCTGTCTTGTGCGTAATGCACGGAATAAAGAATCTTTTCGAAATATAGTACACTAAATCGTTGTATCGAGTAAAAATAATGATTCTGTCATTTCTATGTAACTGGAGCAGCTTTTGAAGCTCTTCAATCTTTGATTGTGAATTGTACGCAATCTTTCTGGCCTCATTTCTCGCTTTCACTGCTCTCCACGCCCGGGGATCGTACCCACTTCTGTAGACTACTTTTTGAAAGTCCTCCGGTTTTCTCATGCGGATGTGGTTCGCCCGGATATAGTTTTTAAATATTTTCATGTTTTCTGCGTATTTCTCCTTTTCATCGGGGAGCATTTCCACTTTGATCTTTTTTATCTCATATTCTGATAAGTGCTCCCCTGTTAATTCTGTGGTTTGTACCTCGTATACCTTTCCTCCCACCAACCGGGGAAGCATGAACTGGAGTCCGTCCTCTCTCTCGTAAGTGGCTGTCAAACCCATGCGGTAGGGAGATGCACACATTTCTGCAATGTGCCGGTACCCCTCTGAGGGAAGGTGGTGAACCTCATCAAAGACCAAAAATTTAAATTTATTTCCCAGGTTTTCTGCATTAATGTAGGCAGAATCATACGTCGTTATAGTGATAGCTTGCAATTTTTTCTTTCTCCCCGTGTATTCCCCTATTTCTATGTCAGTTTCTGATGATACATACAATTTTTTGAGGTTCTCTTTCCACTGATCCACCAGATCTAACGTGGGCACCACAATTAAGGTGGAACAGTTTGCAGCCTCTATTGCCTTTAAGGCCACTAATGTCTTTCCCGACCCTGTTGGTAGGACGATGACACCTCTTTTGTCTTTTAACCACATTTGTAAGGCTTCTTTTTGGTAGTCTCTTAATTCTACTGAAAAGTGAAGTTCAGGACAGGGTATTAAATGGAGCACGTCATCGATGTAGTCAATGTCAGATTTTTTTAAGTAGGTGATGATCTCCCGGTAGTACAAAGCTTGTGCCCGGTACGTGTGAGATCTTTCATCCCATGAGGTATTAGGAATGTGGTATTGTCCTTGGAGTTGGATGGTCCCCTTGTAAAACTGGAGTAACATTACCTCTCTTTTCATACGGCATTTAAATTCTTTTGGTCTGCGTTACTTTCGGTCTGGTTGGAATGAACTTGGATGCTGCATACGTATTACTTTGTGAGTCAGAACAACTACTGTGTTGAAGGGTTAATGCTGCTAAAGAAATGAAGTTCTGGACACCAATCTAAGAAATTCTCAAGAAAATGTTACACGTGTAACAAATCTGAAAAGCTGTTATCATAACAAAAGCAACGAAAAGGATATATACATATACTCCTAATCTAAAGAGACCACAACAGAATGAGAATGGGTGAATTCATGATCACATCACGAGCACAACTCCACAATTTGATGGAAAAAACCATCGATAGAAACCTCAGATCAATGGAGGAACGAGGAGAGTACTCCGATTATGCAGTTAAAACTAACATTATAGAAGCAAACTGTGGAGTAGAAGATATACCTACCTCTTTTTCGAAATATAGCATTGAATTGAAGCCAACGAAAGATAAATTCTTGTATGTCATGATTGCAAAGGAAAAGGGCAAA
>Ga0209636_10004326_pt1 | contig 14472 bp, 14 predicted proteins | sample DeeMarSWOR152_54_FD_187464 | JGI IMG/M metagenome (GOLD analysis project Ga0209636, IMG submission 187464) | Marine sediment microbial communities from White Oak River estuary, North Carolina - WOR-1-52-54 (SPAdes) (version 2) | ecosystem: Environmental > Aquatic > Marine > Intertidal zone >...
CAATTTGAGAAAATTGACAATGTCAGTTTTCATAGCTTTTACCTCAGTTGGTATGTATCCCATAGAACACGTTTACGCTCAACGAGGTTACGAATCTCTGGTTGTTTTCCAGTAAGCCTGCTTTTCCCTGTTTTTATATCTACAAATACTATTCGATCAACAGAGCCTTTCTTACTTAAACCTTCGAAAACTACATAATCAATTGGATCAAACAAAGATCTGCAATCGTTTTTATCAAAAGGGAACGTCTTGAAACAGGGTGCGATGCGTTCCAGGACAAGACCGATGTTGACCGATTTCGCACTTGTTTGAGAACTTTGCTTAATCGTTTTGAACCTTTTTCTATATTCCTTTTTTCGCTCTTTGAGTTCCTCAGTGAGTTGCTGATATAATCTCTCGGCTTCTGGAGTAAAATCATCGTAATAGAATAACCCCGCGTTCTTAAGGAGAATGTGTTTGCTGCAACAAGGGCATTCAGCATAAAAGCGCTTATCCTCCAACATGCGAATAATTTCTTCCGCTTTTTTTGCCAAACCCATAGATCATCATCTCCTCCTAGACTAATCTGTATGGTGCTTTAGAAATAAAACAGATTCGTGAAGAGGGCTGTGAAACAACTGCGCATAAAACTGGGTCGGGGAACAGTGCAAGGGTAACTGCAATGACCCCTCACCTACCTATCCTTTGAGACCGCAAGCTTTGTTATGGGTATGTTTCTCCGAAGTGGTATCCCACTATGACTTTGTCGAAGACGTCGATTGTGAGGTCTCCGTTTATGTCTGCGTTTGGATTATGAGGACAGTATAGGCAGGGTCCAGTGAAGTCTGGTGGTTGATGCCAATACATACCATCAGTAGCGTTATAGGTGGCTCCGAAGGCCGCTCCCACTATGACCTTGTCGAAGACATCGACTTCGAAGTCTCCATTTACGTCGCCTAGAATTGTGACTATGATCCAGCCGTCTGTTAAGGTGTTGTCTGTTGTGTCTGTTTCAGTTGGGAGTTGGGTGGCTTTGGCTGTTATGGTGTAGTTGCTCTTGACCACACCTGTGGTATTCCAGAGGAAGGTGAGGATTGTGGAACTTCCGCTTGGCAGGGTTGTGGTTGTGTGGTTCTTTCCATCTGGCAGAATGATGATAGTCTCATCGTAGAAGACAGAAACATTAAAAATTCCAGTAAAGTCGCCGTAGTTCTCTACTGTGACGTTGATTGAGACGGAGTAACCTTGTCCCACCACAGTTTTGGAAGGCACAACATCTGTTACTGCGATTTCAGGTGCTAAGAAGGTGAAGGTGCTGTTTGAAGCGTCTTCTGCTGTGTTGACGCCGTCGGTTGCTATGACCTTGACTAAATAGCTGTCTCCTCGGTGAAGGTTTGAGGTGTCCCATGTATATTTGGTTTGATTTAGATCTAGGGCTATGGGTATCCAGTTTTCTCCTCCATCTCGACTATATGCAAGAGAATAAGTTAAGGAGTCTTCATCTGGGTCTGACGCTTCCCAAGTCATTGTGTAGTTCGTGCCTGTCTCCAAGACTTCTCCGCCATTTGGGAACGTAAGATTAACTGTGGGTGGGTTAGAGCTAATGGTTTTACTCGCTAAAACATAGCCAGTGGAATTTCGGATTTCGATAGTGGATGTTCCACTCACATATTGTATGTTGTAGATGAAAGGAACATAATCGGTTTCCGCTTCTATGAGAGTTCCGTTCAAATCTACTGTGTATGTGAAGCTGACATTGAAGTTCATTTGACTGAGTGTTTGATGTTGCTCGTCCAGCAATACTATTGAGTAATTCCCTGTTGTTTCTGGAGCAAGGTCTGGGATTCCTTCAGGTAGTCGATACCAAGGTTCATCGGCGGCAATCGTAAAGTTCTTGAACACTGTGCCTCTAACTACGATTATTTCTGGGTCTATTCCCATCTTTAACTGGTCAAAGAGATTTCTTTGCCATACTTTGGCTGTTGCATTCCACGTATTGTCGCTGTCGTATCGTCCCTTATCGATCCATCGTATGTCTGGTGGTATTCCTGGTGGTAGAATATGGCTGTAGCTCATAAATGTACTTGCCATTTGTTCATAGTCTCTTTTGAAGACCCAGAAGCGTGTGGCATGGTAGACGTGAGGGCCGTTATCGTGGGGATGCCAGAGATCGTAGGTGTGGCCGATTTCATGAGCGACTAAGTCTTCATAACGTGGAGATACGTATTTGTTTACTACGATGACTGGAACTCGGTCTCCGAAAGGCATACCAATCGCAATTCCAGCCCACCCCTGAGTTCGGTCTCTTATTATTACTACAGCTTTGTCATAGCCCAATGTACGAGCCATCACGCTTATTGGCAAAGCGACCTTAGAGTAAAGCCATGTAACGAGTAGTAATTGTTCTAATATGTTCTCTGGGTCAGAGGGGAAAGGAGGGACACCAGGCCAAGGAATGGACGGGCTTTGCACCCAATTAAACTTCGTATTTGCTACAGGATAGGTTGCTAATATAAACTCTGATTGGGCATCTGTCGATGGATTGAAAGGACCTTGAAGCAACAAAGGAAAGTACACTGGGACACTAAGTATCTTCAACGGTTCTGACTCAGCGATTTTCATTTCAGTCACGGCTTCATTGTTGTCTTCGTTTGCTTCCACTATGTTGTTAAATGGGTCTACGATTGCTTTGATTTCTTGGTCTAATCCGACTTGAGTCCAATAGAGCCATGGAGGTTGGTTCGATGAAATCCATGGTTCAGGATGTGCGGGAAATGCTGGTCCACCTGGAATATAGATGTTGTTTAAACCGGGGTCGATTGGGATTCCGTTTCCATAAGGACCAGTCTCCAGATACAATTCAATTCCAAAGTTGTATGCAATGTTGATTTCCACCCATACACGTTCTTCAAATGTGCTAGTTATGTTGACACACATGACTGACGCTTTGTTCACAACTAAAGCTTTAGCATCCCAAACAACTTGGATAGGTTCAATGTTAACTATGGACAAATCATCAACCAGTATGACGTGGAAGCTTGGAGGAGTAGGTATCGCCGTATACAGATCGTCCCGATAGTCTGTTCCATCCATCCAAATTCCTATGTTCGGAGCTGTTTTGGCGTCAGGTCCTATGCCGATCTCAAGCTGGTCCAGAACAATAGTAAAGTTGTGGCAAATTAGCAACGGGTCAAGTGGGATGTCCCAGATCTTCACGATAGCAAATCGTCCGTCAGCCGTCGTAGTTACCTCTATAGGCGCAACGACGGGTATTCCAAAGTCGCTTGGTATCAACATTCCATTAGAAGGCACAATGTTTCCGTTAAACAGCCAGATACGGTACTTGCCTGGCACTAGAGGGGATCCCACATAATCGTCAGCCGTCTTCAGATAAACAGGTGACCCAATTGAAAAATCATGAATCTCTTCTAGTCCGCTACTGTTTGTTGACCACAGTCTCTGTGGAGCAGGCTGGTACGGAGAAGATACTATCACGGATTTTCGAACCGCTATGGCGTCTATCTCTAGGGTTGTGTCGCCAAATGTAGATGCTGAAGTTATGCCATCATCTTGTATTCTAATTGTCTCAATGAAGGTGCCGTCAAACTCTGTCATACTATCCAAGTCAATCGCGATCAGCGTATCATCTGCACCATATGCTGTTGGAGGATTGACTTGAAGATCGGCTATTGAGAAAGTTATGCTATGACCCAGACTGTTGTTTAGGGTCACTGTCATGCCGCTGAGTTCAGCGTCTTCAAAGATGAAAATTTCATACCCGTTAATGGCTTCTTCTGCTTCTGTCTCGTTAGTGGCACCAGATGGCCCCAACACTCCCGTTGCTGTTATGCCATCCGCAACAATCACGCATGACTGATTAGGGTCGAAGCCTCCCAGAAAGTATCCGCCTTTTCCGGTGTCGAAATTTGATGCGTCATCGCCTGGATTAGCAATAAAACCGAAGTCGTCGATGGCCGAAAGGCCTTGGATGACTTCTGCTAGGGTTGTGTCTTCTTGTCCAGTGGTTGGTTCAATTGGACCCCAACCGAAATCGTAAACTTCTTCTGGTGAGTTACCGATGTAGTCAAGTACGTCGTAGAAGATTGTTCGTTCTATTATGTCGTCGGTGAGTTCTCCAGCTGGAACAGTGGTGCCAGCGCTAAACAGCCAAACTCCCCAGGTATCATCCTGGGTACCATTTACGTACTCCTGAGCGATAATAACCCTTAGATATAGCGATCCGATAAGTAACATTGCCGAAAGCGTCACAGTTATGATTATTGTTTTTTTCCCCTTCATTTTCCCTCCCTCTATCAGTAACCCGCAGTTACACTTATTTCAGATATTTAAGATTTGGCTTGATGAAACTTCTAGAAGAATCTTTCGCGCGCGCGTTATCTTACCTAAATTATCTGCGTGCGCATGATATTAAAGTAAATTTGTTCTTATTTAATTGTTAAAGCGAAACAAAAATTAATGCATTTTTCCCATTTAATACACGAAGACAGAGAGCTGAGAACTATGGATGAAGAAACAAGTGAGTTAAGAGGGATCCCTTCAAGTGCTGTTCAAGATGAGGAAGATAAGGAAGATGTCTAAAAAGGAATCTCCTCCATATCCCATTGTATAGAGACCTTAGGAACGTAGGAATCTCTGCGACCAATAATAGATCTCTATCTTTAGGGCTACAATGCATATCTGTGTATCTACACACAGCAGAGTATCTACTCGCATTTTAAGGTTAGATAAATATGGACTCTCTAAATCTTAAAGTAAAGTTAAGGAGTGTAGTGCAGTACAGTAAAGAACAGTCCAGAGTGGCGAAGTGTAGTAGAGTACAGAAAAGTAGAGTCAATAGTTTAGAGAAGAATAGTAGAGTCCAGAGTAGTGAAGTTAAGAAAAGCGAAGTTAAGTCAAGTTTAGATTCCTTGAGAATATTTGAGATCTGACCTATGGAATTCTCTAAAGGTGGAAGAGTCGTTCATACTTAGTTTTTTGTCTAAGTTTCTCATCTTGAGATTTTCAGAGGCTTATTTGCGTTCTCACCCTTTAAACTTCAAGAACATTCTCAAAGAATGTGCGATATTGACTTAGAAATTCCTGCAATATTGGTGCAGTTATATCCGTAGCCTCTTCTTTCGTGCCAATTTCAAAAATCTTCGTCTTGGTCTCCTCCTCAATTACATGTATCATTTCGTGAAAAATAGTTTCACAAATTAGCGTTCGGAAAAGTCTTCTATCGCCCCTTATAATCTTCCACTGTTCTTCATTCATGAAGTGAGAGATAAAAATTACATGGTCGAGCTTCATATAAGGCTGAATTATCTCTGGAGTAGGCTTTTTTATGTATCTTAGCCAAGACTTCACTTTTTTTATAGAATAGTGGTCGCCCATACCTTCCTTCATGTGTTCGTCCACATTCAAAATCGATTCTGGAACAAAATGGGGGTTAAGCAACTGACGGACTATAAATTGGAATTTTTCTGGCAGGTCTTCAATTCTCTCTGGATTCTTACGGAAATGTTGAATTATTTGGTCAATGTCCTCTCCGAGTTCTCTCGTTCCTTTTGGGCTAATTACGTCTCTGCCAGCAAGCCAAAGTTTTTTCCACTCTGCTTCATTCAATAACACTACAGCGATTTTAGGACTACTCTTACATGGATAGAATCGCTTTACGAAATCGAAGAGAATCCTAGTTTGGTAAGAAGGTAATTGTTTCATTTCTTTACCACACGCAGTTAGTCTTTGACGGATTACTTTGGTTTTGCTATAACTTTTCCGCATTCCTCACATTTTATAGATTCAATTACTCTAAAGGTCTTGAATACTGGAACTAAGTTAGTGTGTCCACATTGACATTTGATCTTAACAAACTGTAGTTTCTTCATTAACCAACCCCTTAACGACTTAGTTCCAGCAAGGCTTGACCAGAGGTGTCTTTAGGGCATACTATTATTGGAAATACATGGATCGTCTGGGAAACTCCAAGATTTTCTCTGAAACGTTCTACGTATTCTTTCATCTCTTTCAGTTCATTTAAAGTAGGGTTTTTGTCTTTGACTTCGACCAAGTAATAGTTTCCTTCCTTCTCGAAGACAAGATCAATCCTTTTTTTCTTCCTTCCATGATTCAGTTTGTCTGTTCCCATGTAAACATCAATACCCGCAGGCAGATTCACTTCAAGCCCAACAGGTCTTGCTCCAGAGAGAATCTCAACTTCTTCAGGGTGAAGTATGAGATACAAGGGGAGACCAGAATGATTCATTTTCTCAACAAACCAATGTCCGAACTTTTCGACTGGCTTTTTCAAAGAAACTTTCACTATAGGAATTTCAGAACTCATCACATCATCACTTCTCTTTATGTTCAATAATATGATTTCAAGTTGTACTAAAGATTTAAGAAAGACAATTCCACACTATTGACCAAGATGCGTTTCATTAAATATGTGAATATAAGCAACTACTTGAATCTAAAACATGCAAAATTAGAAGGTTTAAAAGACCTTAACATAATAATTGGTCCGAACAACTGTGGGAAAACAAGTCTTCTAAGGGCTATACATCTACTTAGTAGAATAAAATTTGAAAGAGTAAATCCAGCATTTCATTGCAAAATTTGTCAAGATTTCTTCAACAATGTTGAGATTACTCAAAGTGCAAGAAGTTCACTTGAACAAAGAGAGAAATATTTGGGAGAAACGAGGGTCAAACTCATTTATGGCTATTACAATGATGAAATCGAGAAGATACTGCCAGAGTTTTCCGACAGACGGAATGCAATACTTACTATTCAAATTGCTTCTGATACGAAAGCAGAGGAACATCTGAAAGACGAATTTAGTAAAGAACAACTTATAATGAGTGAACAAGCAAAAGGGGGGTTCATGTCCCAACACTTGTCTCCTATCATTTGGGATAAAGTGAAGCAGAGAATATTCGATCACATAATCTTCTGTCCAGATGAAAGGCTTCAAATCTATAAGGAAAAAAATATCCCTGATTATGTTAGTTCAATTAATTTGACATCAACTGAAGAGAATCGAATAATTAAATTCTTGAAAGAAGTTGTAGACCCCAAGATGATTGATATCCGTCATAGTTTGGACCTTGTCAGAGGTTTAGGGGACCAACGCTTTACCACATCTATAGCAGAACAAGGTTCTGGCGTAAGATCTCTATTTTGTTTAATGGCTGACATTCTTACTGAAAGACAAAGAAAAATATTGTTGATTGATGAACCAGAACTAGGGTTGAATCCTTCAGGTAAACATGCATTTCTAAAGTTTCTACTTGAACAGACCTCAGATAAACAGATATTTCTAGCTACTCATGACCCAACATTTGTTAATCCTATACTTTGGAATAGAGAGAATACTGCTGTCTATCTATACTCAACAGTCACTGAGGAGTTTGTACAGGTGAATTTGCTACAGAGCAAACAAGACCCAAGCACTTTTGCTGGATTTCTTCCGCATACAACAAGTCTGAAGCAATTGCATATATATGTTGAAGGAACCAGTGATGTCTACATCTTCCAAATGTTTCTGGAAAAGTACGTGAAGAAGAAATTCAAAAATTGGTATCGTATTCTCAGCAAAATTGGAATTTATCACTTAGGAGGGGATTTCTGGAGTCATCTTCTCTATACAATACCCAAATCACCATATTCTTCAATAGTTGTTTTGGATGGTGATAAAAGAGAGATGCTTCCTGAAATCATCAAAAACTATTCTAAGATTGACAAAGACAGATTTAGGATATCTAAGTTGAGGGACATACCAAAACTCACCATTTCTTGCCCAATCTACTGTTTAATACAAAATGATATAGAAGACTATCTAGAAACTGAACCAGAGACTCAGCCTATTATCAAAGAGGAAGGACCTACTATTGCATATAGGATGGAAAATATTCCTCAGGAAATTGAGGAGTTGTTCGATGCGATTTTCCAAATGGCAGATATACGGAATGCATGATTTTCGAATATATCATTAGTGAGAGGTCATAGTGATTATCTTATATTGTTCTCTATTCTGAGATGCAAAGGCATCATGAATGAATAACATAGTCTTCCTTTCATACTTCATGTAATCTTTTTAAACACTTCATTAGTAGATTAAACTGGGAATTACATGATATCTTGGAAGGAATACATTAAGGATAACATCTTAGAATTCAGAAGAGTTCTCAAAACGTATCCAAAAGAATCTGTTTACTCACTCGGTAAGCCTTCTCAAGTTGTGTTAATCGATTTCGATGAGCCATTTCCGAAATGTTTCATTATTCTGCATAGTGAACAATATCCAGACATGGAAACATTAATCTTTGAAAATGAAGTGCCAGAAGATTTTTTCTCAAAGATATCGAGGGAAAAACCGAAATGGCTGGAACTACTTGGTATTGGAAAAATAGAAGATATTCACAGAGCAGTGGAGCAAATGCCTCAGCTAGCTTGGATGGGGGATTGGTCTGCTCAAATTGTAGATAAATCGATTTTGATTTTGAGGCGTGGTGACCCTAGGTCAGATAAATACTTCCTTTCAGATCTTGCTCAAATTTTGATAGATGTTGAACATGAACCCGAAGAAAGCAGAAAGAAAATCGAAGAAACTGTAGGTGATATTAAGAGAGATGCTGAAGCAATTCCAGTAGAAGAAGTCAGAACAAAGATAGTTGAAGCCACTGAAAGACTAGAAAAACAAATAGAACCACTATATGAAAAATACAAGAAACTAGAAAGTGATGTGGTCGGAGTACGCAGACTGGTTGGAACTAGAGGCTTTGGAGAATGGAAAGTCTTACTTTCTGAAATGGATAAGATGAACACACGCATTGACGCATTGTCAGAGATTAGAAGTGCATATGACAAGATTCTTGCTCAACAAACCGAGTTTATAAAACAACAGTCTGAAGTCATGAAACAGCAATCCAGTTTTATCAAGTGGATAAAGTATGCAACAATTCTATTACCTATTGCAGTAATATCAGTTCCAGTAATAGAGATAATTAGTATTGTAATCCGTCATTTTCTAGATATTCCTTAAAGTATGTGCCTAGCCGAATCTTTCATTCATGTTCTCTCTTTTCTTCTGAGTTTTCTGATCTTCAACCTCTTTTTTTGTTGATCTGAGCAAACTCCTATTGGAACACCATTCAAAACTTGAAAGAGAGGGGATGTTCTTGAAGGCTTCAATGACATCAGAGGGGTTGTATCGTGTCAGAAGTGGTTGAAAATCCTCTGGTAGTAACTTAAGTAGCTCAAAGCCGTTTTTGATTGTGTCTGGAGTAAGTCCAGTTCTTTTAGTGAGTTCAATAATGCTTTTGTAGCTTAGGATTACCCCAGAGATGAAGTTAGAGCTATGAATATGCATATTCCTGAGTCTCAATATTCTTTTCGCTGCACTTTTTTCCCTATCTCTGATCAAACCTTTGCCATTTGGATTTTTCTTACTGGGAAGAGAAGCCCAGTCTATAATTCTGCCGAATGTAAAAGGCTTTGGGACTCTATTCTTTTCCCTTTGAGACAATATTTCATCAAGTTTTACCAGGAGAGCAAATTCTACAGAGAAGCAAGAGTATATTATTGAATCTACAAATTGTCCATAAATATACCTTTGGACAGCCCCTCTGAATTCCTCTCGTGGAAGATCTTCGTTTTTCTGAATATTTCTGAACTTGTTAATTGGATCATAGGGATACTGTGAAAGATCTTCTAGTATGCCTTCTATTTCCCTTCCCCTTTTTAGATGAACCTCAGAGATTGGGGGTTGGATCAAGTTCTGAAGGAAAGATTCTAAATCTTTCAATTATTTTTTCACCATCTATGTTATAGGATGCTCTGCTCAAATCACTGTGGCAATTGTTGCAGTTAAACTGACTTATTGTTCAGCAATTGCTGTTGTTCTTCTCTAAAGTTTGGACATATCAGTTCAACCGTCTTCCAGAATTTTCTGGTATGCCTTTTGTTTTCTACATGTGCTATTTCATGTGCAACTATGTATCTAAGTATGCCTTCTGGTAAGGCTACAGCATCAATCTTCAAGATAATTCTATTGCCTTTGAGCTTGGCAATTCTCTTCCTCTTGTTGTCAATTCTCTTTGCAAGTTCAAAGTCTAGATTTCCTAGAAGATCAATCTTGCCTTCTTTCCTGATCTGTTCTTGGATTTCTTCAAGTTTGTGAAAGAGCAAGTCAGTTAGAAATTCTTTGAGAAGTGGCTCCGCCAATCTTCTATTGGAACGTATAGACACTTTTCCCTCATTGAACTGAATGATGTCTGTTTTTTCTTCTACAATTGGATAATCTCTGCCAAAAATGGTTACTGCCTCTATCATCTGATCCCTTCCAAGGCTGTGAAGATTCCATCAGTCAGATCATCAATCTTACCTTTGTGTTCTTTGAACTCACCTAGAAGCATAAGTCTTATTTCGGCTCTCACTTTTCGTCTGATGTCCCTTTGGGCTTGCTGTTTCTTTAGATTGTGAATATTTCTAGTGTTTCTAGGAATCTCCAAGATCTTCCACGCATCGGCATGCTTATTCTTATAGTCTCGCTGCTTTCGAATGGAGGTCCATCATCAAGATAGCCAGTTATAGTCAATGTAATAGTCATGAATCTTCTTTCAAATAGCTCTGTCATGTCAACATTATCAAGGATGTATGATGTAACTTCAGCTCTATCGAACTTAACCATCAAGTGTGGAATATCATCACCATCATAGTCTCCAATTTCAGTAGGATGCAATTCAGCTGGAAAAGTCTCATTCAACATAACCGTAGAAACATTGATATCATTTACGTCATAGCCTTCAGGAAGCTCAATATAACAAGTAATCCATTTGCCTTTGCTTCTAAGGTTCAAAGTGTTAGGGTCAATATCTACTGTGGCAGGGATTTCTTCAACATAATAGCCCAAACCCATCAGACCATTCTCATAATGCTGCTGGATTTCTTCGAGTGCTAATGCTCTGTTGTAGATTGCTACTTCATCGATGGTGCCTTTGAACCAATATGCGTTTGGTTCGGGATTGAGTTCAGTACCTATCCATAAGGGTGCGGTACTTGCCTCAGTACCAGGACATGTAGATGTACTTGTACCTGCCAATTCACCATCAAAATATATTCTTAGTAGGTTATCTGAAGCGCTCTTGGTGGCAGCTACATGATGCCAGTTTCCATCATCTGCTGTAATTGTTGCATCAACATGTACGCTATACGAAGTACCATAAGGATAGCATATGAAACGAAGAAGAGTTCCACTCTCCCATGTTTTAAATTCATATCGAATTGCATCAACACCCCCCTTTCTTATTATTTGTTGTGATGGATTTGGATTTGGAGTTTTAATCCACGCCTCAGCTGTAAAACCTTTTCCATTTCCCCCGATATTCAAGTCATTGTGATGGCTTATAACAACATAGTCATCAATGCCATCAAAACTCAACGCACCATCAACAATACCAGTTGTCCATACAGGTCCATTAACCAAAGTCCCATCATTGTCACCAACTGAGTCATAAGCCGTTGTTCCACTGCCCTCATTTAATCTCCAGTAGGAAATCATTCCTAATGGTGGTGGTGCAGCAACAGATTGTGTCCATATGATCAATATGCTTGCGAGAAACAGCGCCAACATTATTCCAGAAACTGCTTTCCTATTCATTTCTCCTCCCTTCATTATTCTACAAGTATACAATTCAAACATTTAACTCTTCAGAAACTCTCTTCTAAACATTCCACCAACAACAAACAAACCACATATACTAATATTATTGGGAGAAATAGAGTTCTCCCCAAGCATCAAGAATTTCCACGACTAGTCTGTTATCTTTTCACAATAACCCGCCCACTTTCGAGCGTATGCACGATCCGCCATCCTTGTTTTAGGTGCGCCAGCAATTCTTTTTCGCTGATCTCCTTGAATTTTGATCTTAAAGGAGGTAGCATCCCATCAGGTCTCGCTTCTTCGAGCATCGCTTTTATCCGTGGATACACGCGCGACCCAACAGACACTTAAAACCCAGACACAGAGAGAACACGAAAATAAAGCCTAGACAAAATCGTAGATTCAGCAAATTGAAAGTAAACGCACTTAGATTTTAGCTTTCGCCAGCAATGTTTTCTATTGTTTGTTCTCCTACTTCAAGTGGGTAGTAGATTAGTAGACTTTCGTATGCTGGGTCAGCTCCTACTTCTTTAAATGTTTCTTGCACAGATTCTTTTAGTGTTAGTTTTTCCATGAGGAAGTGTTGTAGTAAACGTGTGGTTGCTAGATCCGTATGAGATGCTGAGACTGCCTGATTCCAGCTCACGTATACTTTTGCTCCTTTTTCTACGAAGGCCATGGCCATTAAAGGGTTGTCCAAGCCTTCACATCCCATCATAATAACTATGGTGTTCTGAAATCTGCCCTTCATAGCTTGCGTCACGAAGAGTGGAGGTATCCCAAAGTATATGATCCCCTTTTCTCTCTCATCCTTGGAAAATGAAACTCCTAGGAGTTGATCAGTTAGTTGCTCATAAACATATTTTGTTTGGCTTGCACGCTCAGAAGTGAAGAGGGTTACTGGGCCTTCTGTTCCCTGAGTCTTGGTGGCTGTAGAATGCACCCTAAGAATTATTAATCTGTATCCATGTGTCGGTAGGTTTCTGTAGAAGTCTACTGTTACGCTTTCGCCTGGGTAGTAGTCTACTGTGTATCCTGCTTGTTTCAGGATGTTTGTGGTTGTTTGGATGAAGGTTTGGTTGTAACCTGCTGTGGGGGCAACACTTCCCTGATCAACTATTGCAGCCTTGAGTTGGAATGTTGGGTTGTTGGTTTGATCTCGGTTAATGGTTTGGTTTGGTGATGAGTTTGGATATGAGTGGATGAAAAATCCTGAAACGGCGATAACGGCAATAAGAATGGAGACTGTGATGATTACACCAATATACGCTACTCTTTTCTTATGCGCTTGAACTCTGGCTTTTGTTCCAAGACGCTTCTTTTTGGTTTTCATAGGTAATCACTTCTAAAGTTTCTGAAAAAAGAGAGGGAGTTTGCAGTGAAATGAGTTCACTGCTTCTCTTTTTTATGCTTGACTCGCTTGACATAGACAACTGTTCCAACTGCTGTCACTACGATTGTTGAGGCTAAACCAATGTAGGGAGCCAACAAACCAAACTTATCAACAGGAACCACGATGCCACCGAAGCCATCAATGATGCCACCAGTGATTTCTGTAGTGAATGTGAAGTGATGCAGTGTAGTATTGGTTATTATTAAAAGTGCGCCGTTGTATGTGCCCGCTTTATCAAAACAATGATAAATTTCATAGTCGTATGACGGGTCAAATGGTGATCCAACGACACCAGTATACACATCGCCGAAGTCCCAGAATACAAAACTGCAATTTGGATCTATAGATGATATAGGATTTTTGTAGTTCAACTGCTGACCGGTTCTTCCAGATTTGGGAGGCAGATACTGCTGCTCTATGCTTATATTGAATAGTTCACCAAGTTTGCCAGGAGTTTCTTCACTAGTATCAATCACCTTACTCGCTGAGCCTATATTCTTTGGAACCACACCAGTAGGATCGTGCATCCAAATTGTTGCATTATCCCATTGCCCGCCCTTCTTCCATAACTCCCAAAGTGAATTATCGAGCGCCTTCGGATCAGGAACATCTAAAAATGGAGGAAGTCTCCCTCCTTTAATATATTCTGGAACCTCAAGTCCGATCGATTCTGCCAACGTGGTGGCATAACTTATACAACTGAGCATTCCTTTCTTCGAATATAAGTTGTATTTTAGTGTTCCTTCCTCGACTTCTTGTTTCATGCCCGCTATCAGACTCAGTAGTCTATCATACTGCTCCTTTGTAATGTTCCAAGTAATTTCCGACGTATGAGTACAATTCCTCCATGCGTCATTTTCGATCGAGGCTTCTGCGTTCCAACCCCAAAGTAGCAACGACGGAAATCCAGGATGCCCATAAAACCCTGAGAAATTCGTGCCGGCTTGTGTGCCATCTGAAACGCTAACAAAGGCATGCCCTGTCGGTGAATTTATATCGACGTATATTGTGAACGTGTGTTTCGTTTCTTGTGCAACTGCTGTAAACTTCTCAATCAGGCTTTCGACATGCATGCAAGCGTATAAGCTTAGGAGAATAATCAAAAGGACATATGTTGTCTTTTTCACTTTCCTTTCTCTCCCGAATTACATGTGCAGACAAATTATAGATAAATCTTATGAAACAATGTTCCATGCAAGCAAAACTAGTTATTTTCATCGTACTAGTTACACTCAAATTCGATAGGGCTAACGCAACTAGCTAACTATCATATGCAATACTCTCTCCCATGATCCCAAAAAAGGGGAGTTTGCGGGAGATATCTCCACACTGGTAGTATAAAATTATAGACTACAATCTTTGACCATATATTCATTTTTACATTTAATTCATAATATAGGTGACGCTCTTATGCAACGTACAGAGTGCATGAATA
>Ga0209636_10004328_pt1 | contig 14470 bp, 11 predicted proteins | sample DeeMarSWOR152_54_FD_187464 | JGI IMG/M metagenome (GOLD analysis project Ga0209636, IMG submission 187464) | Marine sediment microbial communities from White Oak River estuary, North Carolina - WOR-1-52-54 (SPAdes) (version 2) | ecosystem: Environmental > Aquatic > Marine > Intertidal zone >...
AACTGCGATTTATGAGGGTCAGGATGTGTGCATTGTAGCCCCCACAGGGAATGGCAAGACAGAGGCGTTCCTTCTTCCAACACTTCTCAAGATCCGTGAATTTAAGGATTGTGGAGTGCAATTACTTCTAATCTACCCGATGAAAGCACTGGCTAAAGATCAACTTCGGAAAATTGAGGACTTTACAGACCTTCTAGGGTTATCAGTACGAGTCTTTGATGGAGACACTAGTCATTATTGGCGAAAAAAGATCTTTGCAGATCCCCCTGAAATTTTGATTACAAATCCAGACATCTTGCATTATCATTTAGGAATCGGGAAAAACAGCAGCAACTTCCAAAATTTACTCGCAGGCCTTAAAATTGTCATTCTTGATGAAATCCATTCGTATACTGGAACTTTCGGCTCGAATATGTATTTTATTTTACGCCGCCTAGAAAGAATAGTACAGAGACAACTGCAATTTATTGGTGCCTCAGCTACAGCTGCTAATGCAGACACTTTTGCCTCAAAATTACTAGATCGTACTGTCACTGTCATTGAATGTAAAAATGGCCGACGGGGACGCTTACACTTCTTAATGGTTGCTCCCTTTGAAGGAATGTCCACTTTGGATAGTGTGACTAATCTAATCAATAGTATCAAGTATCATGGTAAGACTCTGGTGTTTCAAGACTCACATCGTAATGCTGAAATCTTATTTCAGAAGCTGGGGGGTGCGACAAAAAAAATTGGTATTCATCGCGCTGGGCTAGATAAGAAGATCCGAGAACAAGTTGAAGCTGATTTCAGGGACAGTATGCTAGATTTATTGGTAGCTACTCCTACACTTGAATTGGGAATTGATATTGGAGATTTAGACATTGTTGTCACGCCTCCTATTGCTGTGAATCGTGCCATGCAAAGAATTGGAAGGGCCGGTCGGAAGGGCCAAGAAGCAGTAGCAATCATTCATTTAAATAGCGAAGATCCAATATCCAACTACTACTATCGATATCCCAAGCGGTATTATCAAGACATAGAAGAGGTATTCTTTGACCCCGACAATCCTAATGTCACAGAACACCAGCTACTCTGTGCTTCCCTTGATCATCCCATTGATGTGAGTGAGTTTTTAGAGTACACTCCCACCCTTAATAGATTAGTGGCAGAAAATCTTATGTGTCAGGTGGATAAATCCATTCTTCTGCCAACCCAAGAAGGGCAGGAACAAGCACGGAGATATTCGATTCGAGGGAAAAACCATGAGGTGCAGATCAAAATTCGTGGGGGAAGAAAAATCGGGAAAAGAGTAATGCCCATCGCCATGCTAGAACTATATCCAGGGGCCTTTTATTATGCTGGTGGAACACGGTATCAAGTGACTAGTTTTTATTTTAATGGAGTACGTGGGGTAGCTGAGCTAATCAAGCCGAAGAATGTGTGGGGACATACGTTTCCTCTTTCCTCGCTAAAACCAGAGATCTTGGCGATCCAGGCTTACCATCATGCTTATGGTCTAGAAGTCGTATCTGTCGAAACCAAAGTTCTTCAAACAGTGTTTGGGTATGCTTTGGAGTTACCGAATGGGACTTCAATGAAAAAACTCCGTGATCCTCTGTACTACTCCTCCCGTTCTAAAGGGCTTCTTTTTCGAGCACCAGCTCTCTCTACAGAGATTATAAAGGTTGATCGCACTAATTCCATAGCAGCACTACATACGTTGGTACATATCCTCCTCCATGCTAGCCTCCCATTTATTGGAGGTCAGCTCAGTGAAATTGGAGGATTAGCGTTAATCCCCCAAGGATATGTCTTACTGTTTGACCAAGCAAATGGATCAGGAGTTTGTGCCATGCTTTTAGATCACCTCCCAGAGTTATTCACACGAGCAAATGATATTTTAGCATGTAATTGTAAGGATCCCCAAGGATGCCCGAAATGTACGTTTTTACCTCGCTGCAGTCATAACAACACTAATTTGGATAAATTTGGCGCACGTTCGCTTCTTACGTATATTCTGGAGGGAATTGTGGTTCCATTAGGTGATGATTACAATCAGTTCGCTCAGACTCTCCACTAGCAGTCAAAATGACCAATAGCTTTGATTTTGAGTATAAATACTCTAGAAGACTATCATATACTAGATGAAATAATCATGTTGGATCGCAGTGTATTAACCGCTACCATCGGTTTTCTCTGTGGATGTCTCTTTTATTATGTTGGAGATGCGAATGTCCTAATGATATTAGTCATGGGGTGTGTTGGATATTTTTTCGGTTTGATTTTGGATAATGCTGATATTAAGCGTCAGTTAGAGACCTTTTATTTTTCCAACCAATCTACAACGCAAGATGACTTTCGATCAGAAGATATTTCAGAGGCTAATATCGTGTACTCCTCCAAAGAGAACCTCACAATTGCGATGATTAATTTCCAAGTAGACACCAAACCTCAAGATTTCCGTCTTTCCGTTCTAAAAAATCTTCAAGAACATCAATTCCGAATAGAAGAGAATTCGGGTAAAACTATCCTCAGTCTTTCGCTAGACTACCCTGAGTGTAATTATCCTCAGTTATTATCTTCAGAAAATCAGACAAAGGAATTTCACTTTGATATTCGCGAACGCAGCTTGGACTTTCAAAACGCGGTTAAGAAAATTATTCCAGGATTAGTTTTTGCGCCACTACTTTGCTCTGGTCTGCAACAAGAAGAAGAGAAACCTCATGATTATCACAATGCTTTATTCGATAGGGCTCCTCAATCACCTCCTTCAAATCGTACCTTTTCATCGCTGTCAAATCTCACCAAAAAGGATGCTGCCTTCATGGCTCCATCTCCTCAAAAGATAACTGAACCTGAAGAAAGTCAAGACATGATAGATGAGTCTAAAATCATGGAAGATTTACTACCGAGCTCCCCAAGTGAACCACAGATACCTGATCTATCCCCAGAGAATATTCAGCAATTAAGAAAGCATAATGAACGCCGACTAGAAGCTTTTCTAAACGAGAGACCCTTGGAGACCTCATCATCTTTAGTCACAGCTGATAGACTTGCTGGTGGATATCAAGAGGAACCAATAAAGAAAATCACAGAGGCAGAGAATATGGACAGCGTAAAAATTGACTTAACAAATTTGAATCATTCGACTAATACGAAACTTAAGCAATTTGATTTAGATATCATTGACAGGATTGATCAACGAAGAAAACAAGTAATGAATCAAAGGAAAACTAACCTAGAGATTCAGAAAGAAATAGTTGAAGCCAAGGATGATATTAGTGAACAATTATTGAAATAAAGGCTTACTATCCAAAAAAAGCCCTCCTGAGTATTTAAATTTAGCTAATTTCATTGTTTTACTAATGGGATTCTTCTCTCCATGGTTACCCCAATGATTTATTCATTGACTAGTAGGTTTAGAAGATATGGCAGCGATTTTTTGATCCGTTGGCAAGTCCGTTAAGGTTTTTCGTTGAGGAATGCGGAAATTAGTAAAACTAGCGATCATCACTCCGAAATAAGTTAAATAAAAAACAAATGCAGAGGAATTATGAAGAAATATGAAGAGAGTGATGAAGAAAAAAATTGCTAATCCTCCTTCTATTAATTTAACCCCTGTTTCAGTTTTTGGAATAGCCTTTGAATGTCTTTGGACTCGGTAGAAGTCTCTTTCACCTCCAAAAAGACCACTCACAAATGCTAAAACGCCTGGAACGAGACACACAATCCCATTTAATGGTAATAGTAGATAGAAGAAAAGATCGCTAATAGGTCCATATCTATAAACCATATATAATAAAAAGAATGTACTTATACTCCCCAATAATGAAAAGATCCCGAGAGTAATACCAATCCATGACCCGAATGAGATATCATAATAATAAACCCAAAACAAAATGAATGGAAGAAGAATAAGCAATAAGGGTAAAGCAGGTCCTAATATTGCCTTGATTAATATCTGGTAATTGAGGAGGAACTTTCGTCGATTATCAGAATCATGAATAATTTTTTTGATGTATTGACTTTGTCCATGAGCTAAGCGTGCCCACTTCTTTTTGCCATCTTTGAGGCTGTATATTACTCCCTCATCATATACAACAGCCTGACTCTCAAACCATGCTCTCCATTTTCCAATAGTCGTGGCATAATACCCCATACAAGCATCCTCCTGTGTTGTATCCCAACGGAATTGTTCAACTACTTCCCGTCGAAGAGCAACACCATTTCCTAAGAAACTTACTGGGATACCAACAACTGATTCAATAAAATTCTTAATGAAGTAAAAATGATTTGTGAGTCGTACCCAACAAGCAAAAATATCTTTATGACGAGTGTGCACAGTTGGACGAGGTAAAACCAATCCGATCTCCTTTCGTGAAAAATGTGGAACAATATAACTTAAATAGTCTGAGTCAAGATAGGTATCCCCATCAACTACTATAAAAATATCACCTCTACTCTTTTTTGTAACAGAGTTTAATGATCCAGCCTTAAATTGGGTTGAAGTATCAGTATGATCACCAAAACGATTAACAAAAATGATTGAAACCTTCATTAAGGTCTTCATTCTAAATTCCTTAACAACTGATTTTAAAGCATCAATGATGTCATGATCATCACTCTGATCCAAGATGAGAATTTCAATTCGATCTTTTGGGTACTTTTGCAGATAGATGCTTTCAAGAATCATATGAATCATTTCTGGACGTTCATTGTAAATAGGTATTTGAAATGTTACCATGGGAAAATAATCTTTAGGAAAATCAAACTGGAACCGTCCATTACGTAATCGAATGAAAATAAAACGAAGAAAAATTTGAAGAAAGTTCAAAGCCCAAATATTGAGCAATATGATGACGGTTAGATACATTCCGATGATGATCTCTCTCATTTGGTCATCCTCCATGTAAATTATCTGAATATACCTATTTTATTATTTTTTTTAATACTTTTTACACGTATAGAGTAAAGCAAATCTGTACATTCCAAGAAATAAAAAGAAAATAGTTATAAGAAAAAAAGGGGGAGAAATGAGTGCAGCTTCTTCAACCTATAATTCTACTCACGGTTTCTTCTGAAATCGAAGTTCGGAAGAGTGATCGGAGCGAAAAATAAGTTGCTAAGACAATTCCAAGACCTACATTCGCAATTGTTATGACAATACTAACAGGAGATAACTCAAAAATAAGGATCACACCAACTGTTGCGGCAAAGTCATATAGGGCGTTTGTCAGAAAAAGACTGCCAATAAAACCAAAAACTACACCGCCTATCCCAGCGATTATAAGTTCTAGCAGAATTGTAGAAAATAATTCCTTGTTTGACACTCCTAGCGCTCTGAAACTGATGAAGTCGTGTTTACGTTCAGAAATAGAAATAGAAACTATTGTTACAGCAATAGAAACACCAACTAATAATCCAGCAAACAACGCGAGTGAAATTAGTAACATAGTCAAAGAGTTGACCAACTCAATAGTTTCCTTGAGATCATTCTTATTAATAACTTTGTGTACTTCAGACTCTGATTCTAATTTTGATGAAAGCTGGTCTGGATCAGAAGCTTTGATGAAAAGGATATTCGAATCACTGTTATCTAATTCAGCCAACATGCGTGCTGTTTCGATTGTACAGTAAATCCCTGATCCTGATAAATCATTTAGAATGTTTCCAACTGTTAAGGTATGAGTTGCATTAAAAACTTTAATACTAATATCATCTCCTATTCCAACCTTAAACTTAAGAGCTAAGTCTTTAGTTATAGCAAGTTCTCCTTCTGCTGGGAATATATCTTTATCAAAACGCCGCATGTTAGAATTAGGAATTAAACCAGTTAAACTATAAATACGTGACAAGTCTTGTGAAAAACGAAAAGGTACTAGTACGGCTGATTCATTTTCATTAATCTGTCCGGCATTTTCTTCAAGTATGGTTGAGATTTGGCTTTCATTTTGATAATTTCGGAAAATAACTTGAATATCCCAATTTTGATAATAGTTAATCTGCTTATCGTAACCTGAATAATAATTAAAGGTTACATTTGTCCCAAAGAACGAAATAAATGTTGCTAAAAAGATACCTGCGAGAATAAAGATGGATTTTCGTTTGTCTTGAAAAAGAGAACGAATAGAAAATTTCGTTAAAGGAGAAAGTGAACGAAACTTTGTGGCAATACGTTCAACGAAGGTTAACTTACCAGGATCAAATTTAGCTTTCGGTTTCATGGCATCTAAAGGCCGCATTCTAAAGATCTTTCGGACAGCAAAGAGGGAACCTATAGAAGTCAGGATACAAGTAAGAAGAAAGTAGCAAACTGCAGGTAGTAATGAAATCGGAGATATTCCTCCAACATTTGGTAATTTCTTAATGCCTGATAACTCAAAAATCATATAATCACTTAGGCTAATTCCAACAATAGCACCACATAGAGATCCAATAATCCCACCAATTAAGCTGATGATCAATGAATAAATGATAGTACTTATTATTAATTCTCGATTTGTGAACCCTAATGATTTGAAAAGACCCAAAGTTGGAAGCTCTTCTTCTATAATTCGTTTCAAAACTATGAATAGTAAGATCGCAGCTATCCCAGTAAATGCTATTGCCATTATGATCCCCATACCTAGCAACTCTAAACCTATTATTTCGATGTACCAATTTCTTCCCTCAGTATTTATTATATTCTCTTCCCCTAATACTGTAATTAGTTCCCCTAAAAACAGATTTTTCTTTGATGGATCTTTAAAGTGAAATACCATTTGATTGGCTTGTACTTCATTATTTGTAATACTCAGTAAATCAGTGTACCGCATCCAAATAACAGGACCAGACCAAAAATCAAAAAATTCTGCTGCTGCCGCTCCTGGTGCCACCAGATATTCTGGTGAATCTACATATGCTATTGCACTCACCATAAAAGGTTCGACACCTTCAATACCAGATATTATGAGATCACTACCCACTTGCCAGTCATTGAGTTCAGCTGTATATTTGTCTATTACTGACACATTAGGGGAACTAGGCTCATCCAATGTTACATCTGAATAATAATATAACATATCTACATGTAAGGGTCGCGTACCGTTTATTCCGTAAAGTTGTGTTGTAATTCCTGATTCTTCTGTACCTTTACTAACTTTTACTTCAAGAAAGGATCGAACTTCAAAATCAGGATCCAATCCAGTATTTGTTTTGACTTGATTTACTATTCGTGTAAGATTTTTTGCCTCCATTGGGTTCACAGTTACAAGAAGATGATGATACCTTTGGTTTCCCCAAGAAGCGTTTGTAGCTTCAAACCATGTGACATAAATATTACTATACATGATTGAGGCTATACCACCAATAATGATGACAATAAATATCGGAATAGATCGAATTTTCTTACGTTTCAAATCTCTCCAAGCCTTTAGAAAAAATAACTTCATTTTAAACACCTCAATAAGTTATACTTTTTCAATAGCTGGAGCTGCGGTGAGTGTTTCCCAAAACTCTTCTTCTTTGGCTGGATCATATGCAGAAGTGCCGAAAATTTTTCCATCACGTAAATAAATGACTTTATCTGCTAGATATGAAATACCTACGTTGTGTGTTATCAGCACCATTGTAACATGGTGCATTTCGTTGATCTGTTTAAGTAATTTCAAGATTTTTCCTGTTGTTTCGCTGTCTATGTTTCCTGTTGGTTCATCTGCTAATAATATCCTAGGTTTTTTGGCCAATGCCCTTGCAATCGCTACTCGTTGTTGTTCACCGCCACTAAGCTGTGCAGGGAACTTGTCAATTTTATCTTTTAGACCAACTTCTTCTAGTAGTTCTTTCGTAATTTTTTGTGCTTCGTGAGAGGTATTAGTGAGTTTAGCTGCTAGTTCTACATTTTCAAATGCTGTGAGAGATGAAACAAGGTTATAGAACTGAAAAATAAATCCTACATTTTTTCGACGATATTGAGTCAATTTCTTCTCAGAGAGAGAAGACAATTCCACATCATGGAAGTGTATCTTACCATCAGTCGGACGATCAATGCCTCCTAAAAGGTTCAATAATGTTGTTTTTCCAGAACCTGAAGGGCCTAAAACTGCTATGAATTGGCCCTCTTCAAAAGAAATGGTGATCTCTTGAAGAGCAGGAACCGTTAATTCGCCCATAATATAATCTTTTGATAAATTTTCTAGTCTGAGTGACATGGATTAACACCATTTAGCGAATTTTCATGAGGATATTTATAGTAAACAGGGAAATAAGAGTTTTCTACCCTATAAAATATCTCTTTTTTATAGGTAAACAGTTACTTTCAATTAATCGCCAATATAGTATTAGGATAGTGTTTTTTGATTTTTTGGCTAAAATTGAGGTAAACGTTGCTATACCTCAAAGACTCAAACTAACAGCAGTATGAATTTTCCATATAGAAAACGATAATTAGAAAATTATACTTCTTCCACTTTGAGTAGAATTTCAATTGAAGTCCATCTATTTACTTCTGGCATTAAAAACTAAAAATATGTCAATAACACCCAATATGAAAAAATATTTAAGTACAAAAGTACTTATGTCCACTTGTAGGTGTTTTTTGGTTGGCTACTATAAAAGGTGAAATCCCGCCAGAATTAGAAGAAGAGTTTCGTAAAGTCATTGCACTCAAATATGGATTAAAAAAAGGTAATATCTCATTAGCTCTACAAAATGCCATTGAGGAGTGGATTTTAAAGCAAAAAAGAGTGTTAAAAACTGATAAAAAGCAAACTGAATTAATCCTAAAACAAATTCGAAGTGAATTTCCAAATCAATTTACAGCTATTGATGAAAAGGGAGTTTTAATCGCACATGGAAGCTCGCTTACTGAATTATATCAGAAACTTGATTTAAGTATTATTCTACGCGTCATTGAACCAGAAAATTCACGTTTAAATGTAGTGTATAAAAAAAGACAAATGGGTTGGGATTTAATCCGCAAAATCCAGGTGAAATAAATGAATTGTTATCCATTTTATCCTTCTGATTATCGCGTTGAAGAGTTTATCCTAGATCTTGAACTCTATTCACCGTTAAAAAAAGAATGGATAAAATACAATAATATCTTAATAGATACTGGGTACGATGGAGATATCCTTATTCCTATAACAGATTTCGAGGAAAATGGTTTCAACAAAGTTTTAACACTAGAAACAGACCAATGGAAAGCTGAATCTGTATCTGGAGAGGAAATTCGCTTGATATCCTCATTTTCAGAAATGAAAATTAATGGGTCTAAAGTCGAAACTCTTGTGGAATCTTTTATCGGGAATAATTCACTCTTAGTAGGGAGAGGTATATTAGTTCAGTTAATAACTACTATAGATGGTAAAGAAAAACAAACATGCATTAAAACATGACAATCCCTTTGTCCAAGCAAGGGCGGGTGGAGACATTTTAGAAGATGAATTAGGAATACTACAGAATTTAATTTGGACTCCCATAGCAAATTTTATTCTGCTAAAGAATGAAAGTATCATAAATAGCTCAAAATATTGCAAAAAAGGAGGAATGGGCTCCTATTTAAAAGGAGCTAGACCAAGTAATCGACTGTTGGTACTCTTTTCTTCAAAACGGTAATGTAGAAAAGAATAGTCAAGAGAGTACCCAGTATCGCCTCAGGGAGTACATCAATCATTGTTCGTTTATCCAAGATAATACTAATTGAGTCGAAATAGCCAAACGGTGTTAGAAAGCGTGCCCACGCAAGGTCGCTTCCAGGAAGAAAAGCGATGAAAATCAGGAGAATAAAAAAGACATAGCTGATCATTAATGCCTTGAGAGCGTGCTTTGAAGGAACGAGAAGCGCAAGTGATAGAAAGAACACGAATATTACACAGTACCCCCAGATGGATATGAAATAACTTACTGCTGTGGGCATAAATCCGTGTTCAGAAATACGACCAAGAAGAGCTTCCATAAGGAAGAGGGTTGAAAGTTGAACAAGGCATATAATTATGAAATAGATGAGAGCTGCAATAGTTCTACTTAAGAAAATGCGTGTTCCAGTCTTAGGAAATACCCATGTAATCTCAGCGTATCCATTTTTGTAATCACGTGTCAATATATCGTAAATGATAACGAGAAAGAACGGTGCAATAATCATCCAAGTGAAACTATAGATTTCAAAAGCCAAGAATGTTTCCAGCGGTCGTTCAATTATAGTATCTGAAATTTTATTTCCAAAAAGTAATGCTTCCATGAACGGCATATTGAAACTCTGTAGAAGCTCACCTACTTCTTCCTCCATATACATACCTATGACATAAAATGCGTAAAATATCATAAATCCGAGATAAATAATGAACAGACCCGCATTTGCATGAAATTGATCCCTAACAACAGGGTATTTCCACCCTAATCTCCTGAGTAATTTATCCATTGGAGTACGAATGAGAGAAAGTTTATCAGAAAATCTTTTCTGTGTTTCTTGTTCTGAAACTACTAGAATTGTTTGCTGCTGGACTCCTATTTCCAAAAAATCCTTTCGATATAAGAGGATAATTGATGCAACAATTAAGATCGAGACAAGACCGATAACCAATAGAATGAACTCTTCATTCCAATTTCCAGACAAGCTATTGTTGACAATTTCTGCCTGAGAAAACAGACTTAATTGACGAAGAAAATCAAGATCAGTTATCTGGTTGGCTGTTAACTCCACAACAATTGAGAAAACAATATATAAACCACCAACTGCATACCCAGTAATTTTGGAGAAGTTAATAGTACATCCGAAAGCAGTAAGAAATGTTATGGCTATTACGAGCATAACTGCAAGAAAAAAACAGATAGTAATATTCAAAGCAGCATCCCAAGCGTTATTGATGTAAAGAAGACCCAAAGAAACAAGGTAGCTGGGAAGGGAAAGCAATGTAATCAAAATGATGACAACAACTGAATTCTCCAAGAATGATATTGTTAGCGATTTCGGAGTAGAGAAGAAGATTTCTTTACCATCCTTTTCGTTAATAGGTAACAAATTACTTCCAAGAAATACACCACCAACAGGTAAATACAAAGAAAGACTGAAGCCACAAAAAAAGATCAGCCAGAGAGAGAAGCCAGGATTATCTGTAGGAAAGTCACCAAGGAATGTCATAAGTTGGATGAACTCTATCAACGCTTCTTCTCCGGGATAAAACATAGATATAGAAATTATTAACAAAACATAAAGAAAAATCGCTAGTCCAACAACAGTTCGATGACGAAAACTATGGAAATAAAAACGCTGAAGTGTTTTTGAAATGCTCATTTGGTACCCTCTTCTTGTCCTCGATAAAACTGCAGGAAGTAGTCCTCAAGACTCGCGGGAGGAAAAACGATCTCCTCTGGTTTCATAGGGATGAGAACCTCAAGATATTTTTCGATAGAATCTGACTGAGGTACGAGAATGCGTGCACGATTCTCCTCCAGTTCGAGTAAGTTTTCTCCAAAACTCTGAAGTTGATCCTTATTCGGATTTTGAAGGGTCACTTCTAAAATCCTGGAAACCTCCCGGTTAAGACTATCAACATCTACCACACTAATCAAATAACCATCCCTTACAATACCAACACGGTCACAAATACGTTGAACCTCAGCTAGATTATGGCTACTGAAAAAGATTGTTTTTCCATGACTCTTGGCATCAAGAATGAGATCGTAAGTCTCCTGTTGAAGAAGAGGATCCAAGCCTGAAGTAGGTTCATCAAGGATCAGCACGTCAGGGTCATGCATAAAAGCAGCAATAATACTCACTTTTTGTTTGTTACCTTTGGATAATTCCCCAATTTTCTTTTTTACAGGAAGGTCAAAGCGTTTGACAAGCTCTTTTCGTCTGGTGCCGAGTTTCCCTCTCATACTCTCAACATAAGTTAGGAAATCATTAGTTGTGTAACCTGTAGGGAGAATTCCTGCTTCTGCAATATAACCGATGTTTTCACGTAACTTAGGATTCTTACGTTCCACCTTACTACCATTAATCCAGATTTCACCAGCAGTTGGTAAAAGGATATTCATCATACATCGAATGGTTGTGGTTTTACCAGCTCCATTTGGACCGAGAAAGCCAAAAATTTCTCCACTGTAAATTTCAAGGCTCAAATTCTCAATACCTCGTTGTTTCCCATAATATTTGGTCAGATTTTGAATTCTAATTTTGGTTTCCATTTTTTTTCACAATTCTGCAATTTGCGGATTATTGCAAATGTCCTTAAATTCTGTGGAAAGTAATTCTATCCATAGTTTATAAATTTTCCTAATTTGGAAAAATTGTGAAATATCGAAAATTTTATTAGATATTCTAATTCCATTTATTACATGATTCCAGTGACAGCAAGACAACCAGGTTCCCCTGAAAAGACGTTACAAGAATTTAAAAATAGTATCATTCAGCTTTTTGAGGAGATCTGGGCTCTTAGGGGAAATAATCCAATTGCAGGCCGATTATACGCTATAGTCTTATTATCAACGAAACCCTTCACACAACGAGAGCTAGTAGAAGCGTCTGGTTATTCTCGTGGTCAAGTCTCAAAAACACTAAAAGACCTCGAGAACGCACTCTTTGTAACAAAAAGTCGGCAGAAAGGATCTAGAGAGAAGGTATACCATCTTGGTGCTGGATCATTCCTCAAAACATTTGCGGATCGGATGAAAATAGCTTCTGAAATGCTTCGACAACAAATGAGAAAATTAGAAGAGCATGAAAAAGCGTGGGTGGAGTTACCCAAAAAAATTCAAGATACTCCTGAAGCTAGACGAATTTTAGAGGTTGGAGAAACATTCTATAACTATTATGACTTCTATCTTGGTTCGATGGATGAAGTGATTGCAAGTATTGAAAATAAAATCAAGCAACTTGATGGTCAATTACGAAATAAAAGGGAATTATAACTTCAAGCTAGTTGTTCAAAGGCATTATAAACGTTTAAATGAAGTAAAACGTGTTTTCTAATATCAGGTACACCTGAAAAGCCTTTTGAACTAAATTCCTTTAGACAATTTTTCTATGACAATTTTAAATTGAAGATTAGAATTCTTTTTAACAAAGAAATAAATTAGAGGTCAAAAATTTCATAAAATACTGGAGAAATTCTCATATGGTTAGTGTGACCGATAAACTGTCAGATTTCCAGCTTCTCATTTTTGAAGTGGATTCAGAGGAAAACCTCGTTATTTCACGGCACAAGGTACTGATATTAACATTATATGTTCTGTCATTCATTTTGACATTCTTGCATTTTGTTGGCCTGTCCCCAGAGGCCATAGAAAGCGTTCATTTTGCTTTTCTAAGGGGAGAGGAGCCAACAATTACTCCATCCAGGTTTCTATCCTTGGCTGCGGTATTATACCTATATATTTCTGCAATGGCATTTTTTAGTCTATTTAGGAATGGAAGACTGCCTAATTTAATCCAAAAGCCGAAACTTCCATCTTTACGTACAAGATACAAGATTCTTTTGATTCTGTCTATCCTATTCTTTACAGGTCTGACAATTGCCATTGTGTATATTTCGATAATATCTACATTTTTTGTGATAGTAGCTTTAGGACCGTTGATGTACTATATTTGGATGTTCTTAGAGCCTTTCTTTTTATTAAATGGGATATTAGTTTTTATTGATATTATTGATGCAGATTATCCTCTAGAAGGTTATTCCAGATATAGTCTGTTAGCTCTCGTTGTTTTATCAGCAATTGGGCTTTTTGGTCCACTAATAGCTGCTATCCTTTTAGGTTATAATAGAGCATCAGGTGAGTTCATTGAGTTTTCTATTTCTAATTTTCTCAATTTCTCATTGTTCAAACCAGCAATTATATCCTATAGAAGTACTTTGTCTGGGATAATTGTCATTTCTTTTATGTTTATGCTTATATGGTTCATTAAGGATCGTATAAAAGGTACCGAATCGACCAGAGAACGTAAGAAAGGAATTTTACCTTTTTATATGGGCTTTAGTATATTTATTATATCCGCATCAATTATTCCAACAATTGCTAGCACAAGTGGTTCTTTGGGGGAACTAACAAGTATTCTTGATCTATTAGGTTTGTTTTTGGCTATAATATTAGGAATTTGGAGAGTTCTTGGGATTGAACAACGGATGGATCCCTTAGTAGGTATTGAACGTCTTAATCCCATTGAACAAATTAACTGTTTTCACCCTTATTCCAAAGCACTAGTCCTGTTTGTCATGAGCATTTGGGGTTTCTATTATTCTTTAGAAAATGCAGCTATCGCTGTTATTACTGGTTATCCAGATCAACTGAAGATACAACAGTTAGAGCTACTAGCAGGGTTAATAGGATTAGTTTACATTATTATTCTTTGGAGATTCAAAGGAAAACCTCGGTCAGAAACCCCTGGTATTCTCAAACAAGTTCCTAAACTCATGAAAACAAAGGTACAGGAATTAAAGGAATCTTTCTGAGTCCACCAATCAGATATCTGATAAAAATATCAATCTGCAAAAAATATGAGATAAACCCT
>Ga0209636_10004330_pt1 | contig 14468 bp, 8 predicted proteins | sample DeeMarSWOR152_54_FD_187464 | JGI IMG/M metagenome (GOLD analysis project Ga0209636, IMG submission 187464) | Marine sediment microbial communities from White Oak River estuary, North Carolina - WOR-1-52-54 (SPAdes) (version 2) | ecosystem: Environmental > Aquatic > Marine > Intertidal zone >...
CGGGAGATGGACAGGAGTATATGTCTTGTCATATGCTCCTTCCCTTCCGTTTATCTTCCGGCTATAAAGCGATAAACCTGCTTAGTTGGTGCAGAGCACCAATTAAGGCAAAGAACATCATAACACATCAACCGGTGAGACATATGTCCGGATACTTAATCCGAAAAAAATAAAAAATTTCCGAGAAATATTTGTATTTTCGCAAAAAATTGATATTTATTCGGACTCAATAGAGGCAAAATCAACATCTGTGGAGACATTTTAGTGACAAGATGTCACTTGAAAATTGTGGTGTTTTCCAGTTCATGAAAGAGGTGACATTTCGAGGAATTTTGGCATTCTACAACTTGTGAAAAATAGGGTTATTTTGTAGGCATTCGTGAGTGGCCCGATCCGATTTAGTTGGCTGGTAGTATCGATCCTGAAAGTCTCTGGTCTTCATGATCAAAAGAGGTAGTGATGAATTTGATGTCACTCAAGTATGTCACCCTCTTTCGAGCTTACCTATCTGATTCTATGAGCTTTTTGAAGCGGGGGTGGTCGCGTAAGGGGTCCCAGGCCGGGTCAAGTCGAAGTAAAGGAATCGATAACGGGCCGGGTCTGGACAGCAGAGACTCAAGCCGGTTGATGGCCGCATCAAATTCGCCAACCATCACATAGATACGGGCTAAATCCTCGATGCGAAATAGACCTCCTATGGCTTCCTTGCTCACAGGAATTAGCTCCGTTGCCAACTTGCCTTCGCTGACTGCGTCTTCCTTACGACCGAGGCCAGCATAGGCAATGCCGAGAGCGCTGTGGAACCTGGCATCGTCCGGCTGTTCTCGGATTTTGGATTCGAGAATGCTTCGAGCCTCGTCATAATATTTCTTCGACAGCTCCTTTTTCTTCATATACCCATAGACTCCCGCATATCGTAGGGCTTTGGGTATGAAGTTGAACTGATCATCAATATCTTCTGATTTTAAAGAAAGTCGGTCCAAAGCCTCTTGATAGTTACCATCGTACACATCGATATTGACCAGCAGATTAACAGTGTAAGGGTCTTCTGTTAACTTAATGTGCTGCAATGCCTCTTGCAAGACTGCCCGCGCCTTCTGAGTGCTGCCTTGCCAGCACAGGTACAGCCCGGATTTACGGTCATAGGCCACGGGCATGTCAGGCCTCAGCGAGATAGCCCGCTCATAGTAAGGCTCTGCCTCTGAGTACTTACGCAGGAGTGAATAAGTTTCCCCGACCTCTCGGGCCAGAAAGCTGGACAGCGGGTTAAGCTCGAAAGCCTTCTTGATATTGGGCAAAGCCTGCTCGAATTTCCCCTGCCGCCTTTGAACAAAACTGATCCAGCTCAGGACCTCGCTGCTGCTGGGCTGGCTTTTCCGGGCGATGGCGAACTGCTCTAAGGCACGGTCATAATCCAGATGACCATGATAGTAATAATGCCCCAGTGCCAGACGCACTTCAGGCAGGTCAGGATCAAGTTGTAACGCTTTGTCCACAGCCTGCTTTGCCATCTCAAGGAATTCTTCGCTGCGGTCATAATAGTGCCAATACATCATCATATGCGTTCTTGAGAGTTGGGCGTGCGCCAAGGCAAACGTGGGGTCGACCTCGGCCGCCTTCTGATACATTCGCATGGCTATCCTGAGGTCACTTTCGAGAATACTTCGATGGAAATACTCGTTGCCACGCAGGTAGAAGTCATAAGCCTCCATGTTTTCTGTTGGCCTGGCACGAAGGGCCCGTCGTTCGGGTTCAAGCAGCGTGATGTCCAGTGCCTGCGCCACCCGCTCAGCCAAGTCAGACTGCAGGCGGAAAATTTCGCTCATATCATCATCATATATATCTGACCATACGTGCGTGTCATCGGAAACCCTGACAAGCTGAGGTATTATTCTTACCTTGCTGTTTGGATCTGATGGCCGCTCATGCTGGACTGTACCTTCCAGAATATAATCAACACTTAACTCTTTACCTATCTCCTGTGCACTTTTTTCTTTGTTCTTATACTGCATCGCGCTCTGACGTGAGATTACACCCAAGCCGTGAATACGTCCTAAACGAGCTGTGATGGCATCAGTGATACCGGCAGCGAAGTACTCTTCCTCGACAGAGCCGAGATTCTCAAACGGCAGAACCACCAGCCGTATCTCCTTTGAAGAGGGCAGAGCTGGCTTTTTGTTAACAAGCCAGGTAGCAATGCTGGCTACGATGATGACCACTACTCCAGTAATCATCGCTATTCTTCGAAACTTCGCGGGGATGGTCAACTGCCGTGCGGTCGCAGGCAAGCTGAGCACCTTTTTTATTTCGATAGCGGCATCTGCGATGTGCTGAAGCCGCTGACGCGGGTCCTTCTCCAAACAGCGGCGAAGTAAAATCCGTATTTTCGTGGGAGTCATCTGGGGCAGCAGTTCCCAATTAGGTTTACGTTCGATGATGCGTGCGAGCGTGTCTGTAGCTGTCTCGCCCTCAAATGGAGGACGGGTGGTTAGCATCTCGTACATAAGACACCCAAATGACCATATGTCCGTGCACTGGTCGGTAGATTTGCCGCGGGCCTGTTCAGGGCTCATGTAGGTCGGCGTACCGAGCACGCGACCCGGCCCAGTGACTGCACTTTCACCGTTTATGACTTCGCTTGCAGAGGCTTTAGCCAGGCCAAAATCCAGCACCTTGACTCTGCCATCGGGTGTGATCTTGATATTGCCGGGCTTGAGGTCTCGATGGACGACACCCTTTTCGTGAGCCGCAGAGAGGGCTTCAGCAATCTGTTGGCCAATTGAGAGGGCTTGCTCCAGCTTTAGCGGTTCCCGGGCTATGCGCTCGGCAAGTGTCTGGCCCGGTACGTATTCGAGGATCAAATAGCCGGTATCTTGGTCTTGCTCAATGATATCGTGGATGACAGCTATATTTGGGTGATTCAGAGAAGCCAATAGTTCAGCCTCACGTCTGAAACGCGCTCTGGCAGTCGAGTCGCCCGCTAGACCAGTGGGTATACTCTTGATGGCAACAGACCGCTTGAGCTTTGTGTCACGAGCTAAGTGAACTACTCCCATACCTCCTCGGCCAATCATCTCCACTATCTCAAAACTCCCGATCTTCTGACCAACAAGATTGCGTCCAGCCGAGGTATCTTCAAAGTCGCTCTCATCGGCCTGGACAAGAGAATCGAACAGAGCATCAATCTCACGCAGACCCTCTACGCGTCGCCGGATCTGTGCTTCGTGCTGAGGATGCTGCTTAACGAATTTATCTATGTCGGGTTGCTCACCTTGCACATATGAGTTGACGAATTGCGTCAATGCCTCATCGAGGGTATCTGCTTTATTGTCATCCTTATCTGCGACCATTACGTGTTCTCATAAGCGGCCGTCAGCGCCACCAAAGCGCGAGACAGCAGCATTGCTACGGCACCTTTGCTCTTACCCACTCTCGCGGCTATCTCTCCGTGCGAGAGTCTCTCAATTCTGCTTAGAAAAATAACTTCTCGATACTCAGGCTTCAGGTTATCTATCGCTCTTTCAAGCCTATCTAACTGTTCCTTTCTGGACAGCAGAATACTCGGTGTTGTTGTTTGCAGAGGACCAGCAACACCGAAGGAGCTTCCTTCAGTACTCTCCTCTTTTTTAAATGGAATCTCTCTCCGAATATCACGCTTGTCGGCATAGAATTTGTCCAAAACATCATGAAGCTTGTTCTCTGCTATTCTGGACAGCCATCGCAGAAAATCTCCCTCGTTCCTATAGGTGAAGCTCTTCAGGCCAGCCAGTGCTAGAATAAGAGCATCCTGTACCACATCGACCGAATCGATCTTCGGTCGAAGCCTTCTATCTATGCGAAGTCGGATAATCCGTCGTATTCTCTCACCGTAGATCCTACACAGTTGATCGATAGCAGATTGGTCTCCGTTCTTGGCCAGGGTGACCAGATGCTGAGTTTTGTGATCTCCGACAGACTTCACCATTCGCTAACTCCATGAACCAACAGACATTGTATCAATTATACGAACTTTCCCATGATTTTTCAATTGCGTCCGTTAATTTGCCGGAGCTTTCCCGTTTAAAAGAGTAGGACAGATCAGAGCGAAATTGGAAGATTGATTAATCGTGAGAGCTCAGCTACGAGCAGAAAGGAGGGTGTAAAATGGATATAAAATGATACCTGTTGCTTACCGCTAAGAGACCTTATTCACTCGAAACCAAGAAAGGAGCACAATCGTGAAAGTTAGAAAGAGCCTTATTGTTGCACTGATCATTACCTTGGCCGGTGCTTTACTGACCGTAGGCGGGAGCCTCAGGACTGCGAATATGAACAAAGCTGCTCGCCGTGTGTGGCGTGAGAATATTAACAATTTTTGAAAGGGAAGTAAGATGAAAAAGAGAATTTCACTCATATGGATTTTGGCATTGGGTGTGGCCCCGATGGCTTTAGCAACAGAGGGCATATGGGCAAAGAAGGCTGACATGCCAACTGCAAGGTACTTTCTTGGCACCTGTGTGGTGGATGGGAAGATATACGCCATCGGAGGCGCTCCACAACCACACGTATCTCTTTCGGTCGTGGAAGTATACGATCCCCCAACCGATACCTGGACGAGGAAGGCCAGTATGCCCGCGGCAAAAGCAGGTCTGGGCACCAGTGTAGTAAACGGGAAGATATATGCGATCGGAGGCGGGGGGGGTGCTCGGAGTACATACGAATACGACCCGGCGACAGACACTTGGGCAAGGAAGGCAGATATCCCAACGGCAAGAGATTTCCTCACCACCAGCGTGGTAAATGGGAAGATATATGCCATCGGAGGCGCAACGAGCACGAGCGGGCCTGCTTTCAGAACCGTAGAGGAATATGACCCGGCGACGAACACCTGGGCGCGAAAAGCCGACCTGCCAGCGCCAAGGTATCTTCATGCCGCCAGTGTGGTGGACGGCAAGATCTACATCATCGCCGGCTCATGGCAGGCGTGGACAGCAAGCCCGGCTGTGTACGAGTATGACCCGGCGACCGACACATGGGAAAGGAAAGCCGATGCCCCAACTGTCGGATCCTGGCTGTCCGCCAGCGCGGTGGATGGGAGGATATACGTGATCGGAATCGGGGAAGATGTATTTCCAAAGGGTGTGGAGGAGTATGACCCCGCGACAGACACCTGGACTACAAGAAGGGACATGCCGACTGCAAGAGCAGCCTTATCTACCTGCGAGTTGAACGGCAAAATCTACGCCGTTGGAGGAACTGCAACAACGGCTTACAATGGGCTTGCTACAGTAGAAGAATACTATCCCAATCCGCTCGTGATAGACTTCAACGGCGACGGCAATGTCGACATCCAAGATCTTCTCAAACTCGTCGAGTCCTGGGGCACGGACGATCCAATCGTTGATATCGCACCACGGCCTTCGGGTGATGGCGTTGTGGACGCTTTAGATCTGGAACTTCTGATGAGCTACTGGGGACAACCTGTTGAAGATCCCACGCTGATAGCACATTGGGCTCTTGATGAGGCGAAGGGTGAAATTGCCTATGACAGCGCCGGCCAGAACGATGCTCTTCTGATCGGCGGCCCTGTTTGGCAGCCGGAGGGCGGGATGATAGATGGTGCATTGCAGCTTGACGGAATCGATGATTATGTCAATACGCCCTTTGTCTTGAATCCTGCGGATGGTAAGTTCACCATATTTGTCTGGATTAAAGGCGGTACTGCAGGCCAAGCCGTTTTGTCGCAAGCAGGTGGCGCGAATTGGCTGTGCACGGATTCAGTAGAAGGCTGCCTGGTGACCGAACTCAAGGCCGCTGGTCGGGGTGGCGCGCCGCTGTCATCGCAAATAGTCATCACCGATGGCCAGTGGTACCGTATAGGTCTTGTATGGGATGGTTCTAACAGAATACTTTATGTCGATGGTGTCGCAGTAGCTGAAGATACACAAGATAACTTAGAGGGCTCAGACGACGGTCTATACATTGGTACTAGTAAGAACATGGAAGGCGGAACATTCTGGTCTGGCTTAATTGATGATGTTCGCATCTACAACAGAGCAGTGAGCCCATAGCAAATCGAGGCCCTAGCACAATAGGTCGACTCAGAAAGAAACAACACGCCCAGAGCATTCAAAGGGCTGGCAGGCTGCTGTGCTGTCAGCCCTTTCTTATTTGTGGATCCGAGGAGCACGTTCATTGAAAACGTTACCAATTTTTAAGATTTTTATAAAGCCTTCCTATTGCGGAGCTTACGAATAAAACAATTTTCCCGAATTGGTAGATAGTGAGCTTTCGGGTTGTACATTGGTTGTAGCGGCCAACTGACGAAAATGGGGTCATATTTAGGCTTGTTATTCATTTGCTTCGTTCTTGCGGAGGAGTTCGACGATTTTGGTGTAACTTCTCTGTTTCGCGTACCACAAAGCAGTCCGGCCCTGGTTGTCTTTTGCATTCACATCGGCATCATTAGCAATAAGAACTTCTACAACATCCTCGTGGGCTTGGTGGACCGCACTATGTAACGGCGTCCCAGCCTACTTGTCTGCCATTGCTTTGATGCAGACACCATTGGCAATGAGAAGTTCTACGATGGCCTTTCGACCGTGCCAAGCCGCATCGTGTATTTGCGAGCATAAGTGCTGAATTGTTTCTTCGCCAGCTCAACCTGCGTTTTGGTGGCATCGTAGCCAATTCATAGCAGCTTGGTTTGCGGACTGAGTCAATATCTTCGTTACGGTCTTTTTATTTGACCAAGTTAAAATCTTTATCTGAAACTTTAAAAATGGGTCGTAACAATTTTATCGACGATATATGACTTGGAAAAAACAAAGATGTTTATCACAGAAAGCACCGTTTGGGTGAATCAACAAAAAGCTTTTTTATAACTGAACCATCTTACCAAAACATTGTATTTCCGCTTGCTCGAGTACACGGGTTGCAGCGGCTAAATCTTGTACTGCAATACCGACTGATTTAAAAAGCGTCACATCTTGATCTGAGGTTCTACCAATGACCTTTCCAGCGATGATCTCGCCCAGTTCGGCATGGATATGTGTCTCCTGCATATATCCCTTTTTAATCGGTATCAAAAGATCGCCTGCTTCCTGTAGAGCCGATTCACGATGGTCAACAATTAAAAGGGAACGTAGTACTGTTTTCTCAGGAATCTCCTGAACTTCGGGTTTATAAGAACCGACTGCGTTAATGTGCACACCAGGAGCAATTTCCGCATCAGCGAAGACGGGAGTGGATGATACAGTAGCCGTACAGACGATATCAGCACATTGTAGAGCATCACGGGACGATTCGGCAACTACGATCTCAATAGCAAGAGCGGCACTCATCTTTTTTGCAAACTGGACAGCCACTTCTTCCGCGATATCGTAAACCCAGACCTTTTTGATGGGCCGTACAGCACACGTTGCTTCAAGCTGCATACATCCCTGTGCCCCAGCGCCTATGATGGCTACTGTATCAGCACCGGAGCGTGCTAACAAGTCCGTCGCAGCACCAGATGCTGCCCCAGTACGCAGAGCCGTCAAAAACGTACCATTAAGAATGGCCAGTGGACTTCCGGTTTCGCCGTCCAGAAGGCATACTACGCCCTGAATTAAGGGCAAACCTCTCTTAAGATTGGCATTGAATACGTTAACCGCTTTCACGCAAATCTTCCCGAAACAATCGGCATAGGAGGGCATGAACAACGCTGTGCCATCGCATGCGGAGATATCGATGTGTGTCCGTGTAGGCATCTTCACCCGCCCAGCCGAGAGCTCTCTGAAAGCTTCTTTCATCGCTTCAACAGCGTCTTTCATGGGCAGCGCCCGGCGAATATCTTCTTCGGAGAGAATACGAATCTTTTTGCTGTACACAGTAGGCTCTCCCGTACAACCTAAGATCTATTTATTTTACAATTCACTGAATTTCGAATGATATAGATAATGTGGTTTGTAATGTTTTTTGATTTTGTATGCAAAGTAATTGGATTCACGACGTTATACCTCCGTTTCGCAGTTTCCCTTCAACTTAGCCTCAATTACCCTGGAGGTTTCAGTGACTGATAGTCCTCCGAGTGCTGTACACCGCAACTGATACGGCAGACTCCTTCCAACTCTATCCATAGCTTCAATCACTTCATCAAGAGGAATCACAGGATCATAATCAGCCAAGGCCATGTTAGCACAGGCTAAAGCATTACTTGCTGCCATCACATTCTTTCCAAGGCATGGAACCTCCACACGATTAGCTACCGGATCACAGATCATACCCAACGAATTTTGCAATGCCATAGACGCAGCCGCTACAGCCTGCTCGGTAGTACTACCGCCAAGGGTCGCCAAAGCGGCCGCAGCCATTCCAGAAGCGGCTCCACACTCAGCCTGGCATCCGCCAACCTCCGCGGCAAATGTTGAGCTGGAGGCAATAAAAGCACCAATCATGCCACCTGCCAGCATAGCCTTCACAACATCTTCATCAGAGAGCCCTAACTCATCGCTAACGGCCAGACACGCGCCGGGAAGTACCGCACAAGAACCGGCAGTAGGAGCAGCTACGATAACACCCATAGCACTCTTGACCTCCATGATAGCAGTAATATACAAAATAATTCGATTTAGCAAACTCACCTCAAGCAAGTTCTTAGCCTTCATCTTTTGGAAAAAACGATCGGACTGACACCCCAGAATACGATCGTCGTAATCAGTACCCTCCAAGCCCTGCTCCACGGAGTTGCGCATGATCCGTATGATCTCATTCATACGTTTCAAAACTTCCTGCTCGGTGAAGTTTCCACGGGCACACTCATACATTAAAGCCAACTGCCATAAAAACTTGCCAAGAGATCCTTTATGGTCAAGCATCTGCTTACACGTTGTAAACGGGACTTCTAATCCACCCCGCGACAGTACTGGAAGAACAGGCGATAGCTTCCTTACTGCAAGAATATTAAATTGCTCTTTCATCTCTGACAGTATGGCATCATCTATGAATTCCTGCGCCTTGACTTCCAGAAGATGAGCATCGCTTTTTGTGTGCATTAGAATCTCATCCGCAGCGATTGCTTTAGTTAAATAGTCTAAAATCATTGAGCTATTTGTTTTAGCATAGATCAGCGTTTCCCTATAATCACCTTCAATGGAGACAGAGAAGCCATCGATATCGATTACTTTGATCATACCACCCCCTGTGGATATAGCGGTCAACACGTGTCGATATCGTTTATTACTCAGTGTTAGACGATATACATTAGGGTGCTGCACATTAAGATTTACAATCTTTACGGAAACATCTATTCCCTTGTTGGCAATGGCACGAACCGAGTCGGGTAATCTGCCATCGATAGCATCCCAACCCATAAGACCGCCGAACAATCCCATGTCCGATCCCTGACTCACGTGAGTTGTAGCCAGGGCTCCCTTCCTGTCGAACTCGACTATGACCTTTTTCAAATCGCCTTCCATTAAATCCCAGGCCAATCGGCCAATTCTCAGTGCAGCCGCGCAATGGGAGCTGGATGGTCCTCGCATAACCGGGCCTATTACGTCATTGAATATACTAACATACATACCTGGATCTCACATTATCACAGTACCTCAATTAGCTACCAATCTACCGAAACAATCTGATAGATTCCACTATCTTTTCATAACCATTTTGTATGGTGAAGGTATTTATCATCTATATGATTTCTTAAAGCTCTCATCATACATATTCTAATTCGAGCTTCTTATAGGTAATTCTGCGGTTAGGGATTAGCGTTATCTTCCGCTCGCTCTTTTCGGGTGAAGCTCCGGAATTGAAATCGCACGAATCCCGTCGGCTTCACATTACTGACCAGCATCTTCCTGACGTGTCACGATTGGCACATAGCCAACCTCCAGGCTCTTGGGCGGTGTCACGATCAGTGCCGGATCAAGTGTTGCCAAGCTTCCACTGCTGGGTGGTGCCATGTAGTCTCTATCGATGGGCCAGTTGGAGTGTATTTTTTCAACAAAGGATTGCAATTTCGCCTTCTTGTCGTCACTCCACTTGTATTGCTGGAAAGACGGCTGATCGACAAAACGATACCAGGAATAGGTGACCATAGATCCGTCTGCGAGAGTGACCGTGAACGGCTGGCGTGTCGGGCCGGGATTGCTCCAGGCGCCAGTATTCGGTGAGCTGTAGGGTTCACCCCGCCCTGCCAGCTTGAACTCCTTGGTCAGAAGTTGTGTCTCGGTGGGCACATCCGCGGCGGATACGGCCACACGTTTATCCCCTACATGTTTGAAATACTGTGGGAAGACGCCGTTGGGGCTGATATCGCTGTCGTACCACTGCAGCCCCCAAACATTGGATTCAAATACTTTGGTGTCAAAAACCTTGTCGACACCAGTAATCTCGTTACCGGATTGATCGAAACGCGGCGTGCGCGTCTTTAACGTCGCCTTCCAGGTACCGTTGTCATCGAACCGTCCAGAGCAGACCGGCCCTCCATCTCGCCACGCCTTAAAGGCATCATAAAGGGCTGCCTTCGAGTAGTATATCACGTCCTGTACCAGCAGGGTTCTTCCCTGGTCGTCTATCGGGAACTGCAGCTTAGGTATCTTAGAATAAACAACACCCTGTGCATCTTTGGCGTCGAAACGAGGCACAGTATTGATTTCCATGGCGCCGCCGCCCATATTTCCCGGCCGTGCGTCGAGTCCGCGTCCATAGATAAATGGATAATTAAATAGTTTGCCGATCTTGCTCCAAGTCTCTGGGATATAATAAGCGATCGGTCCTTTGAAGTTGGCCGCACATAGGAAACAGGTCCAAGCCTGATCGCCGGTGGGTGGGTCCCCCGTGGTGGGTTTGGTAAAGGAAAGGGCCATGTAGGTGTAGCCTAAAAACTTGCCGTTGGGATTGCCATGGAAAGGCAGTCCGTCTGGTGGAATGAGCAGTCGGTTGCTTAACTGGGCAATGCCCAGTCGATCGTCCGGCAGGACTTTACTGCTATAGAAGAACGACCACCCTGGTGATCCGATTTCATAGTCATAACATTGCGGGGTTGCATTCATGCTGAATTTTGGCGGACCGTATCGGAATCGATTGCGTGCCCAATAGCCCAGTCCTCCCTCGACGGTTTGAAAAACGCTCGCCCAGGTAGGACCCCGCTCCGGCCAGTTATCTCTGGCATGCGTTCCGATTGGAGCGAGCGGGGTATCTTTGTTGTCGGAGTTGTCCGGTGTGATCCAGGTGCTGGGCAGGCCGATCTGAAAGTGGGCGATCGGTTTGTCAATCAGTGGCCAGACAGCAGAATAAAAGCCCATGCCCGCCCTGTAGTTGGCACGGGCCGGCGGCCGGGATGCACTGTAGCCGATGTACCCGTGCAGGCCGCGGGAATGTGCTGTGACGATGCCTGCTTCAGCATTATTTGCGTCATTTGCATTATTCGCATTTCCTTCACAGATCAATGGTAGGATAGTGAGAATAAGGGTGACCAGTAATGAAGTTCTCATATTATTTTCCTTGTTTACAATGATATCTATTTTACTCTTTACCCTCTACTATCTGGTTTTTCTGGACCCAGTCGACCATGAGTTTCTGACCAGCGGAGAGCTTCGTCCACTTTGCTTTGAGGCTTCTAAAAGTGACTTCAGTTCCTTGACAATATCTGGGCATATATAGTAAAGGTTGGTAGTTTCAAGGGGATCGGTCTCGAGATTATAGAGCTGCCCAGGCGCATCTGGTGCTGTATCTTTGATAGCGTATGCTTCCAGCTGAGGATTCTCCTTGTATCGGTTACCCCCTGAACCTTTGTGGTCTAGGTACTTCCATGGCCCACGTCGAATGGCAAGGGCTTGGCGGGCGGCCTGCTGAAGGGTATAATGGCGGATCGGTTCATCTGACTGCTGGCCGAGAAGAGCAGGAAGCATGTTGTAACTATCTTCCGCGGCGTTCTTCGGGAGCTTAACACCTAAAATCGCTGCACAAGTAGCCATAATGTCGGTGAGACTAAGGATTTGGTCACTTGTGCTTCCGGCCTTGATGCGACCCGGCCACCGTGCAATAAAAGGTACCCGATGACCTCCTTCCCATTGATCACGCTTCATACCACGCCAGGGATGAGCACCATCATGTCGATAGTCTCTACGCATGGCGATAACCGTTGGAACTTCCGGTCCATTGTCACTCGAGAATATTACCAGTGTGTTATCAGCTACACCCAGACGCTCCAGTGTTTTCATCAACTCCCCGACGATGTAATCCATCTCGAAGATAAAATCTCCATGAGGGCCGGCATCTGTTCTACCTTTGAATCGATCAGCGGGAAATGACGGAAGGTGGACGGCCTGCATCGAGTGAAAGAGAAAGAAAGGCCGGTCTGGATTGGATTTGACGTGTTGTTCAAGAAACCTCTTGCTCTTGTCCAGAAACACGAGGTCAACCTCTTCAAGATTGAAGTCGGGTGCGATCAAACCGGGGCGATTGTCTTTGGAGTAGGGGTGCTTCGGTAGAGGCATCTTGTCCAGCACGCCTTTGGGGGGAACCGGTATGCAATCACCGTCAATATAGGCATAGAGCCAGTCCGTCGTTGGACAGCAGGCCGTGCCAAAGAATTGGTCAAATCCGCGATGGATCGGACTTCCTGAAATCGTGTGGAAAAAGTCGACTTGTTTGACAGCGTCAAGGCCGTTTTTGTTGATTGGATTTCCATTTTTGTCGAAGAACGTCATCCCAACATGCCATTTGCCGAAACATGCCGTGGCATAACCCCTGTCACGCAACATCTGCGGAAGGGTGAGGCGGCCTTCTTCAATCAGACACGGACCACCGACTCCGGTGAACACGCCGTCCATCCCAATGCGAAACGCCATCTGTCCTGTGAGGAGACTATAGCGTGTCGGTGTGCAAACAGTGGATGGGCTATGGGCATCAGTAAAACGAATGCCTTCGGCAGCGAGCTTGTCAAGGTTAGGAGTAGGGACTTTCGATTCCGGATTGTAGCAGGCTACATCTCCATACCCCAGATCGTCGGCAAGAATAATCATGATATTAGTTTTCCGGGTGAGTTTCTCGTTGCAGATTCCAAGTCGTGCCATTGCGCACATAGCGGTGCCAAAGCCCAATGTCTTCAAGAATTTCCGGCGATCAAATAGTACATTCATTATTTCTCCTTTCACCATATTCCAAGGTCGGTATAAGGTTCGACAAGTCTTTATTCGCCGACTGTTCAGTGTAAGAGATCCTTCACGACCTTGCCCATAGCATCAAAGATCAGAAAGTGTGATAAATGGTATTATCTTCTGGTTTTGTGTTTTGTGAAACTCATTATACCAGACAGATGCGATTTTGCTCGGACAAATCGCTGCTCAAAGTTGGAATTCGATCGGATCGTCTTAACTGATACATCTGATGCATTCCACTGCAATGTCAGAGTCATGTAATGTGGGACTCTATCTGTACCTTTACGGAGTGCGGAGCCATAGCCAAATCACTAGGGTGTAACTTTCCTCATGCTATCCCGTTTTTCCCTAAGATATTTCAAAGGTGCCCTTTCTAACCATAAATATTAGGGGCAAGGCATAGCGATGGTCACCTATGAAGAGCTCAAAGTCAAATCATAAAATCTTTGTTGCCACAAAAAATTTTCTTTGAGGTATCAATTGTAAGATTTAACGGCGTACATTGAATAAGTTCAGACAAAATCTGTGTTTTCTGATGAGAAAAAGCACCGTCTGCTTAATCCGAAAAATTGAAAAATTTTAAAAATATTTGTTTTTTTGGTAAAAATCAAAGTTTGGTGCTTCCATCAATCATCAAATTTGACATGTTTGGAGACATTTTGGAGACATTGTGTCAGTGTGCCGCAGCAAGCGGCGTCAGAGATGGGAGTAGGCCTCCCGCAACCGGCTTGCAGGAGCAGGTTGCAAACCACCGTAAGCGGCTTTGGTTAAGAGCCTTGGTCGTGAGCGTTACGGAAAAGGTGCTACAAAAGCATCAGGTGTGGATTAAGAAGACGAATACAAGTGAACAACCGTTCAAGTGTCGAAAGTCTTAGATGGGGTCAAAACTGGGGATTTGACGTTTTCCCAGGATGAGTCTGGCGGATACCTGCTAACTGGCCAGGCGGCGCCCGGCATAGAGGTGGCGTGAGCTTAATCTGGGCTCTGACGTTGAACTGCGGGAACCTGTCGCAACGATGTTAAGAGAAAGGCGCAAGCAGGGAAACTGCGAGGCTGATAGTATCGAAGCGTTGCACAGGGACGGGCAAGCTCGTAGTAGCGTTGAAGCTGCTGTAATGGCAGCCGAGCAAAGGGGGTCAGTCATTCAGCTACCGACAATTGACCAACTGTTTAACAGGAGGAGTCGTTGGACGTAGCAGAACCATATGGTATATATATATATGGTTTGAATGATAGGAGCCGGATGAGCTGAGAGGTTCACGTCCGGTTCTCGGAGGGGCCGAGGGTGAGATTCCATCGGCCTACTCACCCCTGGAAACCAGGGTGTTTTTTTGCTCCTGT
>Ga0209636_10004331_pt1 | contig 14466 bp, 7 predicted proteins | sample DeeMarSWOR152_54_FD_187464 | JGI IMG/M metagenome (GOLD analysis project Ga0209636, IMG submission 187464) | Marine sediment microbial communities from White Oak River estuary, North Carolina - WOR-1-52-54 (SPAdes) (version 2) | ecosystem: Environmental > Aquatic > Marine > Intertidal zone >...
CGGTCTTGGCCTGGTTGACGCCTTCCAACATTCCTAGAAGCTTTGACAGCTTATCGTGTTCGTACACATCGTTGAATGCTTCGAGCTCAGCCATGGAACGTAGAACGAGCCCTCTTCTCTTGGACGGGTTATCAGCCCTATCAACGGGATTGAGCTCAACGACTAAACGGCTCGGAGAACGTTTGTACGCCGGAAGCTTGAGCACGAAGATCCCTGGAACACTCGTCCGGAGCCTGCTCCACTCCTTGCCCATATCCAGGAATTCCGCCAGCTTCTCCTCAGCCATACGAAACCAAGATCATGATTGACGAAAAAGGAAATTAAAACTTTTGAAGGACAAATATCCCATATCGCGTTCGCGCGCAAGGTCTTGACAGCAGGTAATAAAAGCCTTCTAGAGTTGGAGCAGGTAGCAGAGAGAGAGAAAAAGAGAGAGCGTGCTCAAGAAAGACCACCAAAACCTATTGCAGATCGTAAAATCACTACCATAAAAAGACACTCGCGCAGAAAAAATATATAGCCCTACATCGCTTCGAATGCGAAAAAATCTATGACAAGAATGTCTGCAGAGTAATTTTCGTTCATCAGTATAAAGAACCAGAAAAGTGGAAGACTTTCCTTGTTAAAAGCTCTTTGATATCCAAATCAAGCGTTTAAGAAAAATAAGGTTCCGCGATTCAGAAGGTTCGAAAAATGGGATTTGAGATCCAAATAAAAACATAATCATATGATTCCTGTTGCTCGATATTCCACACGCACACAGAACTCGTAATATACAAGAAAATGGTACTATTTTTCGAACTCAGATTCACTTCCCCGCGCGTGCCTCCAAGAAAACCATGATCGCCATTAAAGAAAAAAAACACACAAACGTGAGTGAAGATTTTTACGACATGCATAAAAGATAACATCATTCCTACACTGCGAACGCTCTCGTGGTTCCGAAGGTCGGCAGATACCTGATTATACTGACTATGGGAGCGCATTTTACGCGCGTCGGAAAGGAATATATGTAGGAAGTAGGACGTACTACAACGGTGGACGATTTGGAGGAGGTCACGGTCACACGAAAGTACCAGATCACGATACCTAAAGAGACCCGAACCAGACTGGGAATAGAGCTCGGGGACAGGCTCCTTGTGAGAGACGACGGGGAGCGCATCATAATCGAGGTCCCCAAGAAGATAGCCGACCCCTCAGAGTACCTGTGGAGCCTCTCCAAGGAGCCGCTGGACATCGACGCCATCAAGCTCGTCGAGGAGTCCTGGAAGGAGGCCTAGAGACTGGCGGACACCGCCTCCGCGTACATAGACACGAACATATTCGACTACGTGGCCCTAAAGCACCCCAAATATGGCCTGCCCTGCAAGAAGGTGCTGGACGACATCGTAGACGGCAGGCTGAAGGCATACTGCAGCCACCTAGTCCCCATAGAGATACTCGGATCCCTCGCGAGGGTCGACCCTGAGATCGCGGCAGGAGCGATCCTCGCCTTCTTCTCCTTCCCCATAGAGATGATCCCTCTCACCGAGCGGGTGATCCGGGAGGCGTCAAAGATCACGCTCGAAACCGGTGTAACCTACGACGCTGTGCACGCGGCTGCTATGAAAAGCGAAGGCTTGGAGACGATCATCACCGAAGACGTTGACCACTGGAGTAGAATCGAAGGCCTAAAGATTATCCGACCCCTTGAATACAACTGATGGGGCTCTAATTCCTGCGCTCGTCATCAACTTCAGCATCTTATCTCTAGGGCACGCCAGTGTGTAACGTAAATATGTTAGTTTCTGTATTGTCTTTACCGAAAGTTGATTGTATCTTGACAGGGTAAGGGAGCTCTTCGAAAACGTGGACTGGGCTCCTTTCGAGGCTGAGGTCAACACCCTCTACAACATGGAGGGCAGAGGCAGAAGGCCCAAGCCTCCCCTTGCATACCTCAAGGCCGTCCTTGGCAAAATATCGTAGGTGACCTAAGGGAAAAACTGCAAATTCTTTTTTTTACTTATTGTTATATTAACTCTTTTTTAAAGAAATACTTAGAGTGAGCGCGTCTGCACGCTATGTGAGCGTAGGCACTCATATTTAGACACACACGTGTCGCGCGTGTTTTATTGTTCTATTATGTGGCTTGTCGAGTCGGCATAGCCATTTAATGGTACATAATAAGCTTGAATGGAATCCCACTCACGTGGTACTGAAATTGTGAAAATACCATTTTGAGATACTTCTGTTTCTCTATAATTCTCTTCTTCAACTCTTTTTATGATAAGAATGACTTTACCTCCTGGAACGGGTTCACCTGTATCTACCGTTACAACTTCACCACTGGCTGTAGGTGGATCAAATACAAAATCCTTGATTTGAGTAGCTCGACCTGTAATCACTTGAGCAGTTACTCCTCCAAGCATGACCGGCGCCTGTTCAAGTTCGGCATCAGGTTCGTTGAACATCGCGTATATTGAAACATCATTTGGCATTCCGATATACTGTTCTAGGTTTGGTTCCCAGACCGGTTCCTCCTCATATGCATATTCAAACATCACCTGCACATCCCTAGTTTCCCCCGGTTGAAGCCAGAGCCAGGTATATTCAAGGTAGGTCCGGTATAGCGGAGTACTACTTTTTACTACACGAATAAAGACTCGCGTTGCCTTACTGTACGGATTCTGCACCTTGACCGAGGCTATCTCGCGTGATGGTGCCGAAGACTTGGCCGATATGAAGCGATCATAATTGGATTGTGCCCTGTTGTTATACTCAGTGATCTCGAGGACTGGATTTGGACCAGGAGTCATATAATGCCGTATCTTCGCCTCAATGCAATAATGTCCAGCTTTCAATGGCATCCAGATTGTAGTAAACTCAATAGTCCGATTAGCGGGGACATTCTTGTGATCTGAGCCTATTAATTTTGGCGGTGGCTGTGTCCCAGAACGGTTTACCGTGTAGTCCTTCACATAAAAGTCAACCCACACTTGTGGTGCGTTCATCGAGCCACGGTTGGTAACCTTTGCTACAAGGGTGTTATGGTGGTTTTCCCAAGGAACATTCAACCACTTCGAGTCAGCTTGACTTCGTGCATTACGGACTTCAATATCTGGACTCTTGTATACGGGTGGACTCCAAGGTCTTATCGATGGATCAGGTTGGCTGTAGACCCCATATTGAACGCGTACGTCCGCTTTTGTCCCATCTATATTAGTTACTGTAGCAGAGAAATCTGTGGGAAAATTAGGGCCATCTGGGGGAGATACATCCTGTTCCTCATAGTCCTGTCCATTGCCGAGTACAGGACCATCACCATCAATATCATTTGGTAATAACATCACCGGCTTGCGACGAGCGGCGTCTTCATAGTTTTCTGCAAAAGAGACGTCAGTACCTAACACGCGGTCGTTTGTGGGGAGGCTCTGGTCACCAATCTGGGTCGATTGGGCAACTCGATATTCAAAATAGTAATTATAATCTGGGGCAATTCGAACTTCGACCCCTGTATATCGACCACCGGGAGGATTTGCCAATTCCACAGGGTGTAAAGTAACTGTTTCGTCGACTGAGCCCGCAATAGCTTGGAAATTGTAGAGTTTTAGGTTATTCTGAGGTATCCATCCCAACCTCATCCGATGTACCAGCACTGGATGCGGTAAGCCCGACTGCCAAGCCATAAGTGCCCAACCATTAAGATGTCGAGCTTGAATCTGGGGTGGGTGTCCACCCCAAGGATAAATATCTCCCAGCCCCAAGTTATGGCCCAATTCATGTGCGAGTGTAGCGCTTAAATTAAAATGTGTTCCATCTGCTGGCATTGATACGGTGCCAAGAGGGATATCACCCTCAGCTACTTTTGCTAAAATAGAATCTGCGTGAGCCCAAACGCGTCTCTGAGGCGTTGTAGCTGTTGCGGGGACGGATTTTATTACGCAAACTAAATGTTGAAAGTTTGAATAGTTGATAAGAGCGTCCCCTGCTGTTGCACATGCCTGCCAAAGGTTGCCTTTGTAATTTCCATTGTCTTGGAGATAGTCACTCCAACTACCAGGCAAATGTACAGGACCAAACACCTGTCCAGTGATATTGAAATTGTTATAAGATGCCTCACGGAAGTAGTGGGCAGTACTGACTGTCCTTCCATTGTGCACTCGACCGTTGAAGGCAACATCCTGCCAGAGATTACGTACAGCTTGTATTTCGTTTTGACTGAAACGTTGTGAACTAGTGTCTACAAGAAGAATAGCTACATTGTTTGTACCAATAGCAGGTATAATATTAAAGTTCTCAGGATCAGTAGGAGAGCCACCTCCCCAAGTAGCACCAGATACGCCAGGAAGTACATAATCACCAGAAACCCACAGAGATGGTCCTTCTTGGTCATTTCCCCAGTATGTATTAACTGAGAATTCTGAGTCGGCTACGACTGAACCCGATGACTTTTCAATCGCCTGTAAGTGATAGGTTCCTGGTTCATAACCTGTAAGGAGAATTATATCAGGATTTACATGATCATAATTTTTATCGCGAGAAAGGGAGACAGTACCACCATTTGGGCCAGCAGGTACGACGAATTCGAGATCATCTATGGTTAATCCTGAATTAGGGTTAATTAATACCGGTATCTTGACATATGATCCAACAAATAATGCCTTTTTAGGTGTAAGCAAGGTAACGAGTACAGGTTTAAGTGTGACCTTAACATTATCAATCTGAGCATGAGACTCATCTAACGTCTCAAATGCAATGCTACCGTTTGTAAGAGGATTACGGTCAATATAGTCGATTTTTAAACTATCATCTATATATATTTTTAGATGCCCTTCTTCACCCACTATATCCATATCATGCCAAACATCAAGGTCAAAGCGAGACTCAATTGCAGCCAAGTCAAAAAATTCTCCCCAAGGAGCCTCTTTCTTAAGATAAATGATACCCTCTCGGAACCCAATGAAGTACCTCCCTTCATCACTCAAACGATAATTTAGGTGAACTGCGCCTCTAACGAGCTTAAGATGGCATTGAAAGGAATAATTGGACCACTCTCTTCCTATACGCAACCTTGCCCAGCTATGTTCCACACCTGAAAGATAATATCCGACACGATGTCTTTCAACTCCCCAACCACGTTCCAAATCCCAGACATCTGTCACACCATGTTCAAAATCATCGCTAAAAAGGATGGTTCTAGATACGATTTCATCCGACATTTAATAAAAAACTCCTTCAACTAAAAATAAATCCATGTATAATATATGCATTGCGAAATCCTACCTCTGACTGACCTGAACTGTATGAATGAATCGTCGACATTCGAACTTCAACTGATCTCAATTTAATTATACTTCAAATGGCAAATACGTTTTTGTATATTAATATTCAATTTTTATTAAGCAAAACTAGTGGCGAAAGAATATATAACAAGAATATCAAATTTGGAGAAGTACATGCGAAAAGACTTTAAGACGACGAACTCTCCGACATGAGACTCCACCACATAGGCTTCATCTTCCAGTTCTTCAACCTCATCCCCTCCCTCACTTCGATGTTCCACATCTTACTGGCTTAAACCCTCTATCTAGGTAACGCTAAGGCATACGTCATCGGAATCCTGTTTCACTCCTACCCCGCGGTTTCATCCTTCGCACTCTGGGTGCTCGGGATAAACACCCTGAAGCTGATTGGCATCTTCTTTCTCTCCATGAACCTCAGCAAGGCCACATACCTTTACATGAAAAACCCGCGCACACGGCGGCGCGCGCGCCAACACGAAACAACCCAGGCAACACACTAGCAATCGCGTGCGCTGTTTAGAAGGAGAATATTTTAAAAGATTGAAGATTGAGAACAAGTTACGCACGGACAAAGTATTATATACTGAGAATAATTCATCTCGTTTGTGGATTATTTATGAAGATAAAGAACAGAATAGTAATTTTCACATTCGTTTTAATGTCTATAATATTGGCGCTGTTGTTTCCTATCTTTTCTAACACCATGAACAGAGTTCAAGGGTCTGAATCATCGTCCATAGTGGTGTGGGCTAACGAAGGAGGAGACAAAGTAACACGAAATGAGTTACGAGCGTACATCGATTCGACCTCTGTGATTAACTCGGTTTGGGATGGCGCTGAGATATCATTATTCGGTGCTAGAAACGAAGTGGTGTCGTTCAACCTTGTGTTAGAGGCGCCTACATCGGATATCGTTGGTGTCGATGTTAATCTAAACTCGCTTGAAGGGCCGAATGGTTATATGATAACCACTCGTTCCGCATCAGGAGACGATTTATTCAACTTTGTCGGTCGTAACATCGAGCTCTTCTATGTACGGTACCTAGAGATCGAGGGATTGAGCACTGACCTCGCTTTCGCTGGATATGACTACGATCAAAGGCACATCCCAAAACGCTTCCAGCTCCCTTATGACGAGAATTATGAGGGAATTGGTGTGTGGGAGGAACGTCCTGACCATAACAAGATATATCCAGAAATTGCCGTTCCCCTTGAACTAGAGTCACCTTTCACGATAAGTGCAGGGACATCTCAATCGATATGGGCTGACATCTATATCCCGAAAGAAACTCCAGCAGGAGATTATGAAGGCGTGATCTCGGTCGTCATCGATGGGACGGTCGACCGCGAAGTTCCCATAACACTTAAAGTCCGAGGATTTACACTACCAGATATCCCCAGCGCCAAAACGATGTTAGTCTTTTCTTATGAGAACATTAACAGCCGCTATTTCGACACCGAATACCCTGACCCTGGAACCGATGTCTATAATCAATCTATTGCATTACAGAATCTACACTTTCAACTTGTGCACCGCCATAAAATCTCGTTGATAGACAGCGAAGATTTTGACATTACAAATGGAATACCCCCCAATGAATTACGTGACGCATGGATATTACGCCTTAACGGAGAACTCTTCACTCCCGAATATGGTTATGAGGGGATCGGAGAAGGCGTTGGCAACAACGTCTTCTCCATAGGAACATATGGGGGTTGGCATTGGCAAGATGGCACAGAAGCCGACATGTGGGACAACACAGACGCCTGGGTAAATTGGTTTGAGGGTCAAGACTTCTCTACACCAACAGAATATTTCCTCTATCTAATAGACGAATCAGAAGACTTCCCTCAAATTGAACGATGGGCAAAATGGATGGACAACAACCCTGGACCAGGTAAGAACTTGATGTCCATGGCCACGATTCCTCTTCCGGACGCGGTTAGCCACACGCCGTCTCTCGATATACCCACCTCAGAGGGTACATTTGGAATCACACAGCGTTGGGAGGATTCCCTTAAGACACACAGAGCCAAGCCTGGGACGAAGTTCTATATGTATAATGGACAACGTCCAGCCACTGGTTCTTTTGCCACCGAAGACGACGGAGTCGCCCTCCGAGAACTCGCTTGGGGACAATACAAAATGGATGTTGATCGCTGGTTCTACTGGGAGTCCACTTATTACAACAACTACCAATCGGGCATGGGCCAGACAAACGTGTTTCAAACAGCACAAACCTATGGTAGTTATGATCGAGACGACGAAGCACTGGGAAAAACTGGGTGGAATTACTTCAATGGGGACGGTGTATTGTTATACCCTGGAACCGACAGGCACTTCACCGAGGAAAGTTATGGTCTCAAAGGCCCATTCGCTTCTCTGCGTCTGAAATATTGGAGGCGTGGCATACAAGATGTCGATTATCTCACACTGGCTGCCAATATAGACCCTGTACGTACCGCTGAGATCGTCGAGGAGATGATCCCTGTTATTCTATGGGAAGTAGGCTGCGAGATATTCCAAGGTGAATGCGATGGCTGGATAAAGGCAGACATAAGCTGGCCCATTGACCCTGATGTCTGGGAATCAGCAAGAGCAGAGCTAGCAGACATAATAGAAGGAGGCTCAGGTGAGCCAGAGCCCGAACCTACCCCGCCTCCCATTGAACCTTCCCCTGAACCAACTTTTTCCCCTGAGCCTACTCCAACACCAAAACCGACTCCAACTCCTGAACCACAACCCGAACAACCTCGAGGAATTCCCGGTTTCAATGTCGAATCAGTGATAATTGGATTAGTTATTGGCAGTATATTGCTCTGGTTACAGCGAAAACGTATTGTATCATAGATATGCTGCGCGCGCACTCAAGCTTCGATGTATCTAAGGCATATTTCTCCATCATTGAGATCTCGGACTCTGCTCGTTTATTGGCGAAGGATAGGGCTACCTCCACACCCTTAAAGTTGAAGTAAGCCTCATACTGCCTCAGGCGCACCCGCAAGTATTTTATAAACTTAATCATATCTGCGCACGCCGTAATAATTCAGAGATAAACCGCTTGAAGAATGAGCCTGAGGTGTGCGTGCCAGTTCTCACTTTTCACGTCGCTTATAAGTGCGTTGTTTTTTCTCATTTTCGATGACGTCTTTGATTATCTCTGTTTTTTCCAAGTTTTTCCAATTTTTCGGTGCAATTCTCATAATCCTGTTCGGTAACGTTGACATTTTTCCAACGTTGTTTATAGAAACTTTCTTGTTAGCACGTTGTTCAATTGCTAGTTCAAATTGGACTTTTTTTTCTTTGCTTGATATTTTTACTTCTTTCATATTATTTTCAATTTCTATTGTTACTGGGGTATTTTCTAATAGAGACATGTTGTTTATTTTAAATCTGCGCCATTCTTTCTTTGTTTTATCTATTAATAGATGATCAACATTTATTTGTTTCCTTTTAGCTGTTGATTTAATGTCCATTGATATAGCATCAGATATTGGTCCATATGTTTTTATTATATCTTTAGTTCTTTTTCTAGACTTCGAATTGAATTCAATTAAATTGTTACCCAAACTCGTTATAACTTTATATTCAGTTCCGCTCACTGTGAAGTTTAATGGATTTGTATTGCTTTTTTCGCGTCTGATGAAATATAATTCGCCTGGTGTTGTTTGTTCTTTCTGTTTGAAGAACCAGGGCCACCTTACGACTCCTTTTAGTCTTAATTCCGGATCGGTTTCGAATTCAAGTCTTGAGGTGTGGATGTCCGCGTCCGTTGTGTAGAATCTGTGTCCTTCGTCATCAGATATTTGAGATATTGCTGATCCCGGACCTGAGGTGAATAGAGTGATCAAAGCTTCTGCAAATAGTTCTAACGCCATGGGTTGTCGTGATTTTGTTAGTACGGTGGACATGGGTACGGCGAAGCACCATCCTCCATCTGCTCCTATATAAGTCGTGGAACCTGATGTATATGTCCAATCATGGCGACCTTTGATCACAAGTAATTTGTCTGTGCCACTGTAATGGCTTGGATCATCATCGTATGGGTGATTCGGATCCCAAATGTGCATCACCTTTTTACCAGGATGACTTGGAGGATTGTCTTCAACCTTGTAGGGTATGACCGTGTGAGCGGCATCGCCCAAATAGTCATTAGCTATTGATAGAACGGCGTAGTCGCCTTTTGCCAATTGTTCGCTGACTCTTTGATATGCGTTGAGCGCATCGTTAATGTTGTTAGCGTCCCACGTTTCCACAAAATTCATTATGCCCTTGGCGCTGAACTGTCGAGCCTGCAATATGTTGATTGCCCTGTGAAGATCGTCTCTGTCCGGTGCTTTTGGGCGTGTTCCCGTGTAGAATGACGCAGGGGAGCAAAATCCCATAAAGCCACCATACTTGTAGAGGGCCAGAGCTAATAGAGACATTCCTCCACAGTTTCCATCCTTCGCACAGGTCTTGAAAATTTCATAGAAGGCACAGTCGGGAGGGGCTTCGATGCAGTCATGAGTGGGATTGATCCCCAGATAAGCGTCTCTATAGTTGTCCCACGGGAACTCGCATGCTCCGGTGTGACCCGCAGGAAGTGCACATCCTCTACAGTATGGATGTTCTTCACCCCAGTTCTTGAAGCTCCAGCCATCGAGTGATGGGTCAAATTCTCCGTTCATTCATCTTCCTCCTTCATTTAATTTGATATTCATTTCAACCTCATCCATATTGGTATTTCACGGGTTGAGATGGTGTTGATAGTTTCCCGTTTTTGTCAATTGTCTGCACACGATACCAATATTCAGTATTTTTTATCGCTGATATATCCGAGAATTTATTCTCCTTCAATGTTGTCGAGACTTGTCTATATACTCCGTTTTGTGATAGAGCTCTGAAAACGATGAAACCATCAATTTGATTTGGGTCGTACTCTGGGTTCCAGCGGATTATTAAGCCACATTCCTCCGTTGTTGTCCCTTCATCGGGTAACACTGTAGGTGTATCGGGTATGTCGATGCTATAGGTGAACGTGCTCACCGCAGGGATCTCTTTGAGATCCTCGCCCTCGCTCTCGTTTCCCAGCCAATCTAGGGCAGAGACTCTGTACCAATATACTTTGTTCGGTTCAACTTTATCATCTAAGAACGAGCCTTCAACCGTATCTGGGTCCGGCTCTGCTGGGATATCTTCGCATCTAGGGCTCATTCCAGTCCATGGGTCTGTCTGCGTTGTTCCATCGATTAGGACGCAGCCTCTGAATTTGGGTTCGTCGTATTCTTTTTCCGAGCGATAGATGTGGAAAGCTCTCAGGTCCTGGATAGGGCTTGCTATCCACTCAATTAGAACTGAGTTGTTTTGAGCCTTCAATCCAGCTATGATGGGCACCGGTGGGGGAGTTTCTTCGTAGAGTCTTTGACAGATGTATTCGTCTTGACCACCGGGGCATCCGTTGACCCCAGGGTACAGGTTTCTGCTCGTGTCAAAGGCTCTCACCCAGTACGCATAACATACTGGTGAACCTTCGGGAAGCGAGTAATCATCGTAATAAATCGATCCGACGTCAGCCAATCTCTTTTCGGCTTGTTCTATCAAGACCTCTCCTATCAGGGCAAAGTCGCAGGTCTCGATTTTTTCTTCTTTCTCGGGTATGTAATATGTTCCCCTATCACAAATTGTTCGATAGATCTGATATCCTGCTACGTCGGGCTCTGGATTCGGTTCCCATAGTATCCTTATGTATCTTGCATGCCCTTCTGAGTCCACTACCTTCGTCGGATCAGGAGGCGTTCTGTCCAGAACTGTCCCTTTTATCAACGCCGATAGGGCACTGGTGTTTCCATTAGCATCCTCACAACTCACTCGATACCATACATCTTGCTCCCCATAATCCGGAAAAATAACTTGATCCGTGTCCAACCAGCTCAGAGTCATCGAAGTTAGGTCTGTTGGATTCTCCAGCTGAAAGTGAACATCAGGGGGCAGATTGTCTTCTTGCTCTAAATCTTCTGCTATTATCGATCTATAAACCCTGTAAGTATGGAGAGAGTCGGGTTCTTTGTGCCCTGCGATGTCTTTTGTAACCTTTTTCCATGACAACCATAACCCCGGAGGCTCGGTTGATGTGTCAGCGCGTAGTTCTCTGGGAGACATTGGAGGTGTTTTATCAAGTGGAGTGGCCTCACACGAATCACTCCAATTTCCAAGTCTTCCCAAGATATCTGCCGAGGCGACCTGGTAGTAGTACTTCGTATTGTTTTCCGGACCACCTATAGGTACACCATTTACAACGTGAGTCGTCGGCTCACCTGTTTCAGTCCATCTTTGATAATCTAAGAAGCCTGGACTCCGAGCACTTTCAGGTTCGTGCGCGCGCGAGCTATCGACTAGTTCGTGTGTGTTAATATCATAAACGATATCGAATATTATCGGCTGCTCGTTTACGATTTTATAGCCACTATTCAGACTTACAGATCTTCTCACACTGTAACTGCTAGCCATGTCGTTTCTATTCCATAAAATGAGGACTTTACTGTCTCCTGGGAAAGCCTCGATATCCTTAGGCGAATCAAGTCTCCTATAATGACCTGCCTGTATTACGACATTCTCTGTTAATTTAATCTCAGAGCCATCTTTTTTTATACCTGTCAGAGCATAGATGTACCACCTGTCAAGAACAACTGTGTCATCGACATATCCGAGACCCATGACTAATCTGAATTGTAGATTCGCTATCAATAATTGATTGAGAAGCTTCTCTTGTTTTGGTGTTAATCCCTGCTCAAAGGCACGATGAGGATTGACTGGGAGTTCGAATGTATCGGATTCTTGATCTCTGAGAGTGGTGAATGCTTTTTGTAAGATCCTCCATTCGTCAGATCCATCAGGGATCAATGATTCCAAAGCCTCGGTATCGCTGACTCGTGTTATTGGCTTATTACCATTGAGGGGTTCATCGGGCATTTCGGTTTCTTGGATTGATCTTCTATAGAGGTTATATCCAACGATTCCGTCGACTGATCTCCAGTATAATATTATCTTTATTTTTCCATCTGGTAAAACCTTGGTTGATGTTGCTTTCATTATGGTTCGTTGTTCGAGTGCTCTATGATTATTCCGATTCTCATCCATTTTCATCACATCTCTACGTAAAATCCGTCTCTACCCAATCCCGCAGTTATCTCTATTGAGGCGCAGAACACCCAAAGGACGCATCCTTCTAATCCGACTTTTCCCTCGAAGTATAGCCCCGGGAGTATCAAGTCAAGATCCGCCCATGCGGACGCAGACACCAGGCCTCCTAATATTTCTCCCCAAATATGTAGGCCACAGCTTCCTAGCAAATTAGGTAGGCCAGTTGTATTGTCTATGAGTAATCCCATTCCTGCGAAAAGTTCGAATCCGCCACCTATTATGTATAAGTTTATGCTTGCAGACATGTATCCGTATCCATAAAGGCCCGTTATCGTGGAAGGAAGGATATCTTCTGAAATTCCAAAGTGCTCGCTACCGGTATTTAATAGAACCCACGCCTTCTGCCGTGGGGCTCCTTTCCCTATGAAAAGCCCGCCTTCGAATCCGGCTGCCCCGCCCCAGCCGCATATCTTCAGGGTTAGCCTTCCTTGGAGGTACTGTATGCTGGGATCTATGTACCAGGTTACTTGTCCTTCTGCTTCGAGTCCACCTACGAGCGTGCTGCAGTCTATTATGCCTAGGAAGTCTCCCTCCGCAGATTTTCGGACATAATTAACGGAAAGGTGGACATTCCCTGAGATGTCAACTGAAGCACCCGCGACAGCGAGAAGCATGTCTCCGGAAGCCATGAATGTGCAGGACGTCGGAGTAACGGACAAGAGGACATCGATAACGACGCCCGCTTTCGGAGATATTATTCCAAATCCTGTTGCAGTGGAGTATTCGATGTATCCGTTGATTGTGAATCGTTTCAGTGTGGGCCCTTCGATCCTCACACATCCTGAGATGCCATTCATTGACCCGACTCTTGCGAAGAGACCGAAGTCTAAATCATGGCTATCACTCGATGATAAACTGATGTCGATAACATCTCTGCGCAGTTCTATCTCGGCGTTCAATCCATCGGAATGAATGAAATCAACCTCCGTTGAACCAGCCCCGATGAATCCGTCTTGTACCGTATCGTTATACTTCATCTCTGCGTCAGGGAAATCAAAGACCACCAAGTCGTTGTTCCATTCGGCGTGGAGATCGAGGTCGGTGCTGTCACAATTCGCTTCCCCATGTTTTGGTACCGTTACCAATCTTCCTTTGTAAGGCGCTGATGGATTGGCGTCGTTTCTGGCGTCTTTAATATTAAGGAAATATGCCCCGAAAAAGTTGAAACTAATTGTACCACAAGTAGCCAGATATGCGTCGCTTGGCACAGAGGTGTATTCTGACAAGTGTATGTGATGAGGAGAGTATTGGAATCCATCGAAGCGTTGACCGTAGTTATTGTAATCAAAGAAGAGTTCTCCGATGTTCCCGTCAGCGAGTATTTCACCCCATGTCAGCCCGAATGGCTTCTCGAAATGGACGGGTTCCGAAATGCCTGCTGCTGTAAATATCAGACGTCCGGTTCTTACACTGACTACACCTGCCATGTCTGGGCTGGCTGTGGGGACTAGTTGAAGCTTCCAATAATCGAGTTCTACTCCATCTGATGGTAGGATGATATCTCCTCCAACGAGGTTTGCGGTTGATGTGATCTCCATATCTGAAAATTCTAATTCCATGTTGCAGGGAAACGGTAGTTTGATCGATCCATAGAGCCCTGAATCATAGACCGCACTGGTGACATACTGCCCTAGAAGAAGCCTCTTTTTCCATGGATGGCCTAGGTTCGATTGGAAGGGCTTGTTCCCGACGTATCCTGAACGGTCGATGTTACCTAGCTCTTGATCCCCTCCCATCTCCACCATAAATAACTCACCATCGACGCCGCGAGAGCCGATTCGAAGCCACCCATCAATATTGCCGAGTTCGATGGGGTTGTTTGTTCCATGAGGACGGTCAGGGGAGAATATTTTGACGTCATCCAACAAGTTCACGGTGACTCCTGTGACTCGTTCGGCTTCTATGTATGCGAGGGCATCGGCGGTCTGATATGGAATAAAGAGGGATTCGAACGCGCTTCCCGTATCTGGCGAGAAATTAGTGAAAGGTTCAGATGCCAGA
>Ga0209636_10004332_pt1 | contig 14465 bp, 5 predicted proteins | sample DeeMarSWOR152_54_FD_187464 | JGI IMG/M metagenome (GOLD analysis project Ga0209636, IMG submission 187464) | Marine sediment microbial communities from White Oak River estuary, North Carolina - WOR-1-52-54 (SPAdes) (version 2) | ecosystem: Environmental > Aquatic > Marine > Intertidal zone >...
TTACATGGACGCCTCCACTGGCAACGCCGAGATTAACCGAGATGCTGGCGCCAAACTCAAATGAAGCTTCAAGGGACTGCACTCCCTTCGGATCGATGGCAATGGCAAAGAACCCTCCGCCACCAAACATTGAAACTGTAAGCAGAAAAGGACTCTGCCGCTCGCAGAAATTGAATCGCACGGTGAGCGGATCAATGATAAAAGGAAGGGTGAAACCTGCGCCCAGGCTGACATTCTCAAGACTGAAGACGCCAACGGCAATATCAGGAAGGCTTAGGGAGTAGCCGGCGGAAATTCCTTCTTCCGTTACATCCAGGGAGGGTGGGTCGCTAAAACCGTTAAGCGGAATAAGGTCTTTTAAGGTCTCAACAAATGCCAATACACCCACAAATTCAATTTCTCCCATCTTGACATCGACATCCGCCTTCTTGCCGCCTTGAGAAGTGAATTCTAATTTGTTAAAATGGATGATGATAAAACTCTCGATATTTCCAATCAGGTCAATAGAGAAGTTCTGTAAGGTGCAGTTGATATCAATATCAGGTTCTCCTGATGACTTTACGCACAATTCCGCGTTGATATCAAGCAACGCTTCCTTGCTGTCGTTACTCGCAATAAAGATATTTCCCCAATCATGGAGATCAGGATTCCACTTAAATATGACTTTCAGTTCACCTGAAGATGTATCGGTAATTAATTTTGGGGCCTTAGGATTCTCACCTTTTAGGCTATTGATAAGCGGATCTCCTCCAATCTCCTGAATAATATCCCACAGATCGATGACACCGAAAATTTTCGCGTCAAGTCCGCTAAAGAAATCTTCCGGATAAAATGTTCCTCCGTCCATATCAGATAGGTCACCGGCGACCGTTCCCATCAGACGAGATAGACCTCTAATCTGGATATTGGGTTTAACCACTCCGCCGGATCGGTCGCCCTGGCTGTTGAAGTCGAGCCCGATTCCGCCACCAGTGAGCTCGGCAAAGACTTCCCCCATACCAAATCCATTGGTTAAGTAGTTATTATAGTATTTAATCGTTGCGGTCTGATTGTTACCCGCCAGGTGTTTGATAGAAGGAATGAGTACCTCAGCTTTTTCCACCTTCGGGTAGAATCGTGGAATATCGGCACCTATGATAACTTTGAAGATATCATCGTCTGGAATCTCAGCACTAAATGTAAGATATTGCGTTTCGAAGGTAGTCTTGCCAGTATTATCACCACCATCCGCAAACATGATGGACTGTCCGCTCATCGAGCGCCTTCGTCGGTTCTGTTCATTTTCATCATAATCCTCTTTGGCTTTATCCATTGAAATTTTATCTTTTGCACATGGCTGCTCAGCGAAAACCAGGGGCGCGGTAAACTCTGCCTGTGTACCTGCAAAGTCTTCCGCAATCAAATGAAACTGAAAGTAATCTCCGCCGACCTTTGGCCAAAACAGCGACTGTCCTTTACCATCAATATCCTTCTTGGTTGGATCGTCCAGGTTCGGAGTAACCAATGTGGTAATCCGTACACGACTGAAAGGCATTTGCCGGTCATATTTATCCACACCACTGTGGATGTAAAACTTCTCCGGCTCGCGGACAATGATATACATTCGCTGGCGCAGGTAGGCGATATTTCCTGGCACATCCGGATATGACCTGCCCTCAATGACTTTGATAACCGAATCGATATTCAGGCGAAACTCATCTTTGGCGGTATCGGCAAGTAAAGCGATCTCATCGTGAAATTTATCCCTGGTGATATTGACCAGCGAAGCAGTTTCCTTATGAAACTTGCGTTCACTGTCCTTGACAAGCGAAGCGATCTCCTCACGGGACTTGCCCTCGATGGACTCGACCAGTGAAGTTACCACCTTATCAAAATTCTCGTCGATGGCTTTTGTGAATGAAGTGATCTCCGGTTGAGACCTGGCCTCAATGGTCTTAACCTGTGAATCTATCTTCTGAGTGAAGAGATGTTTAGCGATCCAGAGAAGGAAGCTGATCTCCGGATGAAACTTACGCTCCGTAACCTTGACAAGTGAAGCGCGGTGGCCAAAAGGAAATAAATAGCCTTTATACACTACGCGCACGTAGTGGTCTCGCCCCATGGTGCCGCGGTGCCGCCACTCTTCTACAGACAGCATAGAAGGTGGCTCCCATGCGCCGCGTACATTCATCCAAGCACCAAGTGAAGTGAGCATCAACCGTTCTACCTGGACGGGGAGCGGCAGATAATTACTAATAGAATGATTAGCCGAGAGATGAACGATGTTTTGGCGGTCGAACGCATCGAGCGACATGCGAAATGGGTTATTGGGGGGATTTTTTGGATAATGGTCATATGCTGCGGGAAAATAGTCCTTGTTAAAGCCGTAATCCCGTGTCCAGATGGCACGAACCGTCCTGAGTCGCTCCTCTTCTTCATTAATTTCACCGTTTAATCTTAGTGCATGGCGCGTATGCCAGAGCTCGACTCGCTTTGATGTATGTGAAATAACAGGCTTTAGTGCATGTGCCCACGCTGCGAAACAGTTCGGCGAAAGGATGAGTCGGTAGGGAGCTTCAATACTGGTCTCTATTCCGGTTGGTTCTCGAAGTTCAGGTGGTATGGGTATGAATTTAAGTTCATAGTAGAGTTTTGCGATTTGCTTCCTAACCTCGCTATCATAGGCCTGCGGGAGGTGCTTTATTAAAGTTGATCGTGCAATCCATTCTTGGGCGCGCGCTTCTGACGTTAACGCATTCTCACGGCTTAAATTGACCATAGTATTGCCGGGTTCTGCAGTACCTGAATGCATAAGAGTGAGGTTTCTGAGACCCATATGTTCAAGCATACTGACGCGTTTGATCAAATGAGAGGGTTCTATGGCGCTTGTGAGGAAAATGAGAGGAGGTAGTGCAGTGGGTGCAACTTTTAATTCGTACTTACTGCACGCTTCCAGGAGACCTTCAACGGTATAGGTAATTTCAGCATCTTTGGGGACTTTGAACACAAGGCGGCTGGGGCCGGAAATTCGCGAGTTAGCAGGAACATGAGGAGCTTCACTAGTTTTTTCGTAACCAGGATCATAATCAGAACTGTTAGGATCGCATTTAGAATCGTAATTAGGGTCTTTGTCATTTGTGATGGGAAATCTTTTATCTGCCTCAAAGAATGCCTCCTCTGCGATGTTCTGCGGTGGGAATTCAACCACGATGTATGCTGGTTTTTTCGAATTGCTGTGAACAAGTTTTCCGTCCTGGACTTTGAGATTAAAAAAGGTGAAATCCAGCTTAAGCATATCTTCTGGACGCAGAACCGTGACCTCGAAACTCGACATGGGAGGTAAGTACACATCGGCAGGAATTGATACCGTAAATTCTTCCGTCCTGTCGGCTTCATATCTCACCTTATCTTCAGTTGTGTGAATCACTTCTCCCTCAGGAGTCGTAATTTTGAGATAGAGATCAGGCTTTTTATCAAAGAAAAGTTCCCGGAAATCTTCACACTCGTATATGATTTCAAAATTACCGTTCTTATCAGTGGTTACCGCACCTAAAAAATCATCAAAAAGCAAATCCTTATCAATTGCTTTAACTGTTAAGTTTGGTATCCCATCTCCTGTTTCCTTTTCCACAACTTTCCCATAAATTCTAAATATTTTTCTTTCTTTAATCATTTTTGGGTCCTCCCAATGACTTAACCCGTTAAGTTATCTTACTCAGCAAATCCAATTTAACCGTTATGGTTTCCAATGTCAACATGTGAAACGGTCTTTTATTCATTTTCCTACTATCAACGCTTAATAGCTGGATAGAAAAGAGAAAAAAAGACATTGTAACGTGCAGCTAAGTGAGGCACTTCATATGCTTATCCCCTTTTTTGCACTTTTTGTATTTTTCATCAAACCGTCTTTTTTTACTTTTGGAAGGTTTTATCGAGATTCAAGGGCTCACCCCATTATTTTTCTAATAGAAGTGTTGCTGCCCTAGTGCTGGGTTAAGTAATAAGTGATATATGGGGCTATTGCGGATCCATTTTTCACATAGGTTTGGTTAAGAAAGATTTCGGTTGCGGTTACCTATCGTCTATCGCAAGTCATTGTCGATTGTTGTGTTAAAATGAAAGACGAAACGGGCACACGGAGCTGAGATGGGGTGCAACTCCAAACCGATAGATAATAAACAGGCCTAAGCAACAGCCCCAGAACATATGTTATTTAACAAGCAGTAGCACTGCCGATTTTTCCCAATGCCTTTGCTGCATTCCTTCGGACACGCTCATCCTCAGGAGCTTTGATTAGAAGCCTTATTGAAGGCTGGCCTATCTTTCCTAATGTCTCCTCTGCCCTTCTTTGGGCACTTATATCTGCCATCTCAAGAGTCTTAATCAAAAGCCTGTGGCCCGTTGCATGCTGGGGGATCCTGACCCTGCACGCAGCGATGCTTGATCGGTAATACCCCCCCTCCTGTTATATCATTCGCTCTTCAGACCCTCATATGTTATGCAATTCACTTCAAGAAATCAGGAAAAACGTCCCTCTTCAAGAATTCAAACCTTTCAACCCTCAAAAACTCGAGCTCCCCTTATGGCAAATAAACTAGTCTTCTAGGCTGGATACTCCATACCTGTGCTCTCCCAAAAATCGAGGGCAGGAGCTGAGACTTCATTGGGTGCTTTAAGGCTCCTCAAACCTGATATTTAGTGCCGCCTTCCTCGGAAACCCTTCGTTTTCTCTATTTTGAAATCCTCCAGAGTTTTTCCACCTATTTTGAAAAACTTCGCCAATCTCTCCACACCCCTTTCAGATGGTTTATGCCTGTCCTTCTCCCACTCATAAACAGTATTCCTATGGACGCGGAGCAGTTTTGCCAGATATAGTAACTACTGGATGCGTGCTTCCCTAAGTGCAATCCTCATTAGCGGCCCGCAGTGTGGGTGACTTTGTATTTGTTTATTTGGAGAGGTTGTCTTTTCATATATACCTCCGCTCGGGTTCATACCCCGAAGCCTTGCGTTGATTCCCAACAGCTTAACTCCAAACTGTTTCATCTTTGTTTCAAAGAGGGTGAGCTTTTTGGTCCAGTTCGAGAAACGGTGACTGCATCCAAAGATCAGGGGAACCGCACCCACCCGACCCCACGGGGGTATGCCTTCAAATAAGGAATCCCTCAGTGGAAGAGACTACATTGAAATTCTGACGCAGACGTTAGCTAAGTAGGTTTTTCAGCACGCACACAGAGTCAGATTTCTTTTCAACTTGACACGCACAGGGCGTCAATTTGCTTTAAGCCTGTAAGCTGAACCAGACATGGGCAAGTTAGAAAAAGGAATCCCTTGACGGAAAGGACTTGAGAACAGGGTGGGGACACCGACCCCCTACCCCCTCTTTCGCATAAGAGTAAATGAGGCACAGCCGGAGTCTTGAGAGATTCGTTTTTTCATTGACAACAAGGGAATCTTGGCTTTAATTAGATATAAAAGACAATCTTTTGTGAAAAGGGCAAGATGATAGGCAGAACCATTTCTCACTACAAAATCCTCGAGAAGCTCGGCGAGGGCGGCATGGGTGTGGTGTACAAAGCTCAGGACACCAAGCTAAAAAGGACGGTTGCTTTGAAGTTCCTCCCGCAGGAGCTTTTGTGCGATTCTGAATCCAAGGCTCGATTTATGCATGAAGCTCAGGCAGCTTCCGCATTGAATCACCCCAATATAACCACAATCCATGAGATAGATGAAGTAGAAGGTGAGTGCTTTATCTCCATGGAATATATAGATGGTAACTCACTGAAGGAGCTCATTTACAAGAGGACTCTTGCTATTGATCAAATCCTTGGAATTGCTCTGAAGATAGCAGAAGGATTGAAAGCGGCACATAAAAAAGAGATAGTGCATCGAGACGTTAAGTCAGATAATGTGATGGTGACAGATGAGGGCGAGGTCAAGATTATGGATTTTGGCCTAGCCAAGCTAAAAGGCGTGACCAAGCTAACCAAGACCGGGTCGACTTTGGGAACATTGCAGTATATGTCTCCTGAGCAAGCGCAGGGTAAAGAGGTTGACCAGCGTTCAGACGTTTTCTCTTTTGGAGTGGTCTTATACGAGATGATCACAGGTCAACTCCCATTTAGGGGCGAACATGAAGCTGCCGTAATCTATTCTATTGTGAATGAGATACCTGAGCCGTTGGCAAGGTATAAAGCGAATGTTTCGGAAGGGTTGCAGAGGATTGTTGATAAAGCCTTAGAAAAAGACCGCAACACCAGGTATCAGAGTGCAGCTGAGGTCATAGCGGATTTGACGGGATTGCAGAAGGAGACGACAGCTGATGTTGTAGTTAAACTTAAGAAGAAGCTTCTCCCTTTCATAGTTCCCGCCTCAGTAATTTTTATCATCGTTTTACTTTTCTTCATTCTCAAACCTTTCCAATTTGAGATGGTTCCAGACAAGAGTACCATAGCTAAGGAGAACTCCTTAGCCATCATGTATTTTGAGAATATGGCAGACAGAGATGATACCGAAAGGCTGGGTGAGATCGTAACCAATCTGTTAATAACTGATCTTTCTGAATCTGAATATATGCGTGTGGTCTCCAGTCAGAGACTTTATGATATTCTTAAATTGTTGGGTAAAGAAGGCATCAAGGTTATAGACAGAAGTGTTGCATCGGAGGTGGCAAGTAAAGCTAACGCCAAATGGATGCTTCTGGGCAACATTCTTCAACTTGAGCCACAGATCATTTTGACGTCGCAGTTAGTGGATGTTGGAAGTGGTAAGGTTGCAGCATCACAGCGCATCACTGGACAGGCCGATGAGAAGATATTCTCGATGGTGGATAAGCTAACAGTTGAAATCAAGAATGATTTGTCGCTGCCTGCAGTAGCACAGCAAGAACCAGACCCTTCCGTTGCCGACGTCACCACGCATTCACCTGAAGCGTATCGTTACTATCTCGAAGGACTTGATTACCAGTCCAAGCTTTATGACGAAGAGGCTGAGGAAAGCTTTAGAAAAGCTTTGGAGTATGATTCCACCTTCGCAATGGCATACTACGAGTTGTGCGATTATACTTCCGGCTCGGAGCATAAACAAATGTTAGCCAAGGCGGTGAAATACTCGAATAGAGCCAGCCAGAAGGAAAAACATTACATAAGAGTATACGAGGCATACGTCTCAGGGGATTATGCTAAGTCCATTAAGGAGCTACACAAGTTGGTCGAACGTTACCCCGATGATAAAAGGGCATTTTATGCATTAGGGGGCCATTATAGTGATTCGCGATTGTTTGAGCGGGCTCTCTACTATTTGAACAAAGCCATTGAGATAGATCCTCTTTACAAGTTAGCGTACAATAGGCTTGCTTATACCTACACTTACATGGGCGATTTTGAGAAAGCCATCTGGGCCATAAACAAATATATATCCCTGGCACCAAATGAGGCTAATCCCTATGATACCAGGGGTGATCTTTATGCGTATAACGGAAAGTTAGACCAAGCAATTGTATCTTACAAAAAATCCTTAGAGATGAAACCAGACTTTTATATGTCCCTATCAAAACTGGGACATATGTACCTCTTTAAACGAGAGTATGCCAAGGCTGAGAGCTGTTATAAGGAACTTGCAAGCAGCAGTGAGAGAGAAATACGGTTGGACGGAAGGACCCATCTGGCTTTAATTCCTCTATATCAAGGAAAGTTCGAGGAAGCTTTAACGGTTTGGGATAACGGCATTGTTGCAGACAAAATGGAGCAGGCCGAGGAATGGGGCATTAGGGACAAGCGCGTGTTAAAGGCTGACGTCTATTACGAGAAGAAAGACTTGAACAGGGCTCTTAAGGAAGCTGAAATGGTTATAGAAATCTATCACGAATACTACCCTAGTTATCTTATCTATGAGCGAGCCACGTACGCGTGGCTTTTAGCTGAGAACAATGATTTTGAAAAAGCTGAAGAGGAGGCTAAGGCATTAAAAAGGGATATTGAAGAGAAGGATCAAGCCGCGATTTATAGATACTGGTGGACTGTTGGATGTATCGAGTTTGCACGAGGCAATCTCGAAGAATCGGTAACTCACTTCGAAAAAGCAGCCCAAGGAAGCCGAAGTTTTTCGATGCTCTATCTGCTTGCCAGAGCCTATCTGGAAGCAGGTAGGTTGGGTGAGGCGGTGGCTGAATTTGAGAAAGCACTTTCAGCTTGTGATGAAAGCCGGGCTTGGAATGCAATTTGGGCGGTGAAAGCTCATTACCTGCTGGGCTTAGCTTACGAAAAATCAGGCTGGAATAAGAAAGCGATTGAGCAATACGAGGAATTTCTGGAAATCTGGAAGGATGCTGACCCGGGGATACCGGAAGTGGAGGATGCGAAGGAGAGGTTAGAAAAGTTAAAAGCCAAGAGTTGAGAGTAGAGAGTAAAAACAAAAAGTAGGCAGGTATGGTTGGTAAGACCATTTCGCACTATGGGATTTTAGAGAAACTTGGTGAGGGTGGAATGGGTGTGGTCTACAAAGCTCAGGACACCAAGCTGAAAAGGACGGTTGCTTTGAAGTTCCTCCCGCAGGAGCATTTGTGCGATTCTGAATCCAAGGCTCGGTTTGTCCATGAAGCGAAAGCTGCACCATCGTTAAACCATCCTAACATCACCACCATGCATGAGATCGGTGACTTTGAGGGGCAAATGTTTATAGTCATGGAATATTGCGAGGGGAAGACTTTGAAGCGAATCATTGAAAAGGAGACACTCTCTGCGAAAAAGATTTTGGATAAAGGAACGCGGTACAGTCATCACTGGCTGCACGGATTGGCTCAGACCGATGATCTTCAAGGTGGAGAGGACAGATTAATGCGTTTAACCCTTTAATCAAGAAAGGAGGGGACGATGAAAAAGCATAGTACGATGAACCACGTGCTGGTACTTTCGATGAGTGCCCTTTTGCTTATGGTAATCGGTTGCGCCAAGCCGGAAGAGAACGGAAAGATCCCCATCACGACTAAATCTCAAGAAGCGCGGGAATATTACTTGCAGGGACGTGAGCTGTGGGAAAAACTTCGTTTTCAGGAATCTATTCAATTCTTCGAGAAGGCCATTGCAGAGGATTCCGGTTTCGCCATGGCCTATTTGAACCTGTCTTTTGTTGTGCCTAATGCAAAAGGATTCTGGGAGAATTTGGATAAGGCTAAGGCGTTGGTTGATAAGGTTTCCGAAGGAGAGCGGTTGTGGATTACAGGGCTTGAGGCAGGAGCTCATGCTTATGCAATGAAACAAAGAGAGTTGTACAGAAAGCTGGTTGAGGCCTATCCACAGGACGAACGAGCTCACAATCTGCTGGGCAATCATTACTTCGGCCAGGAGGAGTACGAGCTGGCCATCAAGCAATACCAGCAGGCAACCCGGATCAATCCAGACTTCTCGCAGCCTTATAATCAGATGGGTTACGCTCACCGGTTCATGGAGAATTACACTGAAGGGGAGGAAGCGTTCAAGAAATACATCGAGTTGATTCCGGATGATCCGAATCCTTACGATTCATACGCCGAATTGCTCATGAAAACGGGTAGGTATGATGAGTCCATAGAACAGTACAAGAAAGCCCTGACGTTTGATCCGAATTTCGTTCCGTCTCACATTGGCATAGCCACGAATTTGAACTTCAAGGGCAATCACGAGGCAGCTAGGCAGCAGCTTCAGAAACTGTATGACATGGCTCGCAACGACGGCGAACGCCGAACCGCTCACTTTGCCATCTCGGTTTCTTACGTTGACCAGGGAAATTGGGATGCGGCGCTCGAAGAGCGAGATAAGGCGTACACCCTGGCAGAAAACATCAACGATGCTGCGGCAATGGGCGGAGACTTAATTGTGATGGGGAATATCCTTCTTGAGGCTGGAAGGATCGACGAAGCGGCGGCCAAGTTCGAGATGGCAAAAGAAGTTGCCGAAGCATCTGGTCTTTCTGAACGGGTGAAAGACAATTTCAGACGGGGCTATTTCTTTAATGCTGCACGCGCCGCTCTAAACAAAGGAGATCTGGAAACTGCGAAGGCCATGGCCGACGAATATCGTCAGCAGGTCGAAGCTGTAAACAATCCATTTCAAATCAAACTGTCTCACCAATTGGCGGGGATGATTGCTCTGGAGGAAAAAGAGTACGACGAGGCAATAGGAGAACTCCAGCAGTCCAGCCTGCAGAATCCATATAACTGGTACAGGATGGCGCTGGCCTACCAGGGCAAGGGCGACAGGGCGAAGGCCAAGGAACTATGCACCAAAGCTGCCGAGTGGAACGCGCTTAACAGCCTGAATCAGGCATTCATTAAGACCAAAACTCAGCAGATGTTGGATGCGCTATAAGATGATCGAGTACGCTGGAGCGGGATTTCCCTCCCGCTCCAGCGTCTGATGCTCTGTGAATTCCCGTAGGTCGAGCATGTCCGCCCTTCGACAGGCACAGGTCGGTGAGCAAGGTCGAACCGCTGAGACCAAGATGTTGGTGCTACTGAAATAGCTGCTGATTAGCTGGTGTCATGATAAGTTCAGACAAGACCTCGACTCTAACTTCACATCATTTATGCCTTGACACGCACGGGGTGTCAATATATTTTATACCTTGAAAGCGAACCTGACATTCTAAGATACATCGTGGTCTTCCAACATACTATCTATATCAGCGAGCACGAATTCTTGGTTTGAACATCTTGAAACTGAAGAGATTGAACTTGAAGCGAATACAGAAAGTGGATTTATCTGGAAACCATATAAACAGAAGTTATGCGTTTAAATCATCAATTAAAAAGTTTAGGAGGGTAAGATGAAGAGAAAGAATCTATTTTTGAGCTGCTGTGTTATTGCATTCGTCCTGTTCGGCTACAGCTGCACAAAAAAACCTGATAATGTCGCCATTTCATCCGATGGAGTCAAAATCAGTTTTGATCAGCAGGGAAAGGGTGAACCTGTGATTATTTTTGTTCACGGTTGGTCAAATAACAAGAGTGTCTGGGATGCACAAATGGCTCACTTTTCTGAAAAATACAGAGTCATAGCTGTCGACCTTCCGGGTTTTGGAGAATCCGGATATAACCGTACCAACTGGACGATGGCATCATATGGTGAAGATGTTGCCGGTGTCATTAAAAAGCTTAACCTTAAACAGGTTGTACTTGTTGGTTTCTGTTCGGGCGCGTATAATATCATTGAAACTGCCAAGAGAGTTCCCGAAAATCTCATCGGACTGGTGCTGGTAGATATTTTGCAAAATGTTGAAATGACGTACTCACCCGAGATGCTTGCCTACATGGATAGCGTCTTAATGGATGTAGTAACCAATCCGACCAACGAGAAATTTGTAAAGGGTGGTTTCTACAAAAAGAATCTCGAGGCATCGTATAAACGGGTTCTCTCTATGCTGTCCGCCCATAAGAATGTTTCCAGAACTGGTTGGAAGGAATCTCTTCATGATCTTCTTCGATGGTATAATGAAGATCGTATCGAGTCGCTCAAAAAGGTCCGGGTTCCTATTACTTCAATCAATTCGGATATGGAACCGACAAACGTGGAAGCCTTCAGGAAGTATGTCCCTTCATTTCAGGTAAAGATCATCCCGGACGCAGCACATCTTGTGATGTGGGATAATCCGGAAGAATTCAACCGTTTGCTTGAAGAAAGCATCCAGGAATTTGTTAATAAATCAAAATTAGAGTAGTATTATTTTAGCAAATATTTATTGGTACCAAGAAACGCAATTGTCAAGTATTTTTAATGGTTTTTCGGATTGTGTATAAGATCATCATTGCGTATAATCGTTTGAATTATCCCCCTCTTTTTCTTGCACCAGTAGGATGCTTTCCGTATTCTGTTCACTACATAGCTGACACTTGTTTTGATGTATCTACAGATACCTAAATGAGTTAGAAAATCGGCCTATTTCAGTCGATTAGAGGATAAAAGGGTGGGAATTTTTCAGCGTACACAAAAAAGCGGAAGTGGGATTTGCTCCAGCCTTTCTCACTTATTTCCCTATTTCCTACCGACAACCTACGCGAGTCTTCAAAATTCTGAGTAAATTCTCATCAAGCTTTGTAGTTATTACTTCAGCCCGGGTAGGGGTGGGTGTCCCCCCCTTTTCCTGATTCCAGAAAATTCTCTATGATTGACTTATCTACTTTACATACGGGGTCAATTCCGGTTCCCCCTACCCGGTAAGTCGAGCTCATTACCAACACTCGGTTACCAGAATGCTCGAAAATATAGTGAGTGACATGGTGGGGTAACCTGAAAATATATTATTTCAGTTTCTGTGATTGTGATAAAAAAAGAAGGTGAGATACCCTTTTCGGGGTACCTCACCTCGACTGTGATATTATATGAAAAGGCCGTTCGATTGGCTATGTTTGGGTGTGATAACCCAAAGCCAGAAAGGAGCGGTCATGTCAGAAAGCTATTTGGGAATCGACGTTCACAAGAAGTGGTGTGTGTTCACCGAGATCGATTCTGAAGGTAAAGTACTTCGCAGGGGACGATTTGGCAACACCTTTGAGGAGGTCACAACCTTTGCCAGCTCGTTGTCCCCCAAGATTCATTTAGTTCTGGAGCCGGTGTTGAACTACCTCTGGTTGTTGGACCAGATGGAGCCGTATGCGGGCTCGGTTCATGTTGCGACTCCGTTCAAAGTCCGAGTGATTGCGGAGTCGAAGTGCAAGACGGACCGATACGATTCCCGCATGCTGGCCGAGCTGCTGCGAACCAATTTCCTGCCAGAGTCCTGGGTGCCGCCTTTGGAAATCCGCCGGTTACGGGGTCTAATTCGGCAACGATATCATTTGGTCAAGTCCGTTGTTATGAATAAGAACCGTATCCGGCATCTGCTGTTTCAACACGGAATCAGCCTACCGGTCTTCAACATTGCCTCATCCAAGGCGCGAGTGGCGATGCGCGGATTGTTTGTACCGGAGGTGACCCGACAGACAATTGATCAATGCTTGAAGATCATTACTATCCTTGATGATTTAGTCATCGAGGTCAACAAGCAGATCTGGAGATGTGTCCAGGGGAATCCTACCGTGGAACTTCTCCAGACTATCCCAGGTGTTGGGCGGTTACGTTCGGCCACCATCTATGCTGAAGTTGGTGATATTACCCGGTTCCGCAGTGCCAAATCCCTTGCCAGCTACACCGGCTTGGTGCCGACCGTCAGATCATCCGGCGATTCGGTGTGGACAGGCGGGATTACCCGTCTTGGTTCCCGGCCACTGCGTCATGCCCTGGTGGAGGCTTCCATCAATGCCATCCGTGAATCACCTGCTCTGCGCCGGATGTATTACCGGATTCTGTATCGGGGTAACGTCCAGAAGGCACGGGTCGCCGTGGCCCGAAAGCTGGCTGTGATCATCTATGCCATGCTCAAACGTCAGGAGCCGTTTCGCATGCAGGCGGCATAGCTGGTCCTACATAAACTACGTCGGAATTGTATGTAGGAGGTTAGCCCGTAAATTTGGGCTGGATCAGAAAGAATCCGTGTCTTGTGAGTGGGCGACCTCCCAGAGGAACAATATCGTAGGCATCTCAAATTGAGTAAGCTCGAATAGGTGACTATAACAATCCGACACAAAAAACCAAAAAAAGGTTGACAAGGGCCTTTTCATAGGTGCCAAATTTGTGCCAACTTGGGCTCAGTTTTCCTGGGTTTTCGTGGGTTTTATCAGAAATGCTAACTTATTGGGGGAAGGTTGGAAAGCCTATAAAATCAAATAGCGGGGGCTGGATTTGAACCAGCGACCTTCGGGTTATGAGCCCGACGAGCTACCTGCCTGCTCCACCCCGCGATCTTTTCCCAATGTAACCTATACGTTTGAAATGTCAAGCTTTTTAAATTAAAATTTAAAATGAAAAACTCAAAATTGAAATTCAAAAATAAAAGGTAAACTTTATTTGATAACATCTGGTCGAAGATGAAATCTCAATCTTGAATTTCAAATTAGAAAGCTACGGCTTGTTTCTTCGCGCTTGCTTTATTTTATTCTTAGCTCGATTGTGCTCATCCAGAGTGCTGGAGAAGACATGGGTCCCATCTCCCTTTGCCACAAAATAGAGATAGTCGACATCAGCAGGGGAGAGCGCCGCCAGGAGGGAGGCTTTTCCCGGATTACATATTGGTCCGGGGGGAAGTCCCGGATATTTGTAAGTATTATAAGGAGAATCTATTTCCAGGTCCTGAAGCAGCAAGGGTTGAGCGAAGGCTCGCCCATCGGGGCGGTTCAAATTGCGCCTGGTTCCACCTTGTTCACCCCACAGAGCATAGATCACTGTGGGATCACACTGTAGAAGCATCCCCAATTTCAAGCGATTGTGATAAACCGCAGAGATCATCTCTCTTTCCTCTCCATCCCTGGCTTCCGCCTCAATCATGGAGCCTAATGTCACTACCTCATGCCTGGAGAGATTGATTTCTTTTGCGCGCTCCGAAAGATTTGGGGTAAAAATTTTCTTACACTCATTCAC